>MDTA01103986.1_pt1 | contig 11256 bp, 9 predicted proteins | sample 811151 | NCBI WGS metagenome assembly MDTA01 (sample SAMN05326648, study PRJNA326480) | marine metagenome | isolation source: seawater | place: Indian Ocean: South | collected 2010 | reverse complement strand
GTTGTTTGATCTAAAGCGGAAGTAGCTTCATCTAAAAGAAGTAATTTTGGTTTTCTATAAAGAGCTCTAGCTATTGATATTCTTTGTCTTTGACCTCCACTTAATAAGGATCCATTTTCTCCAATATCTTTATTTGAAATTTGAGATATTTCATGCTCAACAAAATCAATACAAGCAGTAGAAACGATTTTAAGTAAATGATTCTCATCAATCAATTCATTAGGATTTGAGGCGGTTAGATTAAATAGTAATTTTTCATCATTAAAAAATTCGGTTTGTTCAACATGTGCTAATTGAGATTGCCATGCCTTTAAAAAATTATCCTCAAAATAAAGACTCTTACCATCAACAAGTATTTCTCCACTTATTGGTTTTACAAAACCCATTATCAAATCAAGGATGGTAGACTTTCCAGAACCTGTCTTCCCACAGATACCAATATTTTCTCCATTATTTATAGAAAAGTTAACTTGATCCAAAATTAATTCATTTTTATCTAAATAAGAAAAAGAGACATTATTAAAATTTAAAATTTTCCAACTAAGTTTTTCGTTAATTTTATTGATATTATTTTTTCTATAAAAACTATTTACAAGATTTAAATATTCTTTAAGGAGGATATTTCGACCTTTTACTGAACTTAAACAAGAAAAAATCAAATTAATACTTTGAATAAGTTTCTGAGAAGCAATTAATAAGAAGCCAACTTTGATAAAAACATTCTGATAATTTGAGCTATCAACATTACTTAAAACAAAATAGGAAATTATTAAAGTAATAAAAATTGCAACTCCCTCTATTATTGGTTTGGGTGTTAAAACAACAAGAATATTAGAAGTTGAAGCTTTTCTAAAGTCTTTATCAATATTTATTATTCGCTTCGTTGCTTGATCTTGAAGAGAGTATAAGATAATTTGTCTTATATTTGCAAAACTCTCTTTTAGAAACATTAATCTTGTAGAAAGATTATTTTTTATTAAAGAATCATTTTTAATAAGTGTTTTCTTTGAGAATCCATAAAAAATATAATAAGTAATAGAGCCAATAAACAATAATATGAGTACTACTAATGGATTAGAAAAAATTATTAATAATAATGTCGATATTGTGAGAACAAAAGAGGATAATAATTGCATTATTTGAAAAAATGCATAATTTAGACCTTCCGAACCGTCATTTAATAAAGAAATATGATTTGAAGAATTACCAATTTTGTAATTTTTTGGACGCAAAGACGAATTATAAGCTTTGACATAAAGAGAGTTACTTAAAATTGCTGAATAATGAAGAATACTTTTTAAGCACAATATCTTAATTAATGCAGTGAGAAGAAATCCAGAAGAAAATATAAGTATTAAAAAAAACTTCTGATTATCTGCAAAGTTGGAATCTAAAAAGCCAGTGATAAATGGAGTTTTCATATTTTCGTTGTAATTAAAAATAAATCCAAGTATTGGGATTACTAAACCAAGAGATGCAAATTCAAAAATTCCCGAAATTAATGAAGATATCAAACAAATATAAAAATAACGCTTTTCTCTTTTTCTTAAGACTCTAAAAATAAAAAAAATAGTTGATAAAGTAGATGAACTTATTTTGGAATTCATGCTGCTAACTACTTATTAAATATTATATTTAATTTTAACTTAAATCAAATCTTCGTAAGCTAATTATATTTCTTCTTATTTTAGTTTTTCTATAATAGCAACTATATAAGAAAGATATTCATTATTTCTTTTTTCTTCAAAAATTTCATTAACCTTAAAATTAATATCATTAAAAAATTTCCCATAAAAGTGAACTAGAAATTCAGTATCTAATTTATTTGCATTTCTGCCATAGAAATTGTTTCTTCGAATTGCCCAATTAGAATTTTCAGAATAATTAAAAGGCTTCTTATTAACATTAAAAATAACAATACCTGAATTTTTTAAAAGGAACTTTACTCTATTTAAGGCTTCAAAATGTTCACAATATCCATTAAATACTCCTTGAGGATTATCTATTACGATGAAATCAAAAAAAGATTTGTACTTTAATTCTCTAGAGATATTAAATGAGTCTCCGATTCTAATATTTGCATTAGGGTGGTTTAAGAGTAGTTGCTCTTTAAATTTTTCATCTATTTCCCAAGCATGTAAAGTCTTTACAAACTGAGAAAAAGATTGTGTTTGCCAATTTCCTTCTCTGGCAAAAAATTCTAAAGCAATATATTTATCGAGCCGAAAACCATTAATTATTAGCTTATCGCAAATTCTTTTCATAGCTTGACCACGCATAAAAGAAAAAGATAAACTAATAGAATAATAACATTTTTTACAACTTTTAAATTTTCAATTAAATTTGAAAATAAGAAAATTCATTTTAAGAATTTATAGAAAATAATTTAATCTTTAATAAAAATTATTTTGAAGAAAATTACTATTCATCAACCAGAACATTTACCTTATTCAGGTTTTATAGCAAAAGTTCTATTATCAGATATTTTTGTGATTCTTGATCACGTTCAATTCAAAAAAAATAATTTTCAAAACAGGAATAAAATCATTAATGCAGAAGGTCAAGAAGTTTGGATTACAGTTCCTTTGGAAAAATCATCTTCTGAATGTTTAATCAATCAAAAAGAAATATCTAAAGACAATAAATGGAAAAGGAAATATCTGAATCAGTTACATGAAGCTTATAAAAAAACAAGAAATTTTAGTCAAATTTTTCCAGTAATTGAAGAAATAATTGTTTCAAGTAATAAAAAGCTTGTGGATATTAATTTAAAAATAATAATATTTTTTATAAAGGATATATTTAATTATAAAGGAGATATTTTATTATCCAGTAACTTGAATATTAATTCAGTTAAGTCAGATTTAAATTTAGATATTTGCAAAATATTGTCAGCTGATACTTACATTAGTGGGCCCAGTGGAAGGTCTTACTTAAATCAAGAATCATTTAGCCATAATAAAATTCAATTAAGATTTATTGATTACAAACCAGTTGAATTTACTAAAAATATTTCTTCTTTTATTTCAATAATAGATCCTTTAATGAGATATGAACATTTGGAGGTAAAAAATATGATTCTTAAAAATGCAAATTTGATATAAGTAGTAAAATAAAATAAAGTTCTTTAGAAAATTTATTAATTAAACTTCAAATGAGCTAATAAAAATTTTCAATGTTATCTTTAAAAAAGAATAATCATTTTATATAGATGAAAGATGATCTAGAAATGCACTATAAGGGATGGATAGAAAAATCAATTTTTAATTTCAAACATCATGAAGAAATATTTTCTTATATAAAAAATAGCGTTACGAGTTTTTATTTAGGAAAGTTAGAAATATGGAAACAATCTTATCAAGGTGCCTTCGATCACTTTAACGATGATTTATTTGTTAATTTCATAAAATCTAATAACTTAGAAGAGACGATAAGTGATTTAACTCATAGTGAATATAAATTAGGAAATATATTTCTTAGAGTTTGGTTACCAAGCAATAATTATCTTAATTGGCACAGAGATACATATTTCCGGGGTGAAAATTTAACTGGAAGATTTCCTCCCGATATAAATATATTTTTTTATCCAAGTTTATTTAAATTCTCAACTCCTCAACTTCAAATAATCGAAAAATCTCAGAGAATAATTTTTGATAATAAAATTCTTGAAAAATTACAATGTTTAACATCACCAGTCAATCAATTATTGGCTTCCAATGAAAAAATTTACATATTAAACAGTTCTATGTTACATGGATTACCAAATATTACAAAAGTATTTGAGAAAGAAAAAAAAATATTGAATAAATATAATAACCTAAAAATAAATAATATTAACTACGCCTATCCAAGATTAATTGTAAGATTCTGCTCGATGAGAAATCTAAAAAGTTACAGACTTGGCAAATAGAATTATTAAAATCAAGTTTTCAAATTATAATTAAGTTAGTATCAAAATTGACAATTTTCTAAATTAAGAATAAAACATAGGAATTTATCTTAAAATTAAAAGGATTTTGATTTTGACTAAATTTATATAATTTAATATGAGAAATGATAATATACCTGAAAATATAAATGTGTATCCAAGAATATCTTTGGATATTTATAAAAAAAATATAAATAGTAAAGTTGAAGCCAATAAAGGAACTTTTGATTCTAATCTCGCCCTTAAAAATCTAATAGAGATATCATCATATTTTGATAAAGAAAATTTAAAACATGGAATTATATATGGAACTTTATTAGGCTTATACAGAGATAAAAAATTAATAAGTCATGATTATGATGTTGATGTTTATATCCTTGGTGAAGATTTCAAAAAACTTATATTAGCTCTACAAAATATAAAAAAAATTGATTTTAGAATAATAAGATATTCTAAAAGGTTAATAAGTATTGAAAAAGATGATCATTATATTGATATTTATATTTTTAGAAAGTACCTTTTTTATAGAAAATCTGGACCAAACATAATCCATTGTAAGTTTCTAGATAAATTTAATAGTATTTCTATTACATCTAAAGAATTTAGAACTCCATATAATATCGAAGAATTTCTCCTAAGAGCATATGGTAAAGATTGGAGAATACCCCAAAGAGGTAAAAATGCCTGCATAACTAATATTTTTTTTAGAATTATGATAAGAATTATTGGAATATGCAAATCATTATTTAAATTAAATTCTTATAAAAAGTTATTCAAAAAATTTAAACAATTTTTAAGGTAAAATAATATCAGGTTAATGTTCATCTTATATTATGCAAATAAAATTACTTATAAATAAAATTTTTAGGAAATTTTTTTTTAGAACCAAGGTTTGTATAAAAAGAAAAGGTAATAAAAAAAATATACTGATTTACTACAAAACAGATGGGTTTTTCTTGAAACCATTTGATATTGAATTTCATTCAAATAACAATGAAATAAAATTGATGACTAATAAATTTCTATCAAAAGGATTTAATGTAACAATACTTGACAGGACTGCTTCTTTAAAAAAGATACAACATGCTCTTAATAGAAGTTATGATATTTTTTTAACTCAATGTTCAGGAAATTCGTCACCTTTTTTAAATTACATTTATAAAAATATAACTGCAAAAGAATATATAGCCTATGCTACTGGACCTGATCCTTATATTGCCAATAAATTAGTTCTTGATAGACATGAAGATTGTAAAAAAAGAGTAAAAAAAATTTTTCATACAAGAAGAGTTGTTAGAGGAAAAAAGAAAGAATTAAATAATAGATTCCAAAAATGTGATTATATTTTCTGTATTGGTAAAAATTTCTCTAAGAGTACTTACGAAAAATATAATAAAAAAATTTTTTGTTTAAATCCAACTATTCCTGATAAATTAAATTTTGATGTATCCAAAATTAATAATAAAAATCCAAGAAATTTAATTTATGTTGGAGGAAGTGGGAATATATGTAAAGGACTTGATTTGGTTATTGATGCTGTTATAGAAATTGCTAAGACCGATGAAATTTATCTTGATATTTTTGCACCAGGGCATAAGAAAATGAAATCAAATAATAATGAAAGTTTTGCTGAACAAGATTTTTGGGACTATTATTTGCCATTAATTAAAAATTCAAAATTTATAAAATTACATGGTTTTGTACCTCTAAATTCTAAAGAATTTATTGAAAGCTCAGAAAGATGTTCATTCAATATATTCCCAACTGCTGCTGAAGCTTGTGCGACATCAGTAATAAATTGCATGAGAAGAGCAATAATACCAGTATCAAACTATGAGTCAGGTATCAACATAAAAAATTCTGGAATTTTACTTAAAAATAAAGAGATAACAGAGGTAATAGACACTATTAGAAAATGCATAAAAATGAATCAAAAAGAAGTGGAAAAATTATGCGTTAAAAATTATATTGCATCATGGGAATATACCCCTGAAAATTATATTCAAGAAATAAATATAGCCCTAGAAAAAATTAATATAAATAATCTATAATTAAAAATAAAATGTTTAAATTAAATATTTTTTTTAGATATTATTAAATTTTCGATATCTTCCATTTATCAACTAGAAATTATAATTATTAAAATCTAAAAATATTTTTGCTTAAATTCTCTAGCAAATTTATATACCCCTAAATTGTTTCCTATTATTGTCCTTACAGTTGATTCTGTTTTTGCAAAAAACATATCTCGCCAAAAATCTGCAGAATTTACTTTATAGTAATTAAAGTATTTCTTTAATTGAGAATTATTTTTCGCAAATCCATTATCACCATATTTAGCTACATAAGGTGAAAAATTAGGATATAAACTCTTACAGTTTATTAAAGTAGTTTTCATAAAATTACCTATGAGCAAATCATCAAAGATCTGATACTTTACTGCTTGTATTAAAGAATTTCTAGGTGTTTCAAACCTTAATTCTGCTTTCTTATCAGAAACTTTAATATTAAAATCTTTTTTACCAACCGTGAAAGTTATTAACCCAAAATGTCTCTTAATTAATTTAAATGATTTTATATATCTTTCTAAACGATTCTTATCTTTCTTATCTAGCTGATCATTTAAATTATCCCCAAATAACAATGGATCAATCGGTATAATATCTTTCTTTATGCAGTTTATTTTTTCATAATTTTCATTTATGCTATCCCACTTGACGAAAGCAGGAAGAAGTTCACCGTATTTATCTGAAAATTCCTCTGAAAATTTATCCAAAGGAGTGCAATATTTATTCATTTTAAATGAATCTTTTCTTGCATATTGATGCATAGAAGAAAAAGGAATTGCAAAGTTATATCCATAATTCTTCATCAAACGGGTGTAAGCCGCGCCAATTGGCATTTTATTGGATGCTGCTGGAGGGATAAACTTATCATTTTCATCATATATATTTATCATGTCGGCATCTCCCCAATTTAAAAGCTTTAAAATGAATTTGTTTTTATAAGGTTTGATTGTATTTTTAATAGTTTTCCTCCATCCCAAAAGACTTCCATCATTCTGATTACAGATAATATCTTTACCAAGAATTTCTATTAACAGAGATGCATCTTGATTCCAGTCAGCAAAACTTTTTATTCTAATATTTTTTGATACTTCAAACCATACATTTGATTTTATTTTTATGCACTTATATTTATTTTTAAAAAAATTGAAGATTCGATCTCCATAATGATCGGGGATTAAAATTATTGAATTTTCAAAATATTTAAAAGAACTTTCATCTATGTGATCTGGATGTCCATGAGATAACCAAACATACTTAGAATTTCTACAGTTATTTTTTTGATCTTCTGGGAAAGTGAAAGCATGATCCCAGCTACCAAAATATGGCTTACCATCAATCCATGGGTCAGTTGTCAAAACAGGACCATCATCAAAAACAGTTATAGTTGCGTTTCCTATAGTTTCGAAACCAATCATTTATTTAATTTAAATTTTTTACAACAAATCAAACCTTGAGATAAAGGTATAAACCTGTTTATTTTGTGATCAATTATAAACCCATATTTTGATGCAATATTAGCTACCTCCTTCATTCTCAAGGGTCTTTCATCATGGAATTGCCAAATAGATAATATTTCCATTAATTTTCGGGATATTCTATAAATTAGAGTAGGTGTAGGGTAAGTCATTATTACTAAGCCTTCACTTTTTGTATATTGAAAATGTTTTTTTATCATTAAAGCGGTATTTTCAATATCAAAGTGTTCAATTAAACCAGCACTTATAACAACATCTGATTCAATAATTTTATTTTCTTTTAGAAGATCAATATTATTTACAACTACATTTTCATAACTCGAAAAATTTTTTTTTGACACCCTAATTCCTTCTTCACTATTGTCTAATATTGAATATTTACACTCTGGGTATTTCTTTATGATACCTTTCAAAAAACAAGAATTTGCTCCTCCCATTTCTTGAATCAAAAAAGTTTCATTTGAAGAAAAGAATTTTTTTAAATAGTTAATAATATAGTTTTGAGTTATTTTTCTTGTAAAAGAAGCAACAAATGAAGATTTTTTATAATATTCATTCCAATTAGTCTTTTTTTTAAAAGTCATAAAAGAATTACTATTTTTTAAAAATTAACCTATCTTGAACAAAGAAATTTATACAAAAGAGTATAGAGTGAATTATAAAATAAAATATCATAAACATAAAATCACTAGTGATATTTGAAACCAATAGTACAGATTGAATAACAAATATATTTAATAATGCCAATGTTAAAAATCTAATAGATTGGGAAACTATACTTTTATGAGATTTAAATACAAATTTTTTCATTACAAAAAAATATACTATTAGAGAAATAATTCTTGCTATTAAAAACGAATAGGAGTAACCAATATAATTATCCAAATTTGTCACCAGCATCAGCTCCAGCAAAACTACTAGAGGGACGACTGCTATATATCTTAAAATAACCGAATAAATTTTAGAGGAGTCAATTAATGGCCTAAAGTACGAAGTAGGATTTCCTGGCTCATATATTGTTTTAATAGGTACTTCAACGATTTCTCCATTTTTTGATGCAGTAATTAATGAGGCCATTTCAAAATCATATTTACTTTCAGATAAGTTTAAAAATTTATCGTAATAAATTGCTGAGAAGGCTCTTAAACCAGTTTGTGTATCACTAATTTTAGTATTAAAGATTCTTCTAAACAAAAACTTAGTAACTTGATTTCCGAATTTACTTCTAAATGGAATATTACCATCAAATTTTCTAACTCCTAAAACATATGAATTTGGATTATATATGATTATTTTAAAAATTTTTATTATATCTTGAGTAGAGTGTTGACCATCTGCATCTGCAGTAATAACAAAATTAAAACCATTTTCTTTCGCATATTTTATTCCTTGCTTAAGCGCGAAACCTTTTCCAACATTTTTTTTAATATGGATAATTCTAGTATTTTTTAATAGTGAAATATTCTCAATAATGTTTAATGATTTTTTATTATTAGAGCCATCATTAACAATTAATATCTCATAATTTATATTTGAGTTTAAATCATGTAAAAGTTTAATATTTAAATCAGAAACAATCTTTAAAAGTATATGATTTGGATTAAGGGCTGGTATAACTATTATTGTTTTCATTTTTATCGACTAATGAAGTAAATTTTTACATCTTTTTCTTTTGTTATTAAACTTAAAATATTTTCAGTTTCTAATCTATTAATTTCATTTTCAATATTCTTGCTTGGTTTAAAATATGGATTTTTTGAAGTAAGTAAAAATATTGCATCACTCTCTTTAACTAATCGTTTAAAAATTTTTTCATTATCTACTGAGTCTAATTCAAAATCAAAAGGTACCACAACTTTATCAGGAACTCTAGGTAATCTAGCAATATAATATTTTTGACTCGTCAAAATTTTACCTTGGCCAAACTGCTCATAAGCTTTATAAATGGCTTCACTGTATTGAATTGGCATAATAAACCTTCTCTTATATTCATTTCTTAAATACAAACTTTTATCTACAAAAGGTGAAATAACAACAGAAAAGATTAGAAGAGTCGATAAAACATAAATAAATTGTTTAGTTTTTATTTCCTTAAATCCTATTTTTTTTATTGGATTAATTTTTATTGGTTTTGTTAATTTTAAATATTTATAATTAAAACGATTCGCTATTACTGCCGCCCAGCTGATAGAAATAAATGGAAGAGTAGGGTAGAAGTTCCTGTAGGTATAGCTAAAAAAGAAAATCCAAATTATAAAAGCAGGAATTATTATTAAAGTAGAAATTTTATACTTAGGAATAGATAATGCGAATAGTGAAATAAATACCATTAAAAAGAAATGTGGGAAATTTCTTAAAGCATTAAAAATTCTGATTAGATAGCCATTTGTTTGAGAAAAAACTTCCTCTTGCACATGCATAATTGCTGTAATATTTGTACCATCAAGAATTTGTTTTGTTACTTCAAAGTACCACAGTCCATAGACTAATATATGTATTAAAAAAACTTTTAATATCGTTTTTGAAATTGGAAATTTAAATTTTTGGGACCAAAATATTATTGCAGGAAAATTTAAAAAGGCTATAAAAAATCCACTCTGCTTTGTTGCTGCCGCACCAGCTGCCATAAATGAAGAAAGCAATATTAATCTTAATCCATATTTAGTATCTCTCTTAGATAGAAACCAACCTAATAGAAATAACCCTATAGTCAAAATAGAAAAACAAGTGGAGGGAATATCAACATATCCTGTTTGGTCTATAACACCTTGAAAGAATGGAAAACCAATAAATAACAAAAATAATATATTTGCTATGTATATTCTTTGATCTCTAATAAAACTTGCAAGTGTTCCTGCCACTAAACTAGTTAGTGGAACAAATGCAAGGCATGCTGCGTAAGAGAATAACTGCATATCTTCTGTACTACTGGCAGTTAAAATATTGGAAATAGACATATTTGCTGGCAATAATTGGGGATAAAGCATTGCGTTTGATGGAATGGTATTCTCAAACCACTGAGTGGCCCATCTTCCATGAAAAGAAACTATTGCGTCATAAGCGGTATATACATTACCAATCTTCAAAAAAAACCTTGCAAAAGTAATAAATACAAATACATTATTAATCACATTCAATAATGAAATTTGTTTATCTTCAAAGTTAAAATAATTATTTTGCTTTTTAAATTTAATTAAAAATATAATCGAAATTAATTCTAAAATTATTAAAAAAATGTAGTTATTAAAATTGTATATGCCTAATTTTGTAAAAAGATAAACCGATAACCACGAGAAAATAGTACTAATCCCAAAAATAAATGGCAAAAATTGTATAAATTTAAACTTTTTAAAAAATATTTCTTTTATCAAAATTCCTGGAAGGAATAAATTCTGTAATATCGCAACTATTCCAAAAAAAAGTGTCATAAAATAAATCCTAAAAAGTTAAAGCTTTAATTAAATTGACAAAACCTTAAGATAAAAGAATTTTTATAATGAGGTTTTCTAGCAAAAATAATCTTATGATCGCTCGATTTAAAGTTTAAATTTTTACCTCTTAAACTAAATAAAAACATCGTTTTTCTGAGATATTTAAAGACTATCACCTATATGAAATAAAACAAAAATGATTTGACTTTCTGTGATAATTAGAATAATACATACATTAACTTATTTACATTATTATTAGATCGATTAGATTTTTTTAAATTTTGCAATTTCAGGAAAAGCTCTTGAAACAAAAAACGTAAAGCAATTTTTTATGAAAATAATGTTTTAAAAAT
>MDTA01176633.1_pt1 | contig 11257 bp, 8 predicted proteins | sample 811151 | NCBI WGS metagenome assembly MDTA01 (sample SAMN05326648, study PRJNA326480) | marine metagenome | isolation source: seawater | place: Indian Ocean: South | collected 2010 | reverse complement strand
TTTTAATCTAACAATTCTTTTAGAATATTCAGCAATATCCTCCTCATGTGTTACCATTATAATGGTATTTCCTTTTTCATGGAGATGTGAAAAAAGATCCATAATACTGTAAGAAGTTTTACTATCAAGATTACCTGTTGGTTCATCCGCTAAAATAATACTAGGATTATTTACTAAAGCTCTTGCAATAGCTACTCTTTGTCTTTGTCCACCAGATAATTCATTAGGTTTATGAGTAGCTCTATCAACTAAGTCTACATCATCTAATGCATTCATTGCCATATCTTTTCTTTCACTTGAAGAGTAACCTGCATAAACTAATGGAAGTGATACATTATCAAGTGCCGAAGCTCTGGGTAAGAGATTAAAAGTTTGAAAAACGAAACCTATTTCTTTGTTTCTAATATCTGCCAATTCATTCTCAGACATATTACTGACATCTTTTGTATTTAATTTATAAGTTCCACCAGTAGGAGAATCCAAACAACCAATTATATTCATTAGTGTTGATTTACCAGAACCTGAAGCACCCATAAATGAAACATATTCATTTTGCTTAATATTAACTGTAATTGAATCTAGAGCTTTTACAGTTTGTTTACCAACATAGTAATGTCTAGAAATATCTTTAACTTCTATAATATTATTCATTTAAATATTTAATTTCGCTTTTTAAATTAGATGCCAAAGTAAACAAAAATGTTCTCAAATTTTAATTTATATTAATTTATAATCAAATGGAAATATTTTTAGAAATAGAGACTTACATTGCGTTATTTACACTGACAATCATTGAGATAATATTAGGTATTGATAATATTATTTTCATTTCAATTGTAACAAATAAAGTTGAAAAAAAAAGTAGACATAAAGCCAGAGTAATTGGACTCCTTCTCGCTTTAGTTTTAAGAATTATCATGTTATTCGGTTTAACTTGGTTTATTGGTTTAACAAAGCCAGTTTTTATGAACTTTAGCATTAAAGATTTTATTTTATTCTTTGGAGGTGGATTTTTAATTTTCAAAAGTGTTCTTGAAATATCTCATAAAATAAATGGAAATTTTGATGAAAAATTAAATGAAACAAATTCAGTAAGTTTTAAATCTATTATTTGGCAAATTGTAGCTGTTGATTTTGTTTTTTCTGTTGACTCTATTTTAACTGCAATAGGTCTTACTGAAATATTATTAGTTATGATAATAGCAGTTATAATATCAATATTTTTTATGATTGTATATTCCTCTAAAATAAGTGATATCATTGATAGATATCCATCTCTAGAAATTTTAGCCTTATGCTTTCTAATTCTTATTGGTTTTACCCTAATTTTAGAAGCAGCACATATAGATATTCCAAAAGGATTTATCTACTTCTCATTATTTTTCACTCTTGGTGTAGAAATAATAAATATTAGATTTAGGAGAGTTTCCCTTAAAAGAATAAAAATAAAAAAATAGTTATTCTTTTATAATTTTAAACATTGTCTTTTTATCACCTTGAACTAATTTCAAAATAAAAATCCCATCATTTCTAGATGAAATGTCAATATTATGGGAAGAAGATCCAGAAATATTGTTTAAAACATTTTTGTATATAGGCCTTCCAAAAATATCAACTATTTCACAGTCAACATCACCATTCCAAGTATCAGAAAACTTAATATTGAATATTCCACGATTAGGATTTGGGAAAACAGATATATTTTCATCTAACTTTGTAAATTCAATTCCTTGAACTACAGGAGTCTCTTTTTGAATATATAAATCGTCTACCAGCCAACCCCAACCAACAGTTAAAGGATCAGAATATAGTCTAAATCTAACTTTAACAGTATCACCTTCATTAAAGTGAGGTTTGAAATTTATTTGCCTATCTTTTAATAGATCAGGAGTTATAGATGAACTACTATTATATGCAGTTCTCCAGTCCGTATGAGCATCAGAATCATAACCATCAATTAATGGCTTCCAATACTCTCCATCTTTTGAAGCTTCAACTATAACATAATCCCAGAATCCATATTCTCCATATGAGGTGCCAGGTTCTCCAGTCTCTACAATAGCAATTTCATTAAATCTTATAGAAGGGACAAAATCTGTAATAATAATTGGAATGTTTAACATAGCTACAACACTATATCCTTCATTACCAGAAATACCTTCTGAAACAGCAGATGCATACGGGTGTTCTGTATGAAGTTGTCTACCTTCAAAACCTCCTTGGATACCTATTCTAAATCTATCTAAGTAAAATTCATCACCAACTAAATCACTAAAATTTGTACTAAATTCAGTTGTTGCAGCAAGAACAGGGTTAACAATTATTTTATAGATCGCAGATGGATACTGTATACCATTTTCATAACCAATTGCTTGCAATTCAAAATCGCCGTAATCATCTACACTAATTATAAAATCACGTTCACCTATATTTTCGGTATCAAAGTATCTACCTCGTTGTTTATCGTTTGCAATGATATCAAGAGAATCATAAGCTGATATTAAGTCTACTTTAATATTTATCTCATAAGCATCCTCTCTTTCAGACTGGGCAGCTTGAACTATAACCGGTGGTAATGTAGTTGGCTTAGGGACAAAATTCTTTAAATCTTCTAAGGTGGCTGTCCATATTCCACGACCATGTGTAGCAATAACAACCTGACCTTCATCTTTAATTTTCATATCCCATATTGTGACATTTGGTAGGTCTCCAATAACCTTATGCCATGTCTGACCATTATTTGTTGATTCAAATAATCCAATCTCAGTTCCAGCCCACATAATATCAGTATTATGAGGCATTACTAAAAAGCTATAAACAGCAACATCATGAAACCCATTATTTGAGTAGTCTGCAAATGTTCCGTTTTCATTCTCAAATCCTGTTATGTCGTTCCAACTTTGTCCTAAATCCTTTGTCTCTATGACTTTTGCGTACCCTTTATATCCAAACAAAACATATGCAGTTGAATCTTCAGTTGGATGTGAATAAAGACCAGAAATTATACCTACGTTGTTATAGTTATTGACCGGTTCAAATGTTGCACCGTAATCATTTGATAAAAATATTTTTCCTGTAGAAGTCATTCTCCCACCTGCCCATATATACCTTGGGTTTGCCATTGAAACTTCTACATCAGTACCTGACCAAAATCCCCAAGAGCCTGTTATAGGAGTATGCTGCCAAGTTGCTCCAAAATCTTGTGAAATATTTACCCCAGCATCTGATACTACTGCCAGTAAGTCTGGTATTTGATATGAGGTAGAAACTCTATTAATAAAAGGTCCATTTCCTACTAAAGTAGAATATAAATTTGTCCAGTTATCTCCTCCATCATGTGTATACCAAAAGTTATTAAATTGGCTTCCACCAAAAAGTTTATTTGGATCTGTATGGTGAGCTATGACTTCAAAACCGTCACCACCAATAAGATAATCATAATTCGTTGTAGCATTTGCATTATCAACATCATCACCACCAAATTTTCCGTTTAGGTTTCCAAATGTTCCATTATCTTGTGCTCCACCTATATATCTATCTACACCAACTATTTTATCTGCACCATAGAATTGAGTTGTGTTATATCCACCAGCGGGTGTAAACCATGTATTAGCATCTTGTATACCACCTTGTAAAAAATCACCGTCACTTCCTGGATCTTTCCCAGATACTGTATTATAAACTCCACCATCTGTTGTAAGTAATACTCTAAATGTACTATCTGATTCTGAGTCAATAATTGTTTCAAAACTATGGTGATCAACATGAACATTATCATTTACATCTCGATTTCCATTATTGCCATAATAGTTTGTTAGTATTTGTTCTGACTTCGTTAATGTCTTATAGTCTCTGTTAACTAATTCAATTCTTATAGAAGACTCAGGTATATTATTTGGGTCCCATGAGACACCATTTGCAAGATACGGCCACAACAAATATAATGTCTTATATAACTGTCCATATAATGAAGCACTATTTTCTGGAGTACCATCACCGGCTATATCTGCCTGAGACATAGTTGGATCATATGAAACATTTTGCGGAAATATATATTCTCTACTATCACCTTGTTCTGGAAGTAAGTCAAAAACACCATTGTTGTTGTTGTCTCTAAATGATATTGTAATTTGCTCTTCAGGATCTGCTGAAATATTCCATGCTTCAAAAGGCACTTCTACATCGCCCTGATATTTATAATTATTATGTGGAACTCCAAAAGTTGCACCTTCAGGGACTGAAAATCTGTATGCTTTTTGTTTTTTACCTGGCCCAAATCTTATTTCAATATTATCTAATTGAGGCTTTTCAGAATTATCTTCCCATTCTGTATCACTACCAATTGTAGAACCACCCCATATGTTTACAAGGTTAAGGTGAGATGAAATATTATCTAAAGATACTACAGCTGCACTTCCTGAGAAGGATGTACCATCGATAGGTAGAACTTTAGCCTTCGCTGCGTCTTGACTCCCATAATATATTATACTATCATTAAATGGATTTACATTTAAAGTATTTGCATACCATCCTATACTTGCTAACCAATCATCGTCAGTTCCATCTTCATTTTTAAGAAGATTCCAAGTTGTTCCACCATCGTATGAAACTCTCAAATATGAAGCAGAATTACCGTTTATTCCAGCATAAAGTGTATTTGGATCCTGGTGCGAAACTGCAACCTCAAGTCTGCCAAAATTACCACCACCACTTCCTTGTAGAATACCATCTGCATTATCGTAAGATAATGTAGTTGTCATACCTATTCCCCCAGGATTTGTCCAACTTGAACCTGCATCGACAGATCTCATAACACCTACCCCATTTATTGCAGCGTATTGTATATTAAAATCACTAGGTGAAGCAATTATTTGCTGAATTACACCACTAGATGAATTATACCTTTGAACCCAACTTAAACCACCATCTGTGGACTTATATATTTTACTAGTTCCATTAGATCCTTCAGTACTAATTATAACAATATCAGAGTCATTAGGGTCAGATATAATTCTACTAATATTTGTAAAATTAGGGTCTACATAACCTTCATCGTCTTTTGGAGAGATATTTGACCATGAGTTTCCACCATCGGAACTTTTGTATACCCCTGCCCCATCAATATCACCTAATGATCCAACCCAACTCTCACCTGTACCAACATATATAATGCTGGGATTTGACGGAGACTGTGCGAGCCATGAAATAGCAATATTATCCATTTCACTAGTAATTGAATTCCAAGTAACACCTTCGTCAGAGGTTTTCCATAAACCACCACCTACACTACCAGCTATCCATGTATTTCCAGATGGATCAGCCGCATCAACAAGTACTCCTCTAGTTCTTCCAGGTACATTATAAGGACCTCTTTCAATAAAAACGGCATTATCTTTAGCATATGCTGAAAATGTATTATTTCCTGATCTAGTTTGGTTAGAAAACTGAATTCTATTTAGGTTAGCAATCGCTTTTTTTAACTCTATATTTTTATAACCTGGCTTATATGATTCATGAATAGATGGTTGGGATATATCATCATTACCATGCTTTACAGCGGCATGATAATACATATACTTCTCAGGCCCATCAAATTTACTTTTACCAACAATAATTGGTTTTTTTATATGTTTTCTGCCTTTAATATTTTCATGATTATGATCATTGCATGAAAATGATAAAAATAATACTGAAATAAGTAAAAAAAACCTTTTTAAATTCATAATTTCTTTATTGATATAATTTTTATATAAAAATATGATACATAATTAATAAATAAAAGTATACGGAGATAATTAAAAATTAGATACTGAAAAATTAACTAATTAGCACAAAATTCCTTAAGTCTTCTATTTTTACCCGGCTCTCTTAATTTTTGTAAAGCCTTCTCTCTAATCTGTCTAACTCTCTCCCTAGTTAAACCCATAACATCCCCTATTTCTTCAAGAGTATAAGGATTATCAAAACCAATACCAAAACTCATCAAAACTACATCTCTTTCCCTCGGTGTTAATGTTGATAAAGCTCTCATGGTTTCAATTTTTAAAGAATGATTGAAAACTAATCCAGTGTCAGTAGGTCCTTCTGAATCATTCTCTAAAACATCCAATAGAGAACCTGAATCATCTTCCCCAAATGGTGCATCCATTGACATTTGTTTTACTTCTGCACCTAAAGTACTTCTAACTTCAGATGTTTTCATATCTAATGATTTTGCAATTTCTTCTTCAGTAGGCTCTCTTTCATATTTTTGCTCAAGTTCCGCATATGCCCTTCTTATTTGATTTATAGCTCCAGATTTATTCATTGGTAGACGAACAATTCTTGATTGTTCTGCTAGAGCTTGCATTATTGATTGCCTAATCCACCATACTGCATAGGATATAAATTTAAAACCTTTAGTTTCATCAAATTTCTTTGCTGCCTTAATCAATCCTAAATTTCCTTCATTAATAAGATCATTTAAAGGTAAACTCCTATTTTGGTATTGTTTAGCAACAGACACAACAAATCTCAAATTAGCTCTTACAAGTTTATCTAATGCATCTTGGTTACCCTTTTTAATTTCTTTTGCAAGTCTAACCTCTTCCTCTGGAGTAATCATAGGAACTCCACTTACTTCAGTAAAATACTTTTCAAGAGTATGACTTTCTCTTCTGTTCGTTATTGATTGTGTGATTTTTAGTTGTCTCATGAGCTATAAATAGAAAAAAATATTTGCAAATCTATTATTTTATTTAATCATTTTCAAAGAAAAATCGTAAAAGAGAAAGGATATTATTCTATATCAATCTCAAGATCACCCGATGTTGGTTGAGCTTGACAACATAAAATATAACCTTCATCTATTTCTTCATCAGATAGTCCATCAGTAACCTCCATTTCAACTTTCCCAGAAACTAATTTTCCTTGACATGCAGTACAAACACCACTCTGACAAGAATAAGGCAAGTCAATATCTTTGCTTAGGGCAGAATCTAAAACATTGTCATTTCTAGCCATAACGAATTCAAAGATTTCGCCATCCATATTGATTTTAACATTGATATTATCTGACATTTCTATAAAAATTAATCTTAATAACGTGAATATATGTCATCTGTTACAATAATTACCTAAATTTACAGATGAATAATGATTTAAATAACATCCTTTCTATTTCACCAATTGATGGAAGATATTATTCAAAAACAGAATCACTTTCTGCTTATTTCTCTGAATTTGGTCTTATAAAATATAGAGTCTTTGTAGAAATTGAGTACTTCTTAGCACTATCAAAACTACCTATAGAGAATTTCAAAAATTTATCTGAAAAAGATAGAAAAAATATCAGATCTATATATCAAAATTTTACTCACCAAGATGCTTTGAAAATAAAGGAAATTGAAAATGAAATAAATCATGATGTTAAGGCTGTTGAATATTTTTTAAAAAATCAATTTGATAAAACAGGTCTTGATAAATACAAAGAATTTATCCATTTTGGACTTACTTCACAAGATGTAAATAATACAGCAATACCATTAATGTTAAAAAAATCAATTAATGATATTATACTTCCTCAATTAAAGAATCTAATTATTTCATTGGATAATATATCAAATATGTCAGATGAAATATCAATGATTGCAAGAACTCACGGACAACCTGCATCACCAACAACATTAGGAAAAGAGATAAATGTTTTTACTATTCGTATAGAAAATCAAATAAAATCATTACTAAACATTCCTAATAATGGAAAATTTGGAGGTGCTTCCGGTAATTTAAATGCTCACTATGTTTCATACCCAAAAATCAATTGGAACGATTTTGCTGATAGTTTTCTTCGAGATTTAGGATTAGAAAGATCAAATCCAACAACTCAAATTGAACATTATGATAATATGGCAGCTATTTTTCATAATATATCAAGAATTAATACAATTTTAATTGATTTATGTAGAGACATATGGCATTATATTTCTATTAACTATTTAATTCAAAAAGTTAATAAAAATGAAGTTGGTTCATCGGCTATGCCTCACAAAGTAAATCCTATAGATTTTGAAAATGCTGAAGGAAATCTTATGCTAGCAAATTCTCAATTTATTTTTTTAGCAGAAAAATTACCAGTATCAAGACTTCAAAGAGACTTAACAGATTCTACAGTTTCCAGAAATATAGGTGTTCCACTAGCCCACACAAAAATTGCTTTTGAATCAATTATTAAAGGCCTAAATAAAATAGATATAAATAAAAAAGAAATAGAAAAAGATTTAAATAATAACTGGGCAGTTGTATCAGAAGGTATCCAAACAATATTGAGGAGAGAAAACATTGAAAATCCCTACGAGTTATTAAAAGATTTAACAAGAGGCAATAATGAAATAAATCAGAAGTCTTTAAAAGAATTTATTAATAAACTTCCAGTAAATGATGAAGTTAAAGATGAGCTTTTATCAATCTCTCCTAGCAATTATATAGGTAATCTAAAAAAATGATAAAGCCATTCATAGGTTTTCTATTAAAAAAGGTTCCCAGAACTTATCTTCAGAGAGTAAGCAAACCAATATTTAAATTACTATCTGCTTTTTATAATGGAAATAATGTTGAATGTCCAATATGTAATAAAAAGTTTAGAAAATTTTTTCCTTATGGAAGAGTTACAAGGGAAAACGCACTCTGTACAAACTGCCTATCACTTGAAAGACATAGATTAATTTTTATTTATATAAAGAAAAAAACTTCAATTTTAAATCGAAATAACAAAATTTTACATATTGCTCCTGAGAATTGTCTTATAGAAACTTTTAAAAAAAATAAAAATATAGATTATGTAACCGCTGATTTAAATTCACCATTAGCAGATATTAAGATGGATATTCATAATATGCCTTTTGATGATAACATATTTGATTTTGTTATATGCAATCATGTTTTAGAACATGTTGATAATGACATTAAAGCTTTAAATGAAATTAAAAGAGTATTAAAGAAAGGAGGTAAAGGTATAGTTCAAGTTCCGTTTTATTTTCCAATTCCTGAAATTACAATTGAAGATAAGAGTATTGTGGATAAGAAAGAAAGAGAAATACTTTATGGTCAATCTGATCATGTAAGAAAATATGGAAAAGATTATAAAAAAAGACTTTCTTCAGTAGGTTTAAAAGTTGATAAAATTCAGTCAAATAAATTTCTAGAAAAGGATAAAATTAGTAAATATGGAATTGATGAAAAAGAAGATCTTTTCCTTATTACAAAATAAAAAATTATCTTTTTATTAATGCGTAAATAAAACCAGCTCCATAACCAAAAAACTGGCAAAATGTTGTAACTACTGATAAAAACCCAATTATTGGATTTTTATTAATTATAGTTGAGAAAATAAAAATGAGAATACTATAAATCATATAAATGCCTAAAATTATATTTGAATATTTAAAATAATTAAAAGCAAATAGTAAAATACCCAATATAAAACCTAACAAAAATAAACTTGGTAATAAATGAAATAATTTAAAGGTATTATTATACTTTAAATTAAGATAATGTCTTCCTTTTCCAGACTTGAACATTTGATTAAAAAAATTAAAAATATCAGTCCTTCTTTTATGGAAAACTTTCGCTTCCGAAATCAAGGCTGATTTTTTACCTGAAAAAATTAACTTATATGATAAGTCAAGATCTTCACCGTATTGTCTAATATCAGAAAAACCTTTAACACTATCAAAATCCTTTTTTCTAACTCCCATATTAAACGATCTAGGGAGAAATTTATCTATAGATTTTTTGTTTCCTCTAATACCACCTGTTGTTAATAAAGAAGTCATAGAAAAATTAATAGATTTCTGTAGATATGAAAAACTTTGATCCATCATATCAGGACCCCCATAAAAATTAATTGATTTTTTCTTCAGATATTTTTCTACCTCAAAAAAATAATTACTTGGAATAGTACAATCGGAATCAAAAAATATTATCCATTCTCCCTTTGATTTTGAAACACCAAAATTTCTAGCTAATGCAGGACCTCTATTTTCAATGAAATAATAAAAAATATTTAATTTATCATTATATGAGCTGACAACCTCTCTTGATGACTTTTCAGAGCCATCTTCGACTATAATTATTTCAAAATCTCTATAATCTTGAAGAGACATACTTTTGAGAAGTTCCTCTATTTCAGAAGGCCTATTAAAAACTGCAATTACAATTGAGAATTTAATTTTTTTTGTCATTACCAGATTTTTCAATTGTATATCCCTTACTATCAGAGTTAATTTGTATAATTAACTCAGAAAGAAAACCTGCTAAAAATAATTGAACTCCAATAATAATTGAGACAAGAGCAATATAAAATATAGGTTGATCTGTAACTGGCCTTATTAGTTCTAAAGAAATATTCTGCGAAATTTTAGAAACTTTTTCGTAAACTATCCATCCAACTGATAAGAACCCCAATAAGAAAAAAACGACACCAATTGAACCAAAAAAATGCATTGGTCTCTTTTTAAATCTATATACAAAACTAACAGATAATAAATCTAAAAAACCTCTTACGTATCTTTCCATTCCAAATTTTGTTACACCAAATTTACGCTTATTATGATTAACTTCCTTCTCTCCTATATTATTAAATCCATTCCACTTAGCTATAAGAGGGATGTATCTATGCATCTCACCATATAAATTTATAGAATCAATTACTTCTTTTTTATAAATCTTAATTCCACAATTAAAGTCGTTTAATTCGATCCCAGAAAACTTTCTAGTAATAAAATTGAAAAACTTCGAAGGAATTGTTTTTGAAAGCGGATCATTTCTTTTCTTTTTCCATCCTGAAACTAAATCCATATCATTAGATCTTATCATTTCATAAAGAGGATAAATTTCTGAGGGGTCATCTTGAAGATCTGCATCCATAGTTAGAATGAAATCACCCTTTGCACATTTAAAACCAGCATCAAGAGCATCAGATTTTCCGTAATTTTTTGAAAACTTAATTGTTATAATATTTTTAGTCTTTTTAGAAACTTTTATGATTTCTTCCCAGGTATTATCTTGGCTTCCATCGTCAATTAAAATTACTTCATATTTAATATTTCTATCTTTTAAATTCTTTTGAATTTGATTACATAAAGGAGAAATAGATTTTTCTTCATCAAAAGCCGGAATTATAATAGAAAGATCCATTATACAATATTAGTTTTATTTCCAGATACAACACCCTTTACATTACCTCTCAAAGACCAATTCATCCAAGGGGAATTTGAAG
>MDTA01139553.1_pt1 | contig 11257 bp, 12 predicted proteins | sample 811151 | NCBI WGS metagenome assembly MDTA01 (sample SAMN05326648, study PRJNA326480) | marine metagenome | isolation source: seawater | place: Indian Ocean: South | collected 2010 | reverse complement strand
ACAGAACACTAGTTATGAAATTTTGAAACCATCTTTGTCGCCAGCAAAAGACATGGCTTTGATGAGTTTATGTAATCATAATATTATAGCAAATAGTACGTTCAGTTGGTGGGCGGCTTGGTTAAATTCATCTGTAAATAAAATAGTAATCACACCCCAAAAATGGTTAAAAAAAGATCCACAACCTATTGGATTAAAAATTCCAGAATGGATTTCATTTTAATATGAAAAATGTATCAAACAGGAATATATATAAAGAAAAAAAATTCCCTATGACAGTTGTTATTCCAACAATTGGTGAGAAAAATCTTGTAGATTTAATTAATCAAATTAAGACAAGTAGTTTTGTTCCAAATGAAATAATTATTGTTTATCCTACTAAAGAAAAAGTAAAAAAAATTAATCATAATTTTGACAATGTAAAAATTATTCGTTCTCCCAAGTCAGGACAAGTCGCTCAGAGATCATTTGGAATAGAGAAGGCAAAAAATAATTATATTCTTCAAATGGACGCAGATCTCAAAATAAAAAAAGATACAATAAAAAAATTAATATCATCTTTTAAAAAGTTTGGTCCCAAAGTAGCAGTTGGTCCAAAAATGGATTTTTTAAATGAAGCTAATATAAAATATCGAGGGGTAAATTTTAAAAAATGGAAAAAAATTTTTAAAGTATTTAAAGGGGGCGATATTAATATTGTAAGCAAAAAAGATCCATTTAGATATGATTGCTGGTTTAATGAATTTGTTCAACCTAAGGTGTCAGGATATACTAATATTCTACCAGGTGGTTGTATATTATTTGACAAAACATATTATAAAAACTTTGATTTTTATCCATTTAGCGGGAAAGCTTTAGGAGAAGATATTTTAAATTCAATATATTTTCAAAATTATGGTTGTAAACTTTATTATGAAGCTAATTCAAAAATTGTACATCCAGAACCAGGATTTTATAGTTATGATACAATAAAACAATTATTTAATGATTTAATTTTGATTTATAAAATTAAATTTTTGGCTTGTAGACTAGCAGGTGGTAATGTAATCAGATATCATACGTGGTTTTGTTATTATGCCTTTATTACAATTATGAAATTCATGCTAAAAAAGTAGATTGAAATTGAGAACTCATTTACCTGTAAGCGTTATTATTCCATTGTTTAATGCAAAATTAACAATCTTTAGAGCGATTGATTCAATAATACAACAATCTAGAAAGCCAGCTGAGGTTATTATAGTTGACGACGCAAGTAATGATAGAACTTCTAAAAATGATTATTTAAAAAAAATTGAGTCAATATTAAAAAAAAATTACATAAAAACTATAATTATAAAGAACAAAATAAATCAAGGCCCTGCTTTCTCAAGAAACGAAGGTTGGGAAAAAGCAACACAAAAATATATAGCGTTCTTAGATGCTGACGATAGTTGGGCGAAGCATAAATTAAATTTTCAATTTTATTTTATGAAAAACAATAATAATTTAGATGCAACTTGCCATGATACAAAATTTTTAAATAATGATCTGAATGATCTTAAAAATATAAAAGTTGATAAATCTGTTAAAGGTAGAATCGTATATTTAATAGAATTGTTTTTTAAAAACAAAATTCAAACTAGAACAGTCATGATAAAAAAAAATTTAGTTGAGAGATTCGATCCAAAGATAAGATATTCTGAGGATTTAGATTTATGGTTAAGATTGATTTTTAATAAGAAAAAAATTTATTATATAGATGAAAAATTAGCCTTTTGTTTTAAATATCCCATGTCAAAACATAGCCTATCAAGCCATTACGCAGATTTTTGGAAAAGTGAGATTAATGTGTTAGCAAAAAATAGTTATAGAAGTTTTCTTATTTTACTTTTACCTTTAATAATTACGTTTAGTTATATTAAATTTCTTACTAGGATACTGGGTTTAAGAGACCCAAAAAATAAAGTTTAAAATAATGAATAATGTTTCATATATTAATGAAAAATGGCTTGAAGAGTTATTAGTTCACCCAATCACAAAAACAAGATTAAATGTACAAAACTTAAAGAAACATAACAATATATTCGATGCCACTGTTTTTTTGCCAAATACTTTTGGTTGGAAAGAATGGAAAACTGGACAAAAGAAATTTGAAAGTTGGCTATTAAACGGTGAATACAAATGTGATCATGAAAAAAATTTTGTAAAAGAAAAAAAAGAAATATCAAAAGTCTATAAAAATTTTAATCTTTCAGGAACTATTCTTGACGTAGGTGGAAGTGTGGGAACTTTGAGAGAATTCATCAATCCTGGATCTAGGTTTGTTTCTATTGATCCGCACAGTAACCCTTTATCTACTTTATCAAAAGAAAAAATAAAAGTATACAAATGCTTGAAAGAACCCTTAAATTTTATTAGAGCCTGCGCTGAATTTTTACCTATTAAAACTGAATCGATAGACATTGTTCATATGAGATCGATGCTTGATCACGTTCAAGTACCTGACCTGGCAATAATTGAAGCTTTTAGAGTTTTAAAAATATCTGGTAAATTAATCATTGGGATTTATTTACCAAAGGGAAAAAAAGACAGGTTATCAACTAGTTTTGTTTTGAAGGAATTTATTAGACATATTTTAAGTTTGTTTAGATTTGATAAATATAAGGATTATCATACTTGGCACCCAAGTTATCAGAGTTTAAAAAAATTAATAATTGATAATGGTTTTAGAATAGATAAGGAAATATGGCAATCTGAATGGAATGATAAAGTTGTTTATATACAAGCTAAAAAAAAATAATTTTAAATTATAGAGTTTAACAATGAATTTTATTAGAAAAAAATTTACAAAAATTTACAAATTTTTTTTTTACTTCGGTTTAGATCTTAAAAAACTTCTTTCAATTAGATTTATTTATTATTATTTAAAAACTTTGATTCAATTTAAAAGTCAAGGTGGCACCATAAATAGTTATCTGCCAATTTTATTTGACATAGATCAAAATGCAGGAAGTATCAAAGATCATTATTTTTTACAAGACCTTCATTGTGCAAGACTAATTTACAATAGAAATCCTTATAATCATATAGATATAGGATCTAGAATTGATGGCTTTATAACACATCTAGCGACATTTAGAAAAGTAGAGGTACTTGATATTAGAGATCTTAATGATAAAGTAGATAAAAATATAATATTTAAGAAAGTAGATATTATTGACTTGCCTAGATCATTGTTGAGTAAATATCAATCTGTTTCATGTCTTCATACCATTGAGCACGTAGGATTAGGAAGATATGGAGACAGAATTGATGTAAACGGTCATTTAAAAGCGCTAGAAAACATCTTAAAGATAGTTAAGGTGGGTGGTATATTTTATTTGAGTGTGCCAATAAGTGAAAGAAATTTGGTATTTTTTAATATGCACCGAGTATTTCACCCAGAATATATAATATCATTAGAAATAATTAAAAAACAATTCAAGTTATTAAATTTTGATTATATTGATGACAAAGGTATATTACACACAAATATAAATCCAAAAAACATTTACCAATATCCAGAATATGGCTGTGGAATTTACCAATTTAAAAAGTTCAAATAATAGTAAATAAATGTGTAGGTTTAATATTATTTTTTTTTAATCTTTCTATTGCTTTGAAAATGGACTCTTTTACTACTTTCATATGATGTCCATTCGCGTGGAGTAATTTATTTTTATTTAATAAAAAACCAACATGTCCATCCCAAAATATTATTGACCCTTTGTCATATATTGTTTTTTTATTAATTATATGAGATTTAAAATTTCTAGACATTGAAAAGAAATTGATTTGTTCTTGAGTGTTTCGTGGAATTTTTATACCACCATTTCTAATTGTAATTTGTAATAAAGCAGAACAATCAATTCCTTGTGAACTTCTTCCCCCCCAAACATACGGAATATCAATCATATTTTCTGCTAATTGTAACCAGTTATAATGATTGTGAGATTTTTTTGCCAAATGAGTTTTGGGAATAAAACCATACTTTTTTTTGAAATCATTTTGTACTTCAACTTTAAACCATTTATCAAACTCTTCTATAGTCTTAACTAAACTTCCCATTGAAAGTACTTTTAATATCATGCTTTTAGGGTTATTTGATTTGTAGATATTTGTAGTTTTTGTAATTACTCTGTGAGAAGTTTCTATTGAGTTAGTCAAATATTTATTTTGTATCCATCCTATGTAATCATCTGTTAGCAATTTCCCAAATGACCAAGATTTATGTTGATCAAATATTAAAAATTCTTCACCAAACAAACACTCAGTTTCTAGATTTTTACTACCAATTTTGTTAAATAAAGGGGCTTTGAATGAATTTATCTGTTTAAGTTTATCTATTAAAACCATTTTTTTTTAACCAAAGTTTTACGTTAAAATTAGGACAAGTTTTAGAGGTGTTAGGAAAGTCTCTATGACCTAATATTTCTGCATTTGGATATTTTTTTTTCCAAGATTTTAATATGCTTAAAAGAGAATCAAATTGATTTTGGTTAAAATCATTTTTCCCAATAATGCAGACACCCAAACTTTCTTTGTTAAATCCATAAACGTGAGCGCCTATCCAATATTCTGGGCGACCATCTTCTACTTTGCCATTACGACAAATTATTTTGTGATAACCAATGCCGTTCCAACCAAAAGATAAGTGCATTTTATGAATATCAATTGCGCTTAAATGTTCTGAGTTTGGAGTGTCTGAACAGTGAACTACTAAGTATTTAATGTCATTTTTATTAAGCATTTTTATCAACTTGTTAAGATTTAACTTGAATGAAAGATTATCTTTAATCAAGAGAAAAATTGTAGTAAAATTTGTTAAAAATTTTTAATACAACAAAAATAAGTTATTTAAGAATTTGGATTAACAATAATTTATTTTTTAAAAATAAAATTTACGGATTACAGGTATTTTTTGCGAATATTTTTGAAACTGTAGGAAATTATCACCATATTTAAATTTATAGAATTAAAGTTTACATTAACTAATTTAAATAGTAATGCTCTGCGCTACATGATTTTTAATTTTTTTGCGCGTTTTTTCGGAGCAATAGTACAATTATATGCAATTTCAGTTTTTACTGAAATTCATGATGCTTCTACTACTTCTGCAATAATTTTAATTTTTGGGTATATTATTTGGTTTCAATTATTTGAGGTGGGATTAACCCAAACCATTCAAAATAAATTTAATTCGAAAGAATTTAATATTTTGAATATAGGTTTCGTAATAATTTTTCATTATTGTGTTACAATAGGTATAGCTATTCTATTATTTCAATTCAATTTATTTTCGTTTTTATTGCTTGGTAATGAAGGTTATTTATTCTCTCAAGAAAATAAAAAAGTCTTTGATGTAGGTTGTTCTATTTTGATTATAGCAAGTAATAACTTATTAATTCATAGATTCTTAATCTTATATAAAAAATCATTTATTTCAAATTGTATACTATTTTTTCAATCATTTTTAACCTTTGGTCTTTTATACTTTTATATAAATTTTTTAAGAGTTGATCAATTAACATCAGTCCTCATATATTTTTTACCGCAATTAATTATATCCTTACCAATATTAATATTACTTTATAAAAAAATTATAAAAGGAAGAAACAAGAAAATTCTTTCAGTGAAATTTTTAACTTTGATTAAATATTCAAGTTCATTTGTTTTTATATCTATTTTAGCATCATTTTTATTAGGATTAGATTATTTAATCTTATCATACTTTTCAGACTCAAAGGAACTGTTGTCCTATCATGTAACCGTAAGATTTTTTTACTTTTCTTTTATGTTATACTTTGCTTACGTAACATTTTCAGCGAAAAAAATTAGTCAGTTAACAAAAAAAAATAATGTTCTGCAAATTAAAAAAATTAAAAAAAATTCAATATTTATTGGTGTTTCATCAGTGATTTTAGTTTATATTTTGGTATTAACTTTTAATCAAATAGGTTTTATTAACCTCATTACTAACGGTATTAAAATTGACCAAACAATTTTATTTGGAGCATTTATTTATTTTCTAATAAGAGTTTTTGCAGATATAAGAATTATTATTGCACAAAACTTATCATTTAGATTAAATTTGATGAAATTGTATTTTTATCAAATTTTAATATCATTAATTTCTATGCCAGTATTATGCTCAATGTATGGAGCATTTGGTATTCTAGTATCATTGGCTATCAGTTATCTTTCAGGTTTTTTAGTAAATTTGGAAAAAAAATAAAATGCTTATTTCAATTATTACGGTAGTTAAAAATGATTTAGTGAGATTAAAAGAAACAGTTTCAAGTCTAAAGTATGTTTATAATGATAATAGTTTCGAGCATATCATTGTAGATGGAAATTCTAAAGACAACACAAAATCTTTTATAAAAAATATTCAAAGAAATTGTAATAATGTTATTTACAATAGCTCCCATGATCATGGAATTTATGATGCAATGAATAAAGGCTTTAAATTGTCTAAAGGAGATTTTATTATATTTTTAAATGCAGGCGATAGATTAATCGCAAATAAAAAAAATTTAATTTTAACTTTAAAGAAATTTATTGAAACCGAAATAAACATAATATGTTTTCCGTATAAGCACGAGTTTTTAGATCAGTCAATTTTAAGGTGTCCTAAAAGAATAAATAAAGACAAATTACCAACCTCACATCAGGCGATGTTTTTCTCTAAATTATTTTTAAATAATAATGAGTATAATTTAGATTATAAATTTGGTTCTGATTTTGATTTGTATTTAAGATCTGATCCTAAAAATATTATTATAATTTCTGAATTTGAACCTATATCAGTTGTAGAATTGAATGGTATTACAAGTAAAAATTTAACTTTTTCCTATGGAGAATATAAAAAAATAATTTCAAAAAATTTTTTTGGGATTTTTAAAGTCTATTTATTAGTAAAAATTAGTATTAAAGTTACAATAGTAATGTTTTTAAAAAAAATATTTTCTAGAAATATAACTTTTATAATTAGAAAGTTGTTAGCCAAATTATAAACTGATATTTGCTGTTAAATTATTTTATTTAGGATTTGTTATGCACATAAGCAAAACATATATCATTTTCATATTGATTATAGCTAAATTACTTGCAACTGCTTTTAGTTTATATGTTGTTGATCAGTTTACCCCATTAGTTGATGCAAAGTTATATCAAAGTGAAGATTTTTTTAATTATACATTAACTTTAAGAACATATTTAGTACAAATTACGGCAAGTGTATTTAGTTTTTTAACAAGTCCTATTATCTCACATTACATTTTTTCTTTTATTTCTATTTCAGGAATTTTATGGTATGCAATATTTTATAAAATTACTTGGCATATTCTTTTAATTTTATTACTTCCTACTTCAATGATTTGGACGTCTATAATAGGTAAAGAGGCTATATATTATTGTCTTTTTTCAGTTCTTTTAATAAATTGGAGTATCTTGATAAACAAGCGACTGAAAATTAGCAATTGTTTATTAGTGCTTATAATTAGTATTTTATGCTTGATACTTAGACCTCATTATTTTATTGGCATTATCTGGTTATATTGGTCTGCTGTAGCAATTTATAAATATAAAAACTATAAATCAATCTTATGTTTTACATATTTATCGTTATGCATATTTATATTAATTCTTTCATTTTATGGACACATACTAAGTGATTATTTTAACTTTAATCTTTTTGATTTGAGATGGAGAGCTTTCACCAGCATTGATATAAATGGTAACGCTTCTAGACATGAGACTCTAGGCCTGATAATAAATGAAAATATATGTCTAAATAAAATTAATTGTGAGTTTTTTGAAGAAAGAAAAAAATATTTAGAAATAGAGTTTTCTAAGTATTTTAGTCTTGGAATGATTTTTGGTATAATAGGTCCATTTTTAAGCGAGGCTATGCAAAGACCAGAATTTATTCCTTTTTTTATAGAAGGGCTAATAATACTCTTAATGCCTTTAGTATTTTTTATTTTATGCAAATCTAATAAAAATTTCTGTTATTCAAACATTTATTTTAAAAATTATGTTTATGGAATTATGCCTGCGATTTTTTTACTAATGATTATACATGCCTATTTTGGTATTTTAAATCCAGGAACAGCTATAAGATGGAGAATTAATTTTGAATTAATTTTTTACTTCGCACCTTATTTAATATATCTAAATTTAAAAGAATTTAAAAATGAAAAAAATCCTACATTTTCATCCTAATGCTTTTTATGCAAAAAAGTTTGTTAGACCTCTAATTGATGCTGAGCAAAAGGAAGGATACTACTCAAAACTAGTCACTGAAATATCTAATGGTCAAAGTGATTTTGTAACAATGTTTTCACTCACTTTAAATCCTGTCGCTTTGATCTTTAGAATTGTTAAATTATTAATTTTGTTAAAAAAAAACAAGCCTGATATAATTTTTGCCCATAACTCAACCAGTGCTTTTTTACCTTTGTTAGCATCAAGATTACTTTATATAAAAAAAATAGTATATTTTAATCATGGTTTGCCATTTGTTGGCTACGTTGGCCTTTTAAGGTTTTTGCTTGAAAATTTAGAAAAAATAAACTGTATCTTAGCATACCAAGTCATCACTGTTTCAGAAGATATGAAATACAAATTGATTAATTTAACAAAAAAAAATGTATGTATAATTCATAATGGTTCTGCATCTGGACTAGATGCAAAAATAAAGCTAAATACAAATTCAATAGAGAAATTAAAAAAAAGAATAAATTTTAATACAAATAATAAAATTGTACTCTTTGTTGGAAGACCAAATAAAAGAAAAGGTTTTTTTGATATAATGGAGATATGGGACAAGGATTTTAAAAATAAAAGAAATTTTAAATTAATTCTACTAGGAATTAACTACAAAGATGTCTCAAAGATAACAAAAAGAGTGCCTGAAAATATTTTTCCGATGGGATTAGTTGATGATGCAGTTCCTTTTTATGATTTAGCTGATTATTTGTTTATGACTAGTCATCATGAGGGTTTGAGTTATTCTGTACTAGAATCCTTTCTTCATAGAACTTTTGTTATTAGTAATAAAATAGATGGTGTTTCCGAGTTAGTTAAACATAATTATAATGGTTATTTAGTAGAAAAAAATAACAAGTATGATTATTTCAATTTATTGAATTATTGTGAAAACAATAAAAAAACTAAGAAAATAATGCTTGATAGATCTTTTAAAATTACTTCTAAATATGATAGAATTTATTTTTTAAAAAGTTATATCAAATTTTTAAAACAATTGTGTAAGTAAATAAAATTTAAACTATCACATCCCAATAAACTGGAAAATCAGGTTGGAAGATTATTATTTCAGAGTTCTTAACTTTTAAGGATTTTTTTAATGATAATGGTTTTAAATTTTTTTTAAGTGTAATTTTAGATTTATTAACTTCAATTTTATAATGTCTTGCACCATTCAAGCTGATAAATTTTTCTAGGTTTGATAAAGCGTCGGCATTATCAAAAATTTGAGTTATTGTTGGTAAACAATAAGGGGCATTAAAAATGCCTGCGCATCCACAACTACTTTCTTTGTCAGTACTAAGGTGTGGCGCAGTATCAGTTCCTAAAAAAAACTTTTTGTTATCATCACTAGTCACTACCTCTAAAAGAGCTTGTCTATGTTTTTCTCTTTTTAAGATTGGCAAGCAGTAATAATGAGGTCTAATTCCACCTAAAAAAATAGAATTTCTATTAAGAGCTAAATGATGAGGTGTAACAGATGCAACTAAATTTTTATTTCCTTCAAGAACATACTTTGTTGCCTCCTCAGTTGTGATATGCTCAAGAGTAATTTTCAGGTCAGGAAAATTTCTACATATATAATCAAGAGTTTTATCTATAAATACTTTTTCTCGATCGAATATATCAACCTCGTTATGAGTTGATTCACCATGGATTAACAAAGGCATTCCAATTTCTGACATTTTTTCTAAAAGGTTCATTATTTTACTAATATTTGTAACACCAGAATCTGAGTTTGTAGTAGCTCCAGCTGGATATAATTTAGCTGCAAAAACAGTATTCTGAAGAAATGAATTTTTTAATTCTTCCTGAGATGTGTTGTCAGTTAAATATAAAGTCATAAAGGGATCAAAGTCATGATTTTTAGGAATAGCATTTTTTATTCTATTCTTATAATCAATGGCATCTTTATGATTTAAAATAGGAGGAACTAGGTTTGGCATTATTATTCCCCTTGCAAAATGCTTGCTAGTTTCAGGAACAACAACATTTAAGAATTCACCATCTCTAAAATGGATGTGCCAATCATCTGGCTTTATTATTTCTATTTCTTTCATAGTTTTGGTCTGATCTTTAAAAATAAAATTTGATATGTTAAGGGTGTAGAGATATCTTAAATATAATAATTAATTTTTGAAAGTATGCCATGAAAATCTCAATTATTGCTGCTAGTCATAGAACTGATTCTGAATCAAAAAGAATTTCAAAATTTATAGAAAATAATATAGTCAAACTTAAGACTAATATAGAAGTTTTTTCTTTAGATTTAGCAAATACAGGATTACCACTTTGGTCACCAGATAAAAAAAATGGCAAAGGTATTTGGGGAGAAACTTGGAATTCAATTTCAAAAAATTTGGATAGTTCAGATGGATTTATTCTAATAGTCCCTGAATATGGTGGTATGGCAACTCCGATTGCTAAAAATCTATTTCTACTATGCGGAAATGGTGAATTTGCACACAAACCTGGTTTGATTTTATCAGTAAGTAGTGGAAATGGTGGAGCTTACCCTGTTGCTGAACTAAGATCAACTTCTTATAAAAACACTCATATTATGTGGATTCCTGAAAATCTAATAATTAGAAATGTAGAAGAATTCAATCCAGGAAACCATGGAAAAAATATTCCTGAGTGGTTAGATAAAAGAATTGATTATGTTTTAAAATTATTCATTGCTTACGCCGATAACATGAAACCATTAAGAAAAATTATTAATAGAAAGGACTTTGGTAATGGAATGTGAAGATTACAAACAAAAATTTAACGAAATTAATGGTTGGGAAAAAACTTCCGATGGTAGGGAGGCTTACAGTAAACTTTTTAAGTTTGCCGATTTTAAACAAGCGTTTTCTTTTATGACCTCTTTGGCTATGAAAGCTGAACAAATAAATCATCATCCTGAATGGGAAAATGTATATAATACAGTAAAAATTACTCTTACCACACATGATACAGGAGGTGT
>MDTA01020732.1_pt1 | contig 11258 bp, 15 predicted proteins | sample 811151 | NCBI WGS metagenome assembly MDTA01 (sample SAMN05326648, study PRJNA326480) | marine metagenome | isolation source: seawater | place: Indian Ocean: South | collected 2010 | reverse complement strand
TTTGAAGATATTGTTGCATAAAAAATTATATATTCAATATAGTGTGAAATGCCAGAATTACCAGAAGTAGAAGTTGTAAGACAGTCGCTAGACAAAAAAATTAAACAAAAAAAGGTAAAAAAAGTAATAGTAAGAAACAGAAATTTAAGATTTAGAGTCCCGGTAGAATTCGAGAACTTTTTGAAAAATAAAAGGGTTTTAAAAGTAGGAAGGTTTTCAAAATTTTTAATACTACATTTGTGTAATGAAAAATATTGTTTAATACATATGGGTATGTCAGGAACAATTCATTTAAAAGATAATAAAAAAAAAAAATCTATAACAAATACAAGTTTTTATAACTCTCCTTTTTTACCCAAAAAACATAATCATGTGGAAATTTCATTTGGAAATTTCAGATTAATTTATAATGATCCTAGGCGTTTTGGTTTTTTTCAGATTATCAAAAAAAAAAGTTTATTAAAAAAAAAATTTAACAATCTTGGTCCAGAACCTTTTCAATCAAAATTTTGTGCAGAATATGTCTACTCATTTTTCAATAAAAAGAAAAAAAATATTAAAAATTTTCTTTTAGATCAAAAATTTGTTTCTGGAATAGGTAATATTTATGCAAGTGAAATTTTATTTTTTTGTAAAATTAAACCACATAAAGAAGCTTTTTTGTTAAAGAAAAAAGATTGTAAAAAAATTGTGTTTTTTTCAAAAGAAGTTCTTAATTATGCAATTAGAAGAGGAGGTTCAAGTATAAGAGATTTTAAAAATATTTTAGGTTCGAAAGGTAATTTTCAAAAAGACTTTAAGGTATATAATAGAGAGGGATTAAATTGCAAAAGACTTAAATGTAATGGAATTATAAAAAAAAAAATAATTTCGAATAGATCAACTTTTTTTTGTGATTGTTGCCAAAAATAATTGATTATTCTATTGACCGATATAAATTCTCAAGCTATACCCCTGCAAATATGGCTAATACAAAATCTGCAATTAAACGAATTAGAAGAATAAAAAACCAGACTTTAGTAAATAAAGTTAGAAAAAATAAGTTTAAAAATGCCTTAAAAAAAATGAATATCTTGATTAAAGACAAAAAGAAGTCGGAAGCTCTAAAATTCTTACCTAAGTTGAATTCACAATTAATGAAGGTTGCTAAAACAGGCATTATTAAAAAACAAAATGCTTCTCGTAACGTTTCTAGAATCACAAAAAAAATTTCTGCAATTTAATTATTCTTTTAATACCTGAGGTTGTTTATAGATTCAACCAACTAATCTACAAAATGATATAGAAATTTTTTTTTATACAAGATTTAGATTTAGTAAATATGTTTTTCATCTTTATACAATTTTAAATTTAATTTAATTTATTAGTAAAAATTTTAAGTAATAATTTTTTTTTTGAAAAAAATTTTGTGCACAATCATAGATTTTATTTTTTTTTTATTTAGAGTAGTTTTTACTTGCAATAATTGTCGGTTGGCCTTAACTGAGATCTTCCCACGATTTTATGATCAAAAGCGACATTAATAAAAATCTTAGTGCTTTAAATATAGAAAAGTTTGTCTGGTCAAATATCCAAGATGAAATGAAAAATAAGCTGGGATTTGAAGTTTATGAAAGTTGGTTAAAAAAAATCAGTTTTTTAGAGGAATTTAATAATTATATTTTACTTTCAGTTCCAACTAGATTTATTCGTGACTGGATTACCTCTAGATATTTAGATCAAATTTTACAAATAATAAAATCTCATAAAAAAGGAATTATTAGAATAGAATTTAAAATTATTGATCAAAATGAAAATAATAATCAACAAAAAAATGAAAGTATTCTTGAAGGTACAAAAGAAAATATTTCTTTTATAAAAGATACTTATCTTCAATATAATCGAATAGATAAAAATAAAAGATTTGATAATTTTTTGACCAGTCAAAGTAATAGACTTGCATATGAAGCATCTTTAAAAGTTTCGGAAAATATTTCACATTATAATCCCCTATATATTTATGGAGGTGTTGGAATGGGCAAAACTCATCTTTTAAATTCAATTGGTTTGGAGCTTAAAAAAAATAATAAAGTGATGTTTATTTCAGCTGAAAGATTTATGTATCAATTTGTTAAGTCTATTAAATCAAATGACATGGTTAAATTTAAAGAATATTTTAGAAATACAGATATTTTATTGATTGATGATATCCAATTTATGAATGGCAAAGAGGCAATGCAGGAAGAATTTTTTCATACATTTAATGCATTATTAGATAAAGGATCTCAAATAATAATTTCTGCAGACAGAGCTCCAAACAAATTATTGCGAATTCAAGAGAGAATAAAATCAAGATTTTCTGGTGGCTTAGTTGTTGATATTCAAAAACCAGATTTTGAATTAAGAAAGAAAATTGTAACTCATAAAATAGAAGAATTAAATAGCCTTTATTCTAATCAGATTAAAATTTCAAAAGAAATTCAAGAATTTATAAGTTCAGACATCACAACTAGTGTAAGAGAAGTTGTGGGGGCAATAAATAGAATAGTTTCATTTTCAAGAATCTATAACAAAGTTCCAAATTTGCCAGAAACAAAAGTAGTTTTAAAAGATTTACTAAATATTTCAGATAACAAAGTAACAATTGATATTATACAAACAATTGTATGCAAATTTTTTAAAATCAGTAAAAATGAGATGTTATCATCAAGAAGATCAAGATATTTAGTAAGACCTCGTCAAGCAGCTATTTATTTGGCTAAAATTTTGACATCTAAATCTTTACCTGAAATAGGGAGGGAATTTTCTAACAGAGATCATACAACTATTATTCATTCGGTTAAAACGATTGAAAAATTAAAAGAAAAAGATCCTGAAATGTTGGAGAATATTAATAAATTAAAAAATCAAATACTTTATAATAACAAGATAAATGAAATTTAATGTAAACCAACAAGATCTCCAATTAGCATTGAGTTATTGTCAAGGTGTTATAGAAAAAAAAAGTACTTTACAAATTTTATCTAATGTTTTACTAGACGCGAACGGTTCAAAGCTCACAGTTACTGCAACCGATTTAGATCTTATATTTATTCATCAGATAAATGATATCGAAATATTAGAACAGGGCAAAACTACCACCTCATCATCAATTATGTATGATATAGTTAGAAAATTTCATTCGGGTAAAAAGATTAATTTAACACTAACTGACGCAAGTAAACTTCAAATTGAGTCTGAAAAATCAATATTTAATCTTAATTGTATTTCACCTTCAGAATTTCCATTAACTGATGAGAATTTTAATGAAAATGAATTTTCAATTAATTCAAAAAAACTTCTGAAATTACTGAATAAATGTAAATTTTCAGTTTCAAATGATGAAACTAGACATTATTTAAGTGGCATTTATTTTCATCAATCTGAAGTTGATGAAAAAAATTATCTCACAGCGGTGGCAACTGATAGTCATAGAATGTCTATTTCAAAAATTAGGCTAGATAATAAAATAAATTTTGAACCAATAATCTTACCAAAAAAAACAATTTTTCAACTTTGTTCTTTACTAGATAATTACGATGGTGAAGTAAAAGTTTCAAATTTAAAGTCAAAAATAAAATTTGAATTATCCAATAGCATTTTGATTTCAAAATTAATTGATGGTAAATTTCCCAACTATATTCAAGTAATACCAAAGAATAATCAAAAAAAATTAGAAGTTGATCTCAAATCTTTTCTTGGATCTGTTGACAGAGTTGCCTCTGTCTCGCTTGATAAAAAGGATGGTGTTAAATTCATTTTAAAAAAAGATATTTTGGATCTTTCTGTAAATAACACTAATAGTGGAGACGGAAATGAAAGTCTAAATGTTAAATTTGGTTATGATTTAGAAATAAGCTTTAACTCGAGGTATTTAATAGATGTTGCATCACAACTAGATGGTGATCAAATAGAAATTTTTTTTAATGATACTGGCTCACCAGCTTTAATTAGAGATCCAGGCGATTTTGATAGTATTTATGTTGTTATGCCAATGAAAGGCTAGTTTAACAAATCTAGTTCTGAATAAATTTTATTTTCTAAAATTTGAATAAATTCCTCTTTTTTTAAGCCAAATTTTATTGGTTCTAAAATAGATACGGTTATTGTTTTATTAAAATTTTTAGGACCCTTTTTAGGCCAAACAAACCCAGAATTAATTGCTACTGGCTGACATGTAATCTTTAATTCCTCATAAATTCTTTGGGCTCCTTTTTTAAAAGGTGGTCTTTCTTCAGGTGAAACTCTTGTACCTTGAGGAAAAATTATGATTGGTCGTTCTGAGCAAGCAATTGTCTTAGAAATATCATCAAAAAAACCTAAATTATCTTTTGAAATCTTATTTCTTCTTATTGAAATAGATCCAATTTTTTTTAAATACCAACCAAATATAGGAATTTGAAGTAATTCCTTTTTTAAAATAAAAATAGGTGAATTGAAAATAGTTTGTAAATAAAATGTTTCAAACATTGATTGATGAGAAGCAGCTATAAAAAATTTTTCACTTTTAATGATATTTTCTTTTCCCTTAATAATGATTTTTGTTGATAAAAAAATTTTTAGACAAAAGCTAGCCCAATAACCCATAATTTTACCACCAAACAAAACAATTTTTTGAGGCAAACAAAAAGCAGGAATAAAAATTAATGAAATCGTTATTATCCCTGTGAAAAAGAAAATAGAAAATATAAAATTTCTTATCATTGATATGAAAAGTTAAATTAAATCTTTATACTTTTGTCTTTTTTTAATAACTTTAATTTTTGTACCTTTTAATAATAGTTCAACTGATTTAGGCCTTAAATTATAATTTGAACTTAACGACATTCCATAAGCGCCAACGTCACATATTGAAATTATATCTTTTTCTTTAATTACTTGAAATTTTTTTAAACTTAAAAATCTATCAGTGCTTTCACAAATTGGTCCCACAAATTCATGATCTTTGTTTATATTTTTATTTGATTTTATCGCAGGTAATAATTTATGAACAGCTCCATAAAGCGCTGGTCTCATTAAATCATTCATCGCTGCATCTAAAATGATAAACCTTTTTCTACCGTTTGTTTTGATGTAAATTATTTTTGAAATCAATATTCCCGTATTTCCTATTATAGATCTACCAGGCTCAAATATTATTTTCACATTATTAGTTTCTAAAAATTTTTTTATAGCAATATTATACTTTTTATAATTAAGTTTTTTTTTATCTTTTAAGTATGAAATTCCCATACCTCCACCCAGGTCAATATATTCAAATTTATAATTAATTTTTTTGATAACCTTTTCAATTGACTTCAGCATTTTTTTATAAGGGCGGTAATCTAAAATTTGACTTCCGATATGAACACTCAAGCATTTAAGATTTAGGTTATTTGAATTTTTACAATAATTTACAATTTCATAAAAAGTTTTTTCACTTACTCCAAATTTGTTTTCTTTTTTTCCTGTTGAGATTTGACTTAAAGTTTTTGGATCTATATTTGGATTTATTCTTATTCCAACTTTGACATTTTTTTTTTTTAATTTTGCAATTCTGTCGATTTCTTTTATTTCACTTAAAGACTCTGCGTTTATAAGCAATATTTTTTTATCAATTGCATAGCTAATTTCTTTTAAAGTTTTTCCAACACCTGAAAAAACTATTTTTTTTGAACTTATACCAGCCTTTTTTGCCATTATTAATTCTCCCATAGAAACCACATCCGCTCCAAGTCCGAATCTTTTAATTTCTTTGATTAAATTAATATTTGTGTTCGATTTAACAGCGAAACAAATTAATGGAGAAAAAGATTGAAAATTTTTTTTAAAATTTCTGATATTTTCTTTTAAACTTTTATAGGAGTAGCAATAAGCGGGGGTTCCATATTTAATAGCAATATTTTGAACACTTACTTTTTCAATATGAAGTTTTCTATTTATATATTTTATCATACCTTATTTTTAAGGATCAATTTAATATCTGATTTTTTTTCAAGCTTTTTGTATTCTGGATCAGCTTTTTTTCCACAAGAAAAAATTAAGATCAATATTACAAAAGTTAAGATAATTTTTTGATTCATTTTAGCTTCTTATATTTTACTATCATTTTTTTAATATTATAAAAAGATGTTCCACCAAAAGATTTTTTAGAATTTACCGAATTCTTTAAATCAAAGACTTTTAGAACATCTTTTTCGAGTCTTGGCTCAATCTTTTTCAATTCATTTAATGTTAATTCATGAAGTTTTTTTTTATTTTTTTCTGCGTAATTAACAAGTGCTGATGTTTTTTGATAAGATTTTCTAAATGATAAAGAATATTTTTTTACAAGATAATCTGCAAAATCAGTTGCTGTAATATATCCAGAACTTGCAAGATCTAACATTTGTTTTTTATTTGGGCTAATGTTTTTTAAAACTTCATTAAATATCTTTAAACAATTCATCAATACATCGTAAGACTTAAAAACCAATTCTTTATCATCTTGAAGATCTTTAAAATATGATAAAGGCAAACCTTTTAAAATTGTAAGCATAGAAAACAAATTTCCATAAGTAGTTCCAGATTTTCCTCTTAAATACTCAAGCAGATCTGGATTTTTTTTTTGAGGCATTATCGAAGAACCAGTTACAACTTTGTCTGATAAATTTATCAAATTAAATCCTTCAGAGTTCCAAATTATAAGTTCTTCTGCAATTCTAGATATATGCATAGAACAAACTGAAACATTATATAAAAAATCTATTACAAAATCTCTATCTGAAATTGTATCAATAGAATTTTTCGTAGATCTTTTAAAACCAAGTTTTTTTGTTGTATAGTCTCTATCAACATTAAAAGATGTTCCGCTAATAGCGGCAACGCCCAAAGGATTTTCATTTAATATTTCTAGATTGTTAATAAATCTTTTTTTATCTCTATTAAACATCTCAACATACGCCATTAAGTAGTGGGCAAAAGAGATGGCTTGTGCATTTTTAAGATGAGTGAAACCAGGCATAATAGTATATATATTTTTTTCTGCTAGGTTAATTGTACTTTTGATAATTTTATCGATATTTATATTTATTTCAGCGATGGCAGATCTAATCCAAATTTTAAAATCAGTTATTACTTGATCATTTCTTGATCTTGCAGTGTGTAAATGGCCTGCCTCATCCCCAATTATTTGAAAAAGTCTTTTTTCTATGTTCATATGAATGTCTTCATATTTTTTATTGAATTCAAACTTTTTTTTAATAATTTCTTTTTCTATTTTATTTAAACCATAAATAATTTTATTTTTTATTTTAAAAGAAATTATTTTTTGCTTAAATAGCATTTCCACATGAGCAATAGATCCTGCTATATCTTCTTTGTATAATCTCTTATCAATATCGATGGAATTTCCTACATTTTGGTAAAGGGAGGAAGTACGGGCTTTAATTCTGGAACTCCATATTGTCTGGTTGTTTTTATTTTTTGTCATGGTAATTAATTATACCTGTTTAACATGAGATTTTTAATAATACTTATTTTTTTGGTGTCTAATTCTTTTGCTAATGAAGAAGTTTATATAAAAAATCTTATAATTAGTGAAAACCTTAAAAAATATGATGGTTTAACCTTTATAGACACTAAAAATAAACAAATAAATTTGAATGATTACAAAGGGAATTTAGTTTTATTAAACTTTTGGGCTATCTGGTGCGCTCCATGTAAAGAAGAAATGCCCTCTTTAGATAAATTACAAAAAAATCAAAAACTTAATAATCTAAAGATATTTCCAATTAATGTCGGTCGAGATGATGTGAAAAAAGCTTCAAGATTTTTTAAAGATTTAAATATACAAAATTTAGATCTGTATTTTGACTCACAAATTACATTAGCAAAAAATTTTAGTTTACGAGGAATACCAACATCTATTTTGATTAATAAAAATGGTGAAGAATTTGCCAGGATTATTGGCTCTATTGATTTTGGTGACCAAAAATTCATTGATTGGTTATCAGATTATAATTAATTTTTAAAAAAATAAGCGAAACCTACTAAAGCAATTATTGCTATAAATTGTAATAAAACTCTTAATTGCATTAGCTTATTAGAATATTTTTTACTTGTCTCTCCACCTTTAAACAAAGTACCAATACCAAGTATAAGGACAATACCAACTGCAATCAGTAGAATTATTGAGATTATTTTTACAAATATTCCTGAAAGCATATATGTATTGTAAAGTGTTTTTAAAATAAAAAAACAAAAATTATTTAATATGACATTTTGTCTGGATACAACCTTAATAAAACCTGAAAAAAATCAACAAATTAAAAGTGCAATTATTTTACTTCACGGTTATGGAGGCGATGGAAAAGATATTAGCATGTTAACTTTGAATTGGAAAAAACATTTACCTAATACTATTTTTATTTGTCCAAATGGTCATGAGCGTTGTTCAATAAATCCATCAGGCTTTCAGTGGTTTGATTTGTCAAAAGATGATCCAGACTATATCTTAGAACAATCAATAATAGCTGAAAAAAAATTAAATGAATTTATCGAAGAAATAAAAAAAGAGTACAATTTAGAAAATAAAAAAATTTGTCTATCAGGTTTTAGCCAAGGATGTATGATGTCTGTAAACTTAGGATTAACATCAAATGAAAAGTATAGTTGTATTGTAGGATTTTCTGGTAAAATTATTAATCAAGATGATTTGAGATCTAGAAAAAAAGTTGCTACAAGCACATTGTTAATTCATGGAGACTCTGATCAGATTGTTTCACCTCAATTTTTGTTAGAGGCAAAAGACTTTTTTCTAAGAAATAATATAGATATTGAAACTCATTTAATTAAAAACTGCGACCATCATATTCCTATCGAAGCTTCAAGTATTGCATTAAATTATATTCTACAAAAAATTTAAATATTACCAGTATTGAAATAATTTTTTATTTAAGCTAAGATTTATTTATGAATAATTTTCTTGAACAAGACGTATCATTAGAAAAATGTCCAGCATTAGTTTTAAACGCAGACTATAGACCTTTAAGTTATTATCCTTTATCTCTATGGTCATGGCAAGATACTGTCAAATCTGTATTCCTCGATAGAGTAATAATTGTTAGTAATTATGAACGCGTAGTAAGAAGTCCATCTGTTAATATGCAATTGCCAAGTGTTATAGCTTTAAAAGACTATATAGTTCCACAATCTAAACCAAGTTTTACAAGATTTAATGTTTTCCTTAGAGATAAATTCTCTTGTCAATATTGTGGAAGTGGAGAAGAGTTAACATTTGATCATTTATTACCAAGATCAAAAGGCGGAGAAACTCATTGGGATAATGTTGTTACTGCTTGTTCAGCCTGTAACGTTAAAAAAGGTGGAAAATTATTAAGGTCTTCCGGAATGAAATTAACCCAATATCCTTACCAACCATCAACAGAGGACTTGCATCGAAATGGTAAAAATTTTCCACCTAATTATCTTCATAAAAGCTGGATGGATTATTTATATTGGGATGTAGAGTTAGAGGCTTAAAATTTAAATTTTTTCAGATATATTTATTGCTAATTTTGAACCAGTCTTAATAATTTTATCCATTATAGAATAAAGTCCTTTTTTAGTTGCACCTTTTTCATAAGCTATATCTTTATGGTGTAATTCGTCCTCTCTAAATTTAATTATTTTTTTTTTTAAAAATTTCTCATTGGAATCTAGTTGTTCTATTTGATTTTTATAATGTTCATCAATAACTTCTTCCACAGAAGCAGTACACAGCATTGCTGCTTTTTTTCCTAAAATGGTTGATCCGAAACCAAGCCCAACACCCAATAAGTCCCATAAAGGTAAAAATTTTGTTGGTTTTATTTTTCTTTTTTTAATTTCTGACTCAAAAAATTCACAGTGTTCTTTTTCGTGAATTTTCATTTCTTCGATTGTTTTTTTTAAACTATCATCTTTAACCAATGTGTTTAGGGCTAATAATTGACCCTCGTATATCTTAACTGCACCTCGCTCACCAGCATGATCTACTCTGATAAATTCTTCAACTTTATTTTTTGAATTTTTCATAATTTTTAAAAACTTTAAGTAGTAAAAAAGTTAAGACTAAACTCATGATCATATTAAATGAAGTAAGTGAAAATCCAAAAATTCTAAATGTCACATCTTTACAGCTTATTATTCGTAATTGAAGTTGTTTTAGTAATTCTTCTTTAGAGATAGAATTTGAGGTATTTTTAACATTACAAACTGCAGATTCCTCAAAAAAACCCTGTTCTATTCCAAAGTGGTAAAATGATAATATAAAAGAAAAAGAAAATAATAATATTAATAATAAAATTATGAATTGTTCATTTTTTCTAAAAAAATAATTTAAAACTATTAAAGAAATACTTAATACATAAGGGATTCTTTCTATTAAACATAAATTACACGGCTGGTGACCTAAAATATATTCTATAAAATACGCTGAAATTAAAGAAAATAAACTTATTAAAAAGATAACTTTTAAAGTTGTTATTTTTAGATTATTCATCAAATTTTAAATATAAAATACATAATAATTCCAATAATTACTATTAGGATTCCAATTATTGTAAACCATTTTGACCCATGTTGATTCATAAATTCTGTAAATAAATCTCCAAATTTATACGAAAGATAAGACACTATAAAAAAACGCAAACCTCTAGAAATTAAACTTATAAAAATGAAAATCAAAATATTAAATCCAATTAAACCGCTAGCAATTGTAAAAACTTTATAAGGCAGAGGTGTGAAGCCAGCTAAGAAAAGGATACCAAGCCAGGCATAAAAACTATCACTATTTATTAAATTATTTTTGAGTTTTATTAACTTATCTTCATAACCATAAAAGCTCATTATTTGCATCCCTACATCAAAAAAAAATGCACCTATAAAATAACCCAAAATACCACCTAAAACTGAAAATATTGTTGCAATGAAAAATATTTTAACAAATTCAGTTTTTTTTGAGATCACCATTGGAATAACCATCACATCTGGGGGAATAGGAAAGAAAGAACTTTCAACAAATGAGATTAAGGCTAGATAAAATTTAGAACTTTTATGCGCAGCTAAATTTAAACACTTTTTGTAAAGAGTATTAAACATTTTTTGGTTTTAATATAATTTTAGTTCTTATACTATTTAATAAATTTTTAAACAACTACGGGCGAATGGCGGAATTGGTAGACGCGCACGACTCAAAATCGTGTTTCGCAAGAAGTGAGAGTTCGATTCTCTCTTCGCCC
>MDTA01077274.1_pt1 | contig 11260 bp, 9 predicted proteins | sample 811151 | NCBI WGS metagenome assembly MDTA01 (sample SAMN05326648, study PRJNA326480) | marine metagenome | isolation source: seawater | place: Indian Ocean: South | collected 2010 | reverse complement strand
TAATATAAAGTTTTAATATTATTAGAACTCAGTCCCAATGATTTATATACGGCAATATTAAACTGATTATTACTTAGAAATGAATAAAGTGAATTTTTTAAACCAATTCCTGAAATTAGAATAGCTGACGCTGAAATAATGGAGAGAAAATAAATAAAATTCTCAATAGTTCTTTTCAGGTTCTGATTAACATCTTCTGGATACTTAATTATAATTTTCTTATTTTCACTAATTTTTTTTGATAATTCTGAATTATTCTCCTTTTTTGTCATTTTATATTTAAAATTTATAAAGCTTCCAAGATTATTGATTTTCAAATTTTTAAAGCCTGATTTGTTAATTAAAGCTTGATCTCCAAAAAGAAAAAACCCTCCAATATCCGGTAAACTCTCAATTACACCTATAACCTCAAATAAATGATTTTGTATTCTTATTTTCTCTCCAATTTTTAAATCAAGATTATTTTTTGTTGTTTTGTCAATCAAAATAGAATCAGATTTTGTTTTGAGTAAACTCAGTGAATTTGCAGGTTCAACTTTTACTTTTCCAAGAAGTGGATAGAAATTATCAATTACTTTTATTCTTGTTGTTTTGCTTTCCTCATTTTTAGTTCTTATAATAGAAGTAAACTCTATAACCTCCGTCATTAAGAATTTATCTTTTAATTCATCCAAAAATTCGTTATTTAAAGCTGTGTTTTTTGTAGATAGCTCTAAATCACCTCCAAGAAAAATTCTTGCATTATCTTTAATTTCATTTTCAATGCTATTTTTTAAAATTGTAACTGAAGAGAAAATCAGCAAACTGATAAATATTGTAAAAAAAACTTTTGAGATCTTTGATTTATTCTTATTTAGTTCCTTTAATAAAAATTGAAAATTATTTGGAAAATACATGCTTAATTTTTTATTTGACCATCGAATAACTTTATAACTCTGTCGCACTTTTTAGCCAAATTAATATTGTGAGTTACTAGAAATAAACTGATTTTTTTTTTTTTAGAATAATTTAATAGCAAATTAGAGACTAGTTCTGTATTTTTTCTGTCTAAATTACCAGTAGGTTCGTCTGCTAAAATAACCTCTGGATTAAATGAAATTGCCCTAGCAATTGCGACTCTTTGTTGCTCTCCACCCGATAACTCAGAAGGTAAATTATTTTTTCGCTTCTCTAGACCAATTTCAGAAAGAATCAGAGTAGCCTTTTCTTTTTCATTTTTAATTTTATTTATTTGCATGGGAAACATAACATTTTCAAGAGCTGTATAGTTTGGTATTAAGTAAAATTGCTGAAAAACTAAACCAATTTTTTTTTTTCTTATTGCGGTCTTTTGTTTCTCACTAATTATAGAAAAATTCTCATTTTCAAAAATAATTGACCCTGCTGAAGGGTTTTCTAAACCAGACATAAGCATCAAAAGACTTGTTTTTCCCGAACCGCTTTCACCGATTAAAGCTACTCTTTCATTTTTTTTTATTTCAAAATCTATATTTCTTAAAACTCTGATATTATTTCCATTAACGTTGTAATTAAGATTAATGTTATCTAGTTTATATAATTTTTTCATTTTAAGATTTTTTTTTATATTGATTATTGGTCTAAACTTTATACCAACAAAAGCTTATTGTAACCAAAAAATTGTATTGTTTGGTGATAGCTTAATGTCTGGTTATGGACTTGAAAAAAAGTTTCATCTATCAACCGTTTTAGAAAAAAATCTTAAAGAAAAAGGATTTGATGTAAATGTCATTAATGCCAGTGTATCTGGAGACACGACCTCTGGTGGACTAAACAGATTAGAGTGGTTGCTTGAAAAAAGAGAGATAGATATTGTTATATTATGCCTAGGAGCTAATGATATGTTAAGAGGAATCAAACCTTCCCTAATAAAACAAAATTTAAATAAAATCATTGAAATTTTGAAAAAAAGAAATGTGACTATTCTTCTAGCTGGTATGTTGTCTCAAGAGACATTAGGAAATGAATATAAAAACAAATTTGATAGTATTTATCCTGAACTTGCAAAAAAATTTCAAATTTCTTTTTTACCATTCTTATTAGATGGTGTTGCTTTGAATGCTGAATTAAATTTAAATGATGGAAAACATCCCAACCAAAAAGGTATCAAAATAATAAGTAAAAACCTTGAAAAAAAACTAACTAACCTTCTTCATAATTAATTTATTTAAAAAAAATATTGATACCAAATATTGACACCATTTATGAGACTCAATTTGGTCGGGGGACTTAGACCCAATACAACTAATTAAAAATCCGTTGTACTTCGGTTCATATCCGTTCGAGTCGGACTAGGGGTACCATAAACAAGAGGATTGTGATAATTTGAATTGATTATGAAAAATTATTCCACATTATTTTGTATGCTCCTACTTTTTTGCATCTTTATTAAAGTTACAGCCAAAAGTTATGATGATCAAAATTTTATTTGTGCAGATGAAATAGGTCCAGTACTTGAATTTTTTGTACCCAAATTTACAGAGAATAGTTTTAAAAAAGATATAATATTTAAACTTTTTGAAAAAGAGAATAGAAATAAATATATAAAAAAAAAGGGAATCATTGAAAAAAAATCAAGCCCGATTGATAACACTTATTTTCATTATGATGTAAATTATATTTCTAATGAAATCAAAAATAAAAGTTTAAAATTTGAATTCTTTCCGCCTACTACAGCAATGTTTCAGATCGAAGGTTCGCAATTTTTAAATCTAGTATGTTGGCAAAGGAATTTGATCAATTAATATAACATTCATTATGGCCAGACATAGAGGTAAATATAATATAAACAACCCTGAACCTTATGAGCTCAGTAGAACAAGAGTGGAAAACTTCATTAAGTGTCCGGCATGTTTTTACATGCAACAAGTTGAAGGTATAGAATTTCCAAGTATTCCAGGCTATAATATTAATGAGGCAACTGATGTTTTATTAAAAAAAGATTTTGATTATTACAGAGAAAGAGAAAGGTCTCACCCATTTTTAGAAAATATAGGGTATTCACATCTAATACCTTTTCAACACGAACATTTTGAACTTTGGACTCAAAGTATGCATTTTGGTGCTGAGAACAGAATGCATTTTGATCATAAAGAAACTAATATCAGAGTAGGAGGGGGACTTGACGATGTATGGTTAAATAAAAATACATCCAAAATTCATATAGTTGATTACAAGAGTACATCGCAAAAAAAAGATAACGGCCCTATAAATTTAGATGACAAATGGAAAGAGGCCTATAAGAGACAAATGGATCTTTATGTTTGGGTAATGCAAAAAAAGGGGTTTAGCGTTGATGAAATTGGCTTTTTTTTATATTGCGACGGAAATAGATTTACTAAAAAAAAATTCTTAAATAATCAAAATGCGATGATGGAATTTAAGATAACTTTAATAGAATATAGAACGAATTTATCATGGATTGAAGAAACACTAAATAATATCTACAAATGTCTAAGGTTACATAAAAGACCTAAGCATTCAGAGAATTGTGAATATGGTATTTTTATAAACCAACTCTAATAAATAGTTTTTAGCTTTTCTAGACTATTTTTATTAGATGTGTTGATATTATTAATAGAGAAAAAAATTTCTTCTGAATGTTTTTTTTGTAAATTAAGTTTTTCAGTTAATCCTTTTAAATATCCACTTTCTTTTTGATTACTTATTACTTTTATTTTTGGTGGTTTAAGGTTAGAAAGTTTTGGATTAGAAGACACTTTTTGAAAAGAATTTATTACAATGTCAAATTTTTTGCTATTGAAGTCAAATTTTTCTTCGTTTGATATTAATGCAAACCTGTAATATTTATCATCATCTTTGATTGTCACCAATTTTATAGTTTTTTTTGATCTTTTGATCACGCAGCTAGAGATATTTAAGTTGTTTAAGAAATATTTTTTAAAATTTTTAATCTTTTTCTTTGAAACTTTTCCCCACTTTGAAAAATAATCTAAATCACTAAGGTTGGGGTTATCATCAATATCGAAAACAATTTTTGTTTCGTCTTCATTTGTTCCTAACAAAAATTTTGGATTATTGAAAAAATAAAATGATTCATCAAATTCAAAAGAAAAATCTAATGCCTTATGAACAAACTTATTTTTATAAAAAAATCCATCTTCTGGTTTATCTCCGTAAAGTAAACCATCAATTTTTTTTAGAAAAATTTCTCTGCCGATTATTGGATTTAAAGGGATATTATCTTTTGAACTATCAATTACTTCTTTGACTCTTTTTGATGAATTTGGGTGAGTAAGTAATAATTCAGATACTTTTTTTTGGTCACCTATAATTTTTTTTTGTAATCTTGAAAAATTTTCCATGACTTTTAAAAAATTTGCCATTTCATTTGGATCAAAACCTGCTCTAATCATATATCTAGTTGCAAGACTATCGGCCTCATACTCATGACTGCGAGAATAGGATAAAAGATAAAAGGATGCAGATGTATTAACGAGATTACCCAAATATGGGTTTCTAAGTACAGTATTAATCAAATTTGCAATTAGGTTTGTTCCAACAGTCTGAGTGTATCTTTTTGCAGAATGTCTAGCAGTTACATGGCCAATTTCATGGGCAATTACACCTGCCAATTGGGCCTCATTCTGACATAAATAAATTAAACCTCTTGTTAAATAAATATATCCTCCAGGAAGAGCAAAAGCATTAATTATCGGCGTATCAAGTATGGTAAATGTGAATTTCCTATCAGGAGTCTCAGTAGTAGCTACAAGAAATTTTCCTAAACTTTCTACATAGTTTTGTAAAACGTCATCTTTATAAATTCCTCCAAACTGTTTAATAATTTTTGGATGCTCTCTTTTTCCTATATCACTTTCCTCTTTTTCAGACATTAAATTAAGATCCCTTTTTCCTGAGGATGGGGTAATTGAGCAACCCATAAATAAGAAAAGGTTTGTAATCAAAGTAATATAAATAAAAATTTTATTTTTCATCTTTAAAATGCTATTTTACTAGGTAGTTTACAAATCTACACATAGATTTTATGAGAATGTTAAAAAAAATAAAATTAATTTTGATAATTTCCTTTTTTCCAATATTTTCTCTAGATGCAAAAGACAACAATTCTAGATTATCATTGGGTGGGGGTATTTATAATTTCATGAAACATGGAAGTGATGGTTATAACCAATCTTCAAAAGCCTATAATGTGGAGCTTTTTTCTGGTAAAAAAATTGGTAATGTTGTTAGACCATTAATAGGATTTTTGGGAACTGATGAATCAGCTTATTATGGTTATTTTGGCTTATCTGTAGATCTTTATTTTGCAAAATGTAAGTGTTTTGTTTTAACTCCTAGTCTTGCTGTAGGGGCTTACGAGGATGGGGATCAAATAAGAATGGGGAATACAATTGAATTTAGAAGCGGAGGTGACTTTACCTATAGATTTAGAAATAATGTGAGGGTTGGAGTTGGTGTCTTTCATATATCAAATGCTGGACTTGGTTATAGAAACCCTGGTTCTGAGCAAGTAATCCTTAAATATCAAATCCCATTTTAATAGCTTATGAAGATCATTATTTTAAAACTTGTACTATTAATAATTTTACTAAATAACAAAATTGTTTGGTCTAAGGATTCTGCTAGATTTTCAATTGGAGCTGGTGTTTTCAATTACATGGAAGATGGAACACATCCTCATAACGATCAATCAGGAATGCTTAATTTAGAGATTCATAGTGGAAAAAAACTTTTTAATTTAATTAAACCGTTCGCAGGTTTTCTAGGAACCAATGAAAATGCATATTATGCTTATGGAGGTTTTGGAATTGATGGCTATTATGGTAAGAAAAAAAATTTTGTTGTTACACCAAGTTTAGCATGTGGTTATTACAAAGACGGTCGTGAAATTAAGGCGGGAAATCCTCTTGAATTTTATATAGGTATTGATGTTTTTTATAGATTTAGATCAAATGCTAGATTGGGTGTTGGAATTTTTCATATTTCAAACGCGGATAGTGGATACAGAAACCCCGGATCTGAAACACTTGTTGTTAAGTATCAGATCCCCTTTGGAAGATAAATTTATTAGGCTATGATCTCATAGTTAAATTGGACATAATAAATCCCTCCTAAGGATTAGTTTCTGGTTCGAGTCCAGATGAGATCGCCATGGAAATTTACAAATGAGTAAAGACTTAGAAAAATTTTTTAACAGCCAACTAGATGAACATATAAAAGTTGTCAATTTCTGCAAAAATGATCTTCAGAATTCTTTTATTAATGCAGTTGATATTTGTTACTATTCTTTAAAAAAGAAAAAAAAAATTCTTTTCTTCGGAAATGGGGGTAGTGCCGCTGATGCCCAACATTTAGCTACTGAATTAACAGTTAGATTTTCAAAAAACAGACAAGCAATCCCGGCAATATCATTAGTTACAGACACTTCGGCTTTAACTGCGATAGGAAATGATTTTGGATTTGATTTTATATTTTCAAGACAAATTGAAGCTTTAGGAGAAAAAGATGATGTTGTAATTGGTATTACAACTTCTGGTAAAAGTAAGAATGTTATTAATGCTATTAAAACTGCAAAGAAAAAAGGACTTAAATGCATAGCTTTCACAGGTAATTATACACGTTTAGTTAGTGGTTTAAGTGATGAAATAATTTCTGTCCCTGCTCTTAATACCTCAAGGATACAAGAAATGCATATTTTAATAGGACAAATGCTATGTAACGCTCTTGAATATAAACTTGGTTATGCACATTTAGTTAAAGAAGAAAAGTAAATTTTTACCTTAACCAATTTTAATTCTAATGAAGTTCTTTTACTATCCACTTTTATTTGTTTTTTTATTATTTTCATGTAATAAAAATGAACATTTCAGCTCTTTAAAAACTGGACAAACTCTTCATTATGATATCAAATTCATTGATAAAGAAAGGAAAACTAAAACCTTTAAACAATCATACTTTTTATACAAAACATCTCCTAAATTATTAATTTTTTTGAGAAATGACGGAAAACTTGTGCATTATACAAAACTAAATGAGGGGCTATCTCTCAAAGAAGCAAATTATGTTTACTCTTCATTGGTAGATCTTCCAGATGAAAAGCTTTTTTTTGAAAATAATAATATCTTATTAAAATTTCCTTTAAAAGAGGGAACAAAATGGGAAAATGATGATCAAACAACTCTTATAATGAAACTTGGTTATGACAGGGTTTTTAAAACTCTTCTTCCTATCAAAATCAAGAGTGAAATAAAAAAAGTTGATGATGTAATAAAAATAAATGGTAAAACCTTTAAAGACTGCATTAAAATTGAGAGTGAAGGAACTACAAGTTGGAACCCTGGACCACCTCAAAAACCTATAAATATAAAAGTAACAGAAAAGTTTTGGTATTCAATGAAGTACGGTTTGGTTAAATTGATAAGAGAAGAAAAATCTGACTCTGAAACAATGGGACAAATTTTTTATGAAAAAAGCCTTAAATTAAATTGAAAAAGTTATTAAAGTGTTGATAAACCGAGCTTTTGATCATAAATATTAACTGAGAATGTTTTTAAAAAAAAGAAAATTAGGCCTCTACAACTCTAAATATGAGAAAGACTCATGTGGAATTGGATTAGTAGCCAATATATACGATATTCCATCTAGATCAATAATTGATAATGCACTTAAATTACTCAGTAATCTTACCCATAGAGGTGCTGTAAGTGCTGACCCTAAGGCTGGAGATGGGGTTGGAATTTTAACACAAATACCCCATCAATTCTTTCAAAAGGAACTTTCAACTTCCAATACAATTTTGCCTAGACCAGATGACTACGCTGTTGGAATGTTTTTTCTACCTCGAAATAAAGAGGAGAGAGACTATTGCTTTGACATAATAACAAAATATTTTAAAAAATTTGGTTTAGAAATTATTGTTAAAAGAAATGTACCTACCAACAAAAGTATATTAGGTAAATCAATAATAGGAAAAGAACCCGCAATAATTCAATATTTTGTAAAAGAAACAAAACCTTCACAAAAGATAAATCAATTCGAGTCTAAGTTATTTTTAGCCAGAAGAAATATGGAAATAGAACTTAAATCATTTGATTTTTATGTTGTTTCATTATCTCCAAGAGTAATAACTTATAAGGGAATGATAATGTCTGATAATTTAAGAGACTTTTATGTAGATTTTCAAGATGATTTTTTTATATCCTCATTAGCCATTGTTCATCAAAGATTTTCAACTAATACTTTCCCAAGTTGGGAGCTAGCTCAACCGTTTAGATTTTTATGTCATAATGGTGAGATTAATACTCTTAGAGGAAATATAAATTGGATGAATGCTAGAGCACGAATATCCTACTCAGATTACTTTTCAAAAGAATTTAGAAACATTAACCCATTAATATTTGAAGGTGTTTCCGATTCAGCTGCTTTTGATAACGCTCTGGAATATCTAATTATAGGTGGATACGATATCGAGGAAGCAATGATGATGTTGATTCCAGAGGCATGGGAAAAAAACAAGCTCCAAAACAAAAGTTTAAAATCCTACTACAATTATAATTCTAATTTGATTGAACCATGGGATGGTCCAGCTGCAATGTGTTTTACTGATGGTAAAAAGATTGGAGCAATTCTTGACAGAAATGGACTGCGTCCATCTAGATATCTTGTCACTGATGATGGTATGGTTATGCTTTCATCTGAAATGGGTGTTCTTGATGTACCTCCTGAAAAAGTGATTAAAAGATGGAGATTACAGCCTGGAAAAATTTTCTTGATAGACCTTCACCAAAGAAAAATTTTGGAAAATGATGAAATAAAACTTAGATATTCTTCTAGATACAATTACGATTCTCATTTACAAAAGAATCAGGTATTTCTGAAAGACTTCAAAATTAACAATACTCAAAAGCAGTTATCTAACGAACAATTTAAGAAATATCAAACAGCCTTTGGATATACAAAAGAAGATATAAATTTTTTTCTAAACCCAATCATTAACTCTGGAGTCGAACCGATCGGTTCTATGGGAACTGACACCCCAATATCCCTATTGTGTAAAAAGTCAAAACTTTTGTATTCATATTTTAAACAATGTTTTGCACAAGTGACTAACCCTCCAATCGATCCAATCCGAGAGGAACTAGTAATGTCACTTGAGATGTCACTAGGTTCAAAACCAAATATTTTTTCAAAGCCAGATGTTAATAATTCGTTTAGACTTGAGCTGTCTCAACCAATAATAAAAAATGAGGAAATGTTATCCCTAACCTCTATTGAAAAAAATACCAATGGCAGACTAAAATCTTCAGTAATTGACATATTATTCAAAAATTCAAATAAAGGTGAAGAACTAAAAGAAGGTATTGACCGAATCTGTTATGAAGCAAAAAATCATATACTTGAAGGCTCTAATATTTTAATTTTATCAGATAAAAACATTTCAAATGTAAACGCTCCTATTCCCGCTCTTTTGGCTGCATCAGCTGTTCATCATTATTTAATTAAAGAAGGTTTAAGAATGAAAACTAGTCTTGTTATGGAGACGGGAGAAGCAAGGGAGCTGCATCATTTCTCAGTACTTTTTGGTTATGGTATAGAAGCAATTAACCCGTATTTAGTATTTGAAACCATCAAGAATTTAACTTCTCAAAAAGACTGGGAAAATTCTGAAGAGAATTTTATAAAGGCATCAAAAAAAGCAGTACTTAAAATTATGTCAAAAATGGGTATATCAACTTTGAAATCTTATTGTGGCGCTCAGCAATTTGATGCCATTGGAATTTCGGAAGATGTAATTAATAAATATTTTTGTGGCACATCAACTTTAATCGGAGGTATAGACTTAAAACAGATTCAAATAGAAACCCTTGATAGGTACAATAGAGTTAAAACTCTTGAAGAGGATTTTAAGTTAGATGATGGAGGAGAATATGCTTTTAGAATAAACGGTGAAGAGCATGCTTGGTCACCATCAACCATATCTAGTCTTCAAAAGGCTGCCAGAATTAATTCTAGAAAATCATTTAAAGAATTCTCAGATCAAATAAATGGATTTAATAGATCAATATATACCATCAGAAGCCTGTTCGAATTTAAGAAAACAGATTCTGTTCCAATCGATGAAGTTGAGTCAAGCCAAGAAATAGTTAAAAGATTTGCTACTGGGGCTATGTCCTTCGGGTCAATCTCAAGAGAAGCCCATACTACCTTGGCTTTAGCAATGAATAGAATAGGGGGCAAATCTAATACAGGTGAAGGGGGAGAAGAGCCAGAGAGATTTATTCCTCTAAAAAATGGTGATTCAATGAGAAGTGCAATCAAACAAGTTGCCTCCGGAAGATTTGGAGTAACAACAGAATATTTAGTTAACGCAAATGACATACAAATCAAAATATCTCAAGGGGCAAAGCCTGGTGAGGGGGGGCAGTTGCCTGGACACAAGGTTGACGAAAAGATTGCAGAAGTCAGACATTCCACACCGGGAGTAGGATTAATTTCACCACCACCTCATCATGATATTTATTCAATAGAAGACTTGGCACAACTCATTTTTGATTTAAAAAATGTAAACCCTAAAGCTAGAATTAGCGTAAAGTTAGTTTCTGAATTTGGAGTGGGAGTTGTTGCCGCTGGGGTAACCAAATGTAAATCAGACCACATAACAATCGCTGGATATGATGGTGGTACCGGTGCTTCACCTCTAACATCAATTAAAAATGCGGGAACACCATGGGAATTAGGTTTAGCTGAAACACACCAAACATTAGTATTGAATAAATTAAGAAATAGAATTTCATTACAAGTCGATGGTGGTTTAAAAACAGGTAGAGATGTAATTATTGGAGCGCTTCTTGGTGCAGACGAATTTGGTTTTTCTACTGCGCCTCTAGTCTCGGTTGGCTGTATTATGATGAGAAAGTGTCATTTAAATACCTGCCCTGTAGGGATAGCTACACAAAACCAAACACTGAGAAAGAAATTTATGGGCACGCCTGAAAATGTTATCAATTATTTTTTCCTAATTGCTAATGATGTAAGGGAGATAATGGCATCTCTTGGGATTAGAAAGTTTAATGATTTGATAGGTAGATCAGATTTGTTAATAAAAAAAAAGGCAATCGAACATTGGAAAGCAAAAAACATTGATCTTTCTAAAATATTGTGGAGCCCTCCAACAAAGAATCATGATGAAAACTTCAATTCGTCTTCTCAAGATCATAACTTAAAAATTGTTGCTGACAAAAAAATTATAAATGAAGTC
>MDTA01196036.1_pt1 | contig 11261 bp, 7 predicted proteins | sample 811151 | NCBI WGS metagenome assembly MDTA01 (sample SAMN05326648, study PRJNA326480) | marine metagenome | isolation source: seawater | place: Indian Ocean: South | collected 2010 | reverse complement strand
TGCTCCTGGTTCCTTGGTATTCACATGGAAGTACGATCTAGTAAATCCAAAAATCCTACTGGTTAGGTTCTCTGTAAGTAAGACAGCATCACACACGACCCCACTGTCAGTCGCACGAAGAGGGATTATAAGAGGTGAAACCCGTGTAAGATATCGAATTCGGCCGACAAGGTACGCTCCACGATTACGGTAAAAAACCGGCTTAAGAACATCAATCTCTACGGGCATTGTAGCTTCCCACGTCTCAGAAAGGTGTTTCTCTATTGCAAGGGCGATATTGGCGGAATCTCGTTGCAAATTTTGCCAATCTTGACCAATATCGAACGCTTCTAACACAGCCTGTATCAGCTTTTCGGTGGTTGTTCGAAGTCGAAATGTGAGGACTTCGCCCTGACCTGGGTCAACAACAGGAAGAGCGATTCCGCCAAACCACCTAAACTCAAGATCATCATCAAAGCCCACTAACGTAAACAACCGACGCGTCACGGAATTAAAAAACGTTTCTGCTAATTCAGAGTCTGATCTCCACGCAATAGCTTGCGCGAATATGCGTCTTGCTGAAACCCATAGCTTTCTCTTCTTGCTCTCTTCCAAATTCTCCAAAGCAGGATTGATGATTTCAACACACTGGTTTACAAGTTGCCGGTGCAGAAGAAGACGTATTTGAGAATTAATTTGATGCTGCGCAAACTCTTGTTTAGCGAAATTGTCCCTAGCTCTTTGAGTAACTTCAAGAAAATCAGAACGAAACTGACTGAAGAACTCAGCGACCTGTTCAGCAATATCTTTAGCTATTCTTTCACCTTCTCCAAACTCTTGAATAGAAACAACTCCCTGAACCTTTTGGCTGCGCGCTCTCCGGCGAAGCCAACTGGGGGACAAAGCAGAAGGCATATCAACGCCATGCTGTTTAAGCAGTTCGCTATCAGTAAGGATCTCTATAGTCGGCCCCGAGGCGACAACTTGACCTTTTTCAAGAAGCACAGCAGTTTGACAGGTCTCAATAGCAACAGTTATATCTGCTGTGAACACAAGAAGTGCTTCCTCGCGATTCGCCAGCGCTTCGACCAAAGAGTCCGCCGAACGTGCATCAAGCATTGACGATGGCGCATCAAGCACAAGGATCGGTGCTTTATTTTCTAATTGGGCTGCTAATGCAACACGGTAGGATTCCCCACCACTTAGCCTTCCTATCCGCCGGTGAAGAATCTCAGGATCCAGATTCACATTTGAAATTGTCTTCTTTGGATCTCCTCCACAAATTGCTTGCAAGGCTGAAACAACTGTTTCTTCACTATTAAAGCGACGAAGATCTGTAACTGTCCCTATATTTTCCGGGTTACTGCAAATTCCCGATATAACTCCAGAAGTAGGTGTAAGTCGTTGAGATATTATTTTTGCGAGGGTGCTTTTCCCGCTTCCATTTCCACCCACCACTGCGATACGGTCACCTCTGGCAATGGTTAAATTAATATTTCGTAAACCTAAGCCATCGGGATGATTATATGAAATACCTTCAAGGCATAAAAGAGTTTCGCTCACATAGAAATACTGCCCGAATTTCAACGATTTAACAGTTACAGGGGGATTTTTTCTCTAAATTAAAGAAAAAATCAATTATTTTCGCAACTTTATGATTAGTAACTTGCACAATCAACCCAGCGATAGAAGACTGGAATTACATTCACATTGGAAATGAGAGGGTTCCTGTATGCACAGATCCAAGTTATTCAAATTGTTAATTGCCTTTTTGGCTATAACTACATTCGCAACGGCATGTGGAGGAAGTGACGATGATAGTTCATCATCATCTGATAGCTCATCCGCATCTGATAGCTCATCCGCATCTGATAGCTCATCCGCATCTGAAACTACTGATAGTTCATCGCAAAGCAGCGCAAGTGAAACTTCTGAGGTAGCTGAGGAAACAGAAGAGGAAGCAGCACCAGAACAACAAGAAGCGGTAGTTGCAGAAGAAGAGGAAGTTACTATTGATCCTGTCTCTGGGGGAACACTTAGATGGGGTATAGAAGCAGAAAGCGATGGGTTAAACCCAACGGCCTCAGCTTTGTCAGCTTCCGGAAGAACAATGGCATATGCGGTCTTTGATACCATCGCTAAAATCGACGAAGACGGAAATGGTGTGGAGTGGCTTGCTGAGTCATGGGAAACGAATAATGACTGTACTAAGTGGACCATAAAACTACGAAGTGGAATCCAATTTCATGATGGGACGCCATTAAACGCTGCTGCAGTTGCAGTTAACTTTAACGCTCAGTTATCAGACCCATTGGTGGGCCTCGCAGTTAAGTATCTTTTCCCAACCGAAGGTGCTCTCGACATTGTTGATGACCTCACACTTCGGTATAACTTGCTACAGGGTGACTGTCGTTATCCGAGCACACTTCTAACCAGCCAGGTGGGAATGGTCGCATCCCCTACATGGCTCCAAGCAGCACTTGAGGACCCCACACTTGATCAGCTTCCTGTTGGCTCAGGACCTTTCAGAATTGATTCTCGAATACTGGACTCTCAAACGACTGTAGTTAGAAACGAAAACTATTGGAATGGAACCCCATACCTAGATGCTATTGAATTTGTTGTTATCACAGATTCAGATATCCGAGGGTCACTTCTTCAAGAAGGCGAAATTGATGGTTTAGTAACGACAAATGTTCCTACAATAGTTGACTTGGCTGAAGCTGATGGAATAAATCAGTTCTTTGAAGATACTGGAGATGAATCTTTCACCATGCTTCAAGCTGGTAAAGCTCCGTTCAATGATGAACGCGCTCGGGAAGCATTATTCTTGGCAACTCCAAATGAGAATTATCAAAGTCTGATTAATTTAGGAATTCCTCGAACGGCAAACCAAATCTTTACTCCTGATGAGCCTTATTACAATCCTGACATAGTGATGGTCACCGATAGCCCTGAGCTTGCAGCACCGTTAGTGGAAGAATATTGCGCTGATGTGCCAACTTCTTGCACAAATGGAAAAATAAATATGGAATATCAGTATTCAGGACCATCCGTTGCTGGCGAAAGAACAGCTGAAGTCTTGATTGAAGGATGGAAAGAATTCTTTAATGTAACGATTGATATGAAACCACAGGGTGTACATATTCAAGAAGTTGCCATAGGCCTATTTGATGCTGTTGGATGGCGCCAATTTGGCTATGTCAATCCTTCAACTGACCACACATGGCTGCGATGCGACACCATCGGTGCACTTTCCTTGAATTGGCCTCGTTATTGTGATGAGGAAAGAGATGCACTACTTGCCGCAGCAAAATTAGAGACTGAAGTGGAACCGCAAATAGAGATATACCAAGAAATATCCCAAAGAATAAACGATTCCTTCTTATACATATTCCATAGCCACTCAATCTGGGATGTAGCTGTAAGTGATGATGTTTATAATATTTGTGGGGTTACAGCTCCAAATGGGAAAGCTCTTGATTGCTTGATCAACGGAGACGTTTGGTTCAACACAACGTTTATCGCTCGAGACTAATCGGTGTTCAAAGGACCTCGGGACTATCCAGCCTCGAGGTCCTTTGTTCATCAGACTTGCAATGCACAATGTCTTTGCTTAAACCGCACATACAGTTTCAGCGCTACAATGTCTGTAGGTTTAAGTCTTTAAACTAGATAGAGGGGTTGCTTTGCCGCTAGTCGTTAGGAAGTTGTTAGCTTTATGTTTACTTTTGATTTTAATTTCAATGGTGACATTTGGATCAATGAGCTTCTTAGGCGATCCTCTATTCAATATCCTGGGCCCAATTGCGGGAGACACTGAAAGTCCAGAAAGTTTAAAAATTATCGAAGCAGCAAAAGCTGATTACCACCTCGATAAGTCAATACCCGAACAATGGGCGCGATGGGCATGGGATTTTGTTCGAGGAGACTTTGGTGTTCAGTTCAGCACGACTGGCCAACCACCCGTTAGCGACCTAATTAAAGAGCGGCTACCTCGAACCCTTGAGTTAATGCTTATCGCACAACTGTTTGCTCTAGGGTTGGCTATTCCATGGGCTGTAACCTCAGCAGCTCGGGCAAACAGTCGCGTTGACAAAGGCCTTACAATGGCGTCATTTGCCGCAATATCCCTTCCCTCATTTGCAACGGCCGTTCTACTTTATTACTTATTCTCGGTAAAACTTGACTGGTTACCAGACACATACAATGCCATAGATCCATTTTGGGGGTTTAGCCACAACCATAGGCTTATTCAACTCATTCTCCCAGCTATCACACTGGGGATAGGGGCTGCAGCACAATACGCAAGACTATTAAGAACGGATATGATAACGACTCTTCGTGAGGATTTTATTCTCATGGCCAAATCTAAAGGAGTCCCAAGAAAACGTGTCCTTTACGTCCATGCTCTTCGCTCCTCCTTATTTTCACTTATTACTCTTTTGGCAATTAATGTCGGATTCATGATTGGCGGCTCAATAGTCGTTGAAAGTTTCTTCAGGATTCCAGGTATAGGTCTTGCAATCATAGAAGCTGTTCTTCGCGATGATTTCCCCGTCGTATTAGCAATTGTGATGCTGGTGTCTTGTGGATTCATGGTTCTTAATTACTTGGCCGATATTTTATACTCAGTTCTTGATCCACGAATAAGGAACACCGGACAGGGCCAACGAAAGAAAGTGACTGTCTTATGAACGTGAGTAAGGATGATGCATTTCCTGATGCAGTGGCCGAATTTGATGAAACTGACAAAGCCGGATCAGAAGCAGTAAAAAAAACACTTGGTTTTGGTTTCTGGCTCTCCGTTTTTTGGCTTTTTGTAATTAGTTTGGTCGCCATTCTCGCTCCGATACTCCCACTCAAAGACCCCGGAGAGAATTTTGTCCAATATGAGCAACGAGAAAACCCCCTAACGAAAAAGCTAGAAGACCAACCGACTATCCCCCCATATTCTCCAAGCTCAGAGCATTGGTTTGGGACTGATCAGGATGCACGAGACATATTCAGTAGAACTATATACGGTGCCAGAATTTCATTAGCGGTTGGAGGTCTTACTACGTTATTTGGGCTCGTGATTGGAGGTTCATTAGGAATGCTCGCAGGTTTTCTAAAAGGTTGGATCGATAAGCTCGTGTCTGGCCTTTTCCTATTGAGCCTCAGTTTCCCGGGACTCGTTTTGACGATTCTTATCATCACAATTTTAGATAGGTCTCTTTTAACTATCTCTTTAACATTTGGGATTCTATCTATTGCGCCTATAGGAAGGCTAGCGAGAGCCCAGACATTAACATTTGCTGAGAGAGAGTTTGTAACAGCTGCTACCACCCTTGGTGCAAAACGCTCTCGCATCCTACTGCGCGAACTATTCCCCAATGTCCTTATCCCGATGGTTACTTTAGCAATGGTTGTGGTTGCAATTTCAATTGTAGGCGAGGGAACCCTAGCATTTCTTGGTTTATCCGTTCAGGGTTCTAGTACATGGGGCAAATTGATCCTCCTTGGAGCAGATATTTCAACTCTTCAAACGAGTCCGTGGGTTTCCTTCATCCCAATGTCTTTTCTTTTCCTTACAGTTGCTTCATTTAACTACATGAGTGACAGACTACAAGACGTCTTTGATACACGGAGCATTTATGTCACCCACGACTGAGACCCAACCACCAATATTGAAAGTTGAGAATTATAAAATCGGCTTTCGAACAGAACGTGGACTCGCAAAAGCAGTGAATGGCGTTTCATTTTCCCTCGAAAGGGGTGAGACACTGGCTATCGTCGGTGAATCTGGTTCTGGCAAAACAGTTTTAAATAGAGGATTGATGGGCCTGTTAACCGACGGCAATACTATCGAAGATGGGTCAGCTAAATTTATAGGCGAAGAAATTGTCGGGTTATCAAGGCAAAATTTCTGGGGCACAAGTATGGCTATGATTTTCCAAGACCCTATGTCTTCATTAAATCCCGTAATGAAAGTTGGTAAGCAAGTAGCCGAACCTCTACAACTTCATCAAGGCCTAACGAAGAAGGAAGCAAAAAAAGAAGTAGTCGAGCTATTCAAATTAGTTGGTATCCCTGACCCTGAGAAGAGATTCAGTGAATATCCCCATCAACTCTCAGGCGGGATGCGACAAAGGGTTATGATCTCAATTGCGTTGGCCATCAAACCCGACTTGCTAATAGCTGATGAACCAACAACGGCTTTAGACGTGACCGTCCAAAAATACATTTTAGATCTGCTCCGAGAACTTCAAGATCAGAGAGAAATGTCGGTAGTACTAATCACACATGATTTAGGAGTCGCTAGAGGCCGCGCAGACGAAATCCTTGTCATGTATGGCGGCAAAGTAATGGAACACGCTCCTGCAGAAAAGATATTTACAGAAATGTCGCATCCTTACACTGAAGCGCTCACCGCTGCTATCCCTCGCTTAAAAGACCCAAAGCATACAAGACTGATTCCAATACCAGGATCCCCGCCGGACTTAATACACCCTCCCGAGGGGTGCAAATTTGCGCCTCGATGCATTTATGCTCAAGAAAAATGTATTACTGATGAGCCTGAGGTAACAGCAAAGGGAAGGCACAGCTTTTCTTGCTTCTATCCTGTAGGCACCCAAGAGAACAAAGACGCATACCAAAAGAACGCAGAAAAGGGCTTTACAGCGGCAGGTTTAAAGATTTCACAAAGAAGGGTGCTGAAGTAATGGCAGGCTCAGGGAAGAACCACCTTCGCAGTGAATCAGAAAATATAATTCTTAAAGTTGAGGATCTAGTAGTTGAGTTTCCAAGTGATAGAAAAAACTTTGTTCACGCTGTCTCAAAAATAAGCTTTGATTTAGAAGTCGGAGAAACCTTAGGTATCGTCGGCGAGTCTGGATGTGGAAAGTCTTCGACTGCCAAGGCGATCATCCAACTTCCAAAGCCGAAATCAGGTTCGGTAATGTTTAAAGACACTGATTTAATGGATCTACCGAAAAAAGAACTAAGAAATATCCGGCCAAATATGCAAATGATATATCAAGACCCTATTAGCTCATTAAACCCTCGAAGAAATGTCTTTGAAATTGTAAACGAAGGATCAAAAATTTGGGGTGATTTGGGGCAAGAAACCAGCACTCTAATTGAAAGCGTGGGACTAGACCCAGATGAAGCCAGAACCAAAAAACCTCATGAATACTCAGGAGGGCAATGCCAAAGAATTTCGATAGCAAGAGCACTGGCACTTAATCCACAAATACTCATTTGTGATGAGCCTGTCTCAGCTCTTGATGTATCTGTTCAAGCGAGAATAATTAATTTGCTTGAAGACATGAAGAGCAAATTCGGACTCACCGTTATCTTTATCAGTCATGATTTATCAGTTGTAAAGAATATCAGTGACCGGGTTTCAGTTATGTATCTGGGAAAAATGTGCGAAATCGGGGATAGCGATTTGATCTATGAGAAGCCGGCTCACCCATACACTCGCGTCCTACTAGCCGCTATCCCGGATCCTGAGAATATACATTCAGGGGCTGTAGATTTACTCGACGGGGAGTTACCCTCTGCAATTAACCCACCAAGCGGTTGCCGTTTTAGAACTAGGTGCCCGAGAGCGGAAGACATATGCAAAGAAGAGGAGCCCATGCTACTCCAAATTGGGAAAGAAGATCATTGGGTTGCCTGCCATTTCCCACATTCAAACCTGGAGGATTCGCAAACGCTAAGCGATCCCCAAAACTCTAATAATGATAAGAGGGACGAAATTCTTTGGCCGCCTGAAAATTAGCGAATTAATTGTGCTAACTCGCTAATGGTACGCTCTCTATCCTCATCTGGGCCATAAATAGCTGCAACTACCTGAGTTCCCCCAGCATCAGCATAATTCTGAAGGCCTTCTGCAACTTGTTCAAAGCTTCCACTTAATGCAATATCCCAAGAATTAGCGAGCCCCTCGCGTTCAAGCATCGCTCGGTATGAAGGCAAATCACCATAGAATCCAAAGTCTCTTTTGGCATATTCCTCAGCAAGATCAGAATCAGAAGTTATGCAAACAGGAACTGCGGTTATAACTTTAGGAATTGGTCTTCCAGCCTCTTCCGCAGACGCATTTATAACTGGTGATATGTGATTCCGGATAGTCTCCGGCCCCGTCATCCAAGTAACCGTTCCATCAGCAATCCTGCCTACTAGTTTCAACATTTGAGGACCCAGTGCAGCTACAAGAACAGGAGGAGGGTCAGCTGGTACGTCAATACCGCCTCTGCTTGTTAAATGCTTCCCTCCATACGAGATTGTTCCTTCATGAAGAAGTGCCATAAGAATTTGAAGGTAATCGCTCATATGACCTACAGGAGCATCAAATGATATCCCCCACATTCCTTCAACAACCGGCTTGTGAGATAACCCGATACCTAAATCTAGTCTGCCATTTGAGACCTGATTAACGGTTAGCGCTTGTTGAGCTAACATCATGGGGTGCCGTGGATAAGTTGGAATCACTGAGGTACCTAAACGGATACCTTCAACCGATTCAGCGACAACAGCCAAAGCCGTTAATGCATCGAGGTTAAAAATTTGCGGTGTCCAAAATGTGGCATACCCAAGGTCTCTCGCTTCTTGAACCTGCTTCTTTAGGTCATCAATATTGCGAGAGGATCCGAATATTCCTAATTCCATGTTTATTTCTCCTAACTTGCGTCTTTCAAATTTAACGTTTCCTGAAGTTCTCTTTTTAGAAATTTACCACTTGCATTCCTAGGTAGCGGCTTTTCCAGAAACCACAGGTATTGAGGAATTTTATGTTTAGCCACTCTGGCTTCTAAGAAAGCTCTAAGTAGGTCTGCATTTATTGAGTGACCGCCCTTTAAATAAACTGCTGCAGCGACTTCCTCTCCGAGGCGGTCATCTGGGACTCCAAAAACAGATACCTCACCAACTGCGTCATGCTCGAATATCGCTGATTCGACTTCGGCACAATACACGTTCTCTCCTCCTCGCAGTACCATATCCTTCTTCCTATCAACAATAAAAATAAAACCGTCTTTGTCAATTCTTGCTATATCCCCGGTATGTAACCAACCTTCGGTTATTGCTTCAGACGTCGCCTCAGGCCTATTTAGATACCCCTTAATAACTTGGGCGCCCTTAACCCATAGCTCACCAATCTCACCATCCGGAACTGCTTTCCCATCATCGTCAAAGCATTGAGCTTCGAAACATGGCATTGCAGGGCCTGCGCTTTCCGGTTTATCAAGGAAGAAATCAGCTGAAATTGCAGTTATTATTCCGCAAGTTTCTGTCATACCGTAACCTGTTCCAGGGCGGGCGGTTTCAACGGTAGCTTCAATCTTTTCTACTAAGTCTGGTTGCAACTGGGCGCCGCCACCACCAAGTGCTTTGAGGGATGACGTATCTGTTCTTTCGAAGTCGGGATGGGCAATTAGTTCTCTGGACATAACTGGAACGCCACTTATGGTCGTTATCTGTTCGGACTCGACTAGCTTAAGAGCTGTACCAGCATCCCATTTGTACATATGCACTAACTTCCCACCAGCCATCGTGATTGAATGCGCAACACAATTATTAGCTGTTACATGAAACAGGGGCGTAATGACTAGGGCAGAGGTTTGCGATACCTCTTTAGCTGGAGGCTTGGTTGATGTGACACGTGCTCGCGATGAAGCTAGAGACTGAACTACGTGAGCGAACGCAAGACTCATTGCATTAGCCACGCAACCCCGATGAGTGAGTTGTGCGCCTTTGGGTCGTCCAGTCGTTCCTGAAGTATAGAAAATACATGCGTCTGAATCAGGATCTACCACAACCTCAGGCATCTCACCGCCCTTTTCTATAAGAAAATCCCACTCAATAACACGAGATGATCCGTTTCCCGCACGAACCGCCACTAACTGAGGAGATTCACCTAAATTTTGTAATGTAATCAGCTGCCCAAGCCGCTCTTCGTCTGCAATAACTACCTTTGGCTTAGAATCATTGAGCGCATATTCTAATTCAGGGGTCGCCCACCAAGCATTCATACCGACACAAGTAGCACCGATACTCATACACGCCCAATACGTTAACATCCACTCTGGATAATTCCGCATAGCTATCGCTACCCTGTCACCTACCTGTACATCATTCTCAATTAACCAATTAGCTACACTTGCGACGTATTCATGTGCTTGAGCATAGGAGATTCGCTCATTTCCGTACACTAGATAATCTGCATTATCAAACCTCAAGCTTGATAGCCAAAAGTCCCTGAGAGTCGCTGGTTGATTTTTGTAACAAAGAAGATCTATTCCTCGGACATTCACTTCCTCCAATTCGAACTGAGCCCCCTCTGAAGTAAGCTCTGCCCAGGCTTGGGATAATTCTTTGTACACGTCCCCCCCACAATTAGTGAATGACCTCTAGGCTAGATTAAATTCGTTACTGCTCATAACTGTCAAGACAGTAACTTTGAAAATACCGAAATAGAAATTTATTTACCTTATTGGTCTAGAATAAAACCGGTTAACTTGTAAGGAGTGGTCATGGGAACTGAAGAGAATCAAGAACTTAACGCACGCGAAGCATGGGAGCTTGAGTATCAGCAAGCCTCATTGAGGGACTCAAATTTTGAAACGATGTCAGGGGTACCGGTTGAGCCTGTCTATGGAGATGACTTGTTTCCCGGTCAATATCCTTACACACGGGGAATTTACCCATCTATGTATAGGTCACGTCTATGGACAATGAGAATGTTTGCTGGATTTGGGACGGCCGAAGATACTAATTTAAGGTTCAAAGAACTTCTACGAAATGGTGGAACTGGACTGTCAACTGCTTTTGATATGCCGACTCTCATGGGTCGTGACTCCGACAGCGAATGGTCGCTGGGTGAAGTCGGACGAGCTGGTGTAGCAGTTGACACTCTCGCAGACATGGAAGATTTATTTGCTGATATTGATTTGTCACAAGTTTCTACCTCTATGACGATAAACGGTCCTGCAGCAACACTTCTAGCTATGTACGTCGCTGTAGCCGAGCAAACTGGAGTTGAGCCTCACCAGCTTGCTGGAACAATCCAAAATGACATTCTTAAGGAATATCAGGCACAAAAAGAATATATTTACCCCCCTCGCCCCTCAATGCGTATCGTCACGGACATGGTCAAGTACACCACAGCTGAAATGCCAAAATGGCACCCCATTTCTATTTCTGGCTATCACATTAGAGAAGCGGGAAGCACAGCGGCTCAAGAATTAGCATTTACATTAGCAAACGGGTTCTCCTACGTAGAAGCCGCTATCGCT
>MDTA01117256.1_pt1 | contig 11261 bp, 11 predicted proteins | sample 811151 | NCBI WGS metagenome assembly MDTA01 (sample SAMN05326648, study PRJNA326480) | marine metagenome | isolation source: seawater | place: Indian Ocean: South | collected 2010 | reverse complement strand
TAAAGGAAGATCACACATATTAAGAATTATAAGAGAGTTAATAGAATTTAAACCATCTAATAAAAAAACGGACATTAATATTCCTTTACAATTTTTATCAAATATTTTGAAGAACCGCGCAATAGTATTTCTAATTTCTGATTTTATTTCTGATGATTATTCAAATTCCCTTAGAATCATATCATCTAAACATGATATTACAGGGATTAGAGTATATGATAAGAGTGAAATGACAATACCAAATTTAGGACTTGTTCAGCTTTTAGATAATGAAGATGGTAAAAGGAAATTAGTATATACGGGATCAAAAAAAGTTAGAAAAAAATACAAAGAGTATTATCTAGAGAAATCGAAAATTTTTGAAGAGAATTTTAAAAAGGCGGGAGCAGGTATTATTGAATGTGCTACAGAAGATAGTTATCAGAAAAAACTTTTAAGATATTTTAGAAATAGATAATGGACATGAAAAAATATATTTCTATATATAATCCTAAGTATTTGGCAATAACAATTTTATTGTTACTATTTACTAGATCTGTACAATCACAAAAACTAATTACCTCTATAGATAGTACTAACATTTTTGTTGGAGAAAAAATATCTTTTAATCTTCAAGTTTATTCAGATAGTTTAGATCAAATTACTTTCCCGGATCCAAAAAGTTTTATGCCTATGGAGGTTTTAAAGATTTATGATTCAGATACGATAGAGAACAATAATGAATTCATAATATCAAAGAAATATGAATTAACAAATTTCGATGCAGGCAGCTATATATTGCCTAAACAAAAGGTAGCATTTGGAAATAAGATACTTTATTCTAATTCGACAAAAATTGAAGTGAAACTAGTAGAAGTTGATACTACTAAGCAAGGTCTATATGATATAAAGCCAATTTTTACAATTGATGGTCCAAATTATATTTATACATATATATTGGTTTTACTATTAATTGTGATTCTCATTGGGTTATATATAAATAGAGACAAAATTTTTAGAAAAAAAGCATTTCAATATGAGCAATCTCCCTATCAAAAAGCAAGAAATGAAATTAATCAACTTATAGACAGCAATTATAATATAATTGAAAATTCAAAAGAATATTATTCAAGATTAAGTTTTACAATAAGAAATTTTTTAGAAGCAAAAGTTTTTGATCATTCCTTAGAAAGTACAACAGATGAGCTATTATATGAACTGAATAGAATAAGATCTAATGATGAATTAAAATTTTCTTTAGCTACATTAAATAACATTCAATCAGTTTTAAATACAGCAGATTTGGTAAAATTTGCAAAGCATCAGCCTGAAGAAATTGATGCAAGAAAGGATACAGAAACAATAAGTAAGACCATTGATGAAATAAATGAAATATTACCAGAGCCTACTATTGAAGAATTAAAAAAAGATTATGAATTCCATCAAAAATTAATAAGGGATAAAAGAAGAAAAACATTTAAAACAGTTTTTGCTGTATTTATGGCAATACTGATTTCTTCATTAATTTTTTCAAGTATTTTATTTGGATTTACCTACGTAAAAGACAAGCTATTATGGAATAAGAATTTACTATTATTGGAGACTAAAGATTGGGTTACTACTGAATATGGTTCACCTGGAATTACGCTTAAAACACCCGAGGTTTTAACTAGAGAATTATCTAATCCAACTTTTAAATATGAAAATTCTAGTAATTTATCAGAGTTTGGATTTTTCAATCATAATAATTCAATGCAAATCTATGTCTCAAACACAAAATTTAATGATAAAATTAATCCAGAGGATTTTCAAAAATACGTTGATAATAGTCTGGATATAATTGAAGCTATGGGCTTAAGTAATATTTTGGTTAAATATGAAATGTTCACAACTCCTAATGAGGCAGAGGGAATAAGAGTCTATGGTTCAGCAGATTTTATGGATACAAAAACCAATAAATTGGTAAATGGAGCCTATTCGATATTAGGGTTTTTTACAGAAAATGAATTTAAGCAACTCATTATTTTAAATCACAAGGATATTTATTTGGATCAAATTACAGATCAAGCTATTTCCTCTGTTGAATTGATTAAAGAAAAACAAGAATGAATATAAAGTTTGAATTTTTAAATATTGAATTTTTATGGATTTTGGTATTGATTCCAATATCAATTCTATGGTATTTATATGCAAATCATTATAAATCTAACAGTCTAAATTTTTCTAATTCAGCAGCCTTTTCAGAATCAAAATCATGGGTCATATGGTTAGAGCCAATCCTTAGAGTATTTAGAATTATTGCATTAGCTCTTCTTATTATTGCTTTAGCAAGGCCACAAATTATTGATGTATCAACAAGAGTAAAAAGTAATAAAGGGATTGATATTGTAATGGCTATTGATGTCTCAGCAAGTATGTTGGCAAAGGATTTAAAACCTAATAGACTAGAAGCATTAAAGGATGTTGCATCTAATTTTATTAAAAGTAGATTAACTGATAGAATTGGGCTTGTTGAATATGCTGGAGAAAGCTATACAAAGACTCCAATAACTAGTGATAAATCAATTATTTTGAGGTCTTTAAGTGAAATAGAATATAATACAATTATAGAAGGCGGGACAGCAATAGGAATGGGGCTAGCTACTTCTGTAAACAGGATAAAGGATAGTAAGGCTAGAAGCAAAGTAATTATTTTATTAACTGATGGAGTTAATAATTCTGGATTTATAGATCCTTTAACTGCTGCAGAACTTGCAATCGAATTTGGTATTAAAATTTATACTATTGGATTGGGTACTAACGGAATGGCATTGTCTCCTGTAGGAATTGATTCAAGAGGCAATTTTAATTATGCAAATGCAAAAGTTGAGATAGATGAAAAATTGCTCAAAGAGATTGCAAGTATTACTGGAGGAAAATATTTTAGAGCAACAAATAATGCTAAACTAAAAGAGATATATAACGATATTGATAAGCTTGAAAAATCTGATATTGAAGAATTTAAATATTATAATGTTGAAGAAAAATATAGAATATTTCTTTTACCAGCATTGCTATTAATTGGACTTGAAATGATTTTAAAGTTTACTTTATTTAGAAGTTTTATATAATGTATCAAATAGAAGAAATATCGTGGTTGTGGCTTGGGATAATCCCACTTTTAGTTATGCTACTATTTATTGGTGATAGAATATGGAAGTCAAATATTCAAGACAATTTTCTTTCGAAAAATGCCTTAATGAGATTAAGCCCAAATATATCATCATTTAAGCCTTACTTAAGAATTTTTACTATTCTCTTCTGCTTAATCTTCCTTGTTTTAGCTATGATAAATCCGCAAATGGGAACTAAAATGGAAACCTTTAAAAGATTTGGTGTTGATATTGTTTTTGCTGTTGATGTTTCAAGAAGTATGTTGGCTGAGGATATTGTGCCAAATAGACTAGAAAAGTCTAAACAGCTAGTCAATCAAATAATAAATACTTTAAATGGAGATAGAATTGGAATTGTAGCATATGCTGGTAAAGCATTTCCACAACTACCAATTACAACCGACTATTCTTCTGGAAAAATGTTTTTACAAAGTATGAATACAGATATGATTTCTTCTCAGGGGACAGCTATTGATGAAGCAATACAATTAGCTACAAATTATTATGATGATGAAAGTAAAATAGAGCGAATATTAATAATTATTTCAGATGGTGAAGACCACAATGATGTATCAGTAGATATGGCAAAAATTGCTTCAGAAAAAGGAATTATAATTTATACGATTGGTGTTGGAAAAGAAAAGGGGGCTCCGATACCGATCAAAAAGAATGGAATAATTCAGAGCTATAAAAAAGATAATAAAGGTGAAGTAGTGATTACAAAACTAAACAGGCAGGTATTAGTTGATATTGCAAATCAGACAGGAGGAGAGTTTATTGATGGGACAGAAACAAAATTTGTTGTCAATAGAATTGGAGAAATATTAAAAGAAACAGAAAAAAAAGAATTTGAATCTAAGAAATTTTCTGAGTATAAAGATCAATTTCAATGGTTTTTGGCAATAGGATTATTATTGCTTTTTATTGAAATTTTTCTTTTTGATTCCAAAACTTTTTGGGTAAAAAAATTAAATTTATTTAACGAAAATTAGGGGTTACATGAAATTAATTAAGCTTATATATATATTAATATTCTTTTTGATTTCTCTAAAATCATTTGGACAATCTGAATCATATAATAAACATCTTTTGGATGGCAATATTAACTATGATAAGGATTTTATTATAGCTGAAAACAATTATAGAAGAGCAATATCAATTAATTCTTCAGGAATTGAGGCTCCCTATAATTTATCTAATAAATATTATGATGAAGGCTTATTTGATGAAGCATTATCAAGGCAAGCAGAAGCTTTGAAAAATGCTATTTCTGATGATGAGAGGCATAGGATTAATCATAATATTGGTAATATATTAATGAAAAAAAATCTATGTACTGAAGCTTTAGAAGCATATAAGAATGCATTAAGAAATAATCCTAATGACGATGAAACTAGATATAATTTATCTTTAGCAAAGCTTTGTTCAGATGAGCAAAACAAAAATAATGATAAGAATGATGAGAAGAAAGACGATAAGAAGGATCAAAAAGATGAAAAAAATCAAAATGACAGTGATCAAAATAACCAGGATCAAAATAAGGATGATCAGCAGAAGGATCAAAAAGATGAAAAAAATCAAAATGATCAAGAGAATAATAAGCAGGATCAAAATCAGAATAATGAAAAGGACAAAAAACAGGACAAGAAACCATCAAATGATAAAGGATCAGCTAAATTGTCCCCAGAACAAATTAAAAATTTGTTGAAAGCAATGAATAATGAAGAAAACAAAGTGCAGGCAAAGATTAATGAAAAAAAACAAAAAGGAGTTAAAGTTGTAACTGAGAAAGATTGGTAATGAGAAGTAAAATTTTATTTATAGTATGCATATTTTTTAGCTGTCTTTTATCAGCTCAGGTAAACTTTAGAGCTACGTTGAGTAAGAATTCACTTGGTATTAATGAAAGGGTAAGAATTGATTTTATAATGGATAAGGATGGAGATAATTTTATACCACCAGAATTTGAAAATTTTAGAGTTGTTGCAGGGCCGAGTCAATCAATCAAAAACTCATGGGTTAATGGTAAAAGATCTTATTCAAAAACTTATACATATTTTTTATCTCCTATAGAAAAAGGAAATTTCAAAATTGGACAAGCATCTGTTGAAGTAGATGGGGAAATATATAAAACCCTAATATTGAATGTTGAAGTAACAAGTGCAGTTGAAATTCCAGTTAATCCAAATGATCCATCATATATAGCAGATAATAATATTCATTTAGTTGCTGAGATTTCCAAAACAAACCCATATTTAAATGAACCTATATCAATAGTATATAAATTATATTGGAAGCCAGATCTTGGAATTACAAACCCTAGAGAATTAGATGCACCTAGATATGTAAATTTCTGGAGTAAAAATATAGATAACACTCCAATAGCAGAAAATGGCACATATAAAGGGGAGGCATATAGATATGCAGTAATGCGAAAAACAGTTTTATATCCTCAAAAAACAGGAGAGTTATCTATTGAGCCCTTAGTATATGATATAGCAGTGCAAGTACCATCAAATAGAAGAGATATATTTGGTCAAGTTTTAAGTAATACAGTAAATAAAACAGTTTCCGCTGGAAAGGTTAAAATTAATGTAAGGCCTCTACCTAATCAAGGCAAGCCAGATAATTTCTCAGGTGCTGTTGGAAATTTTGATCTATTAGTTAATACAACAAAAAAAGAATTATTGATTTCTGAAGCATTCCAATTGAATATAGAAATTAAGGGAAAGGGGAATTTTAATTTATTTAATTTCCCATCTATCAATTTACCAGCAACTCTTGAAGTGTATGAACCTGAAAGGATAGAAAAATTGAAAACAAATTTTCAAGGAATTAATGGGAGTTTAAAGGATCAATATACAGTTGTTCCGTCTTCTCCAGGAAAATATGCAATTCCAAAAATATCATTTACATATTTTGATCCAAAAGATACTTCATATAAAACAAAAACATCATCAATAAACTATGTTAATGTTAAGGGATCAATTATTAATAATTCTATAAATGAGAATAACAATCAAACAACAAATTATAATAATACAAACAGGTTAAATTTAATAGAATACGGGAATACATCTTTTAAAACAAAATCAAAGTTTGAAAAAATTAGTAAACTAATTTTTTTCAAATCCTCATTATTTTGGATACTTCTATTTGGCCCATTTGTAATAATGTCTATACTGCTTATTATAATTTCTATTCTGAATAAAAAGAAAAAGGATCAAAATTGGATTAGATCCAATCATGCAAAAAAGTTAGGAAAAAAATATTTATTAGATGCTAAGAAAAATATCGATAATAAAAACAAATTTTATGAAGCTTTAGACAAGGCTCTTATGAATTATTTAAAATCAATATTATTATTTGACAATAGTGAATATAATGCTAAACAAATTAGAAATTCTCTAGAAAACAGATCAATTAATATAAAAACAATAGATGCATTAGAGGAAATATTTAATAATTGTCAAATGGCCAGGTATACTCCATTTGATCACGTTGATATGGAAAAGGATTATTTAAAGTCCTTAGATATAATTTCATTAATCGATAAAGAAATAAAGTAAAATGAAAAAGAGTTTAATTATTCTAAATATTATATCACTAATTTCTACTTTTAGTTTATTTGCACAAGTAGAGATAGAAGATCTTTTTAAAACAGGTAATGAATTTTACAATGAAGGAAGAAATAGTGAAGCGATATCTTATTATAAACAAATTCTTAGTAATGATTTCCATTCTGCAGAGCTGTATTATAATATGGCTAATGCATATTATAAATTAGACAGTATAGCTTCATCTATTTATTATTATGAAAAAGCATTAATGCTTCAGCCGGCAGATAAAGAAATAATAGATAATTTAAGCTTAGTCAATAAAACATTAGTTGATGATATAGATCCTATTGCAGAACCAATAATCCAATCAATACTAAACAAATTTTCTAATCTTTTTTATTTTGACACATGGGCATATATTTCTGTATTTTTTAGTTTTTTAATCGTAGCATTATTTTTATCTTACTACTTTGCTAAAGAAACTAGGATAAAAAGGACAGCATTTGTTAGTTTATGTTTTGGAATCCTATTAATGCTAATCTCATTAGGCAATAGTTATAGAGGATTCGATAAGCAAATTAATGATAAGTATGCTATAATTTATTCCTATCAAACGGATTTAAAAACAGAGCCAAACAATAGGTCTGAAACTTTATTTATGCTTCATGAAGGAACTAAGGTAAAGGTATTAGAGAATTATAATAATTGGATTAAAATTCAGCTAAGCAATGGCCAAATTGGATTTTTACAATTAATTGATGTAAAGATATTATGATAACAAAAGAACAAGTAATAGAGGCACAAAACAGTTGGGCTGAAGGAATAATTGAAATTGGAAGTCTCAAGGATGAGAGTAAATTAAATGAGCGTGTAATTGATTTTTTAGATGAGTTATATTCTTATGAGTCAGGTCCAGTTCTTTTTAAGCCTACAATGGCTTCGATAGAGCAATTTAGAAATACTAAGCAAATGGCGTTGTCTTATTTTATTGGCGGTACTAACTCATCTTGTAATGAGGATAATGGATTTGCAACTAAAGGCTGGACAAAAATCACCTTTAAAAACCATGATATTATTTTAGATAAAAATAGGGCAATTGTTATGGGGAATTATTATTTTCAAATTAATAATAATGATCCAATTAAAGTTGAATATACTTTTGGATATAAACTTGTAGGTGATAAATTAAAAATTGATGTTCATCATTCATCTCTGCCTTACAGCCCATCTCCATAAATGGATTTTATAAAAGCAGGAAAAATTTCTTGGTTAACAACTTTGATATAGGGGTATAATTCTGAATGTGATAGTGTTAATGGATCAATTAATTCTATGGTTGAGTTTATCCTATCAAATATTAGAACAAATATCATACAAACAATAAAATATTTGACAAATCCAAAAAGGGAGCCAGCCATTTTATTTAATAGCCCAAGAGAAATATTATCTGCTAATTTGGTTAGAGATTTTGCAATTAGATTAATGCAAATTATTGATAAAATTAGTATAATGATGAAAGATAAAATAATTAAATAATTTTCTTCCCAGGAAATTATTTTTTGAAAATATTTGGCAACTATATTATAGAATTTACTTGCAATATATATTCCTGCTATTAAACTAATAAGAGATGAAATTTCTAAAAATAACCCCCTAGAAAATCCTCTCACAATTCCATATATTAAGATTGCTCCTATTATAATATCAATGCTAATGCTACTCATTTAGATTTCTTATTATTACAAATTAATAAATTTTAGTTGTTATATTAATGTGATATTTGTTAAATCATATATTGCTTAAATGGATGATAAATTAAAAGACAGATGGAAAAAATTAGTTGTTAAATTATCTAAGACCTTTTCTGATGATGAAAAAATAGATCTACAGTCAATTATTTTTTTAGTCGGTATTCAGGAGTTGGGAGATATAAAGCAAAATATCTCCAAGAATAAAAAACTTGACTTGATGCATATAGGCGTATGTAAATTATTAAGTGATTATGGATATTATGTTTTTGATTATGTAGATAATGATGGTTGGCCTCATTATAAGCTAATTGAAAAACTTCCTAATTTAAAACCTGGGGAACAAACAATACTAATGAAGGAAGCTATTGTGAACTATTTTTTAAAAATCAATTATATTAACTAAGTTTTATTAAATTTGATTTATTCATATTTACTAGATGATTAAAAAAATTAAATCTACCATTAATGAGGTCTCCTCTTTCAAATCTAGTTCTGAAGAGGAAATAGAATTATTTAGAATAAAATATCTTGGCAAAAAAGGTATTATAAATCAATACTTTCAGGAATTTAAAAATGTAGATAATAAAGACAAGAAAGAAGTTGGCCAATTACTAAATACATTAAAGCATGAAGCTAGTAATAAAGTAGAGGACTTGATTTCTAAAGTTTCTAATCCTACTATTAATTCAGGATCAATTAATGATCTTACAAGACCAGGAGATTCTATTAATATCGGTTCAAGACATCCAATATCCTTAGTTAAAAACAGGATAATTGATATTTTTGAAAAGATAGGTTTCACAATAAGCGAGGGGCCAGAAATTGAAGATGATTGGCATAATTTTACTGCTTTAAATTTGCCTGAGTATCATCCGGCAAGAGATATGCAGGATACTTTTTTTATTGAAAAGGACCCAGATATTTTATTAAGAACTCATACTAGCTCTGTTCAAGTTAGATATATGGAAAACAATAAACCACCTATAAGAACAATCTCCCCAGGAAGAGTTTACAGAAATGAAGCAATATCAGCTAGATCTCACTGTTTTTTTCATCAAGTTGAAGGATTATGTATTGATAAGAATATTAGTTTTGCTGACCTTAAACAAACATTAGAATATTTTACAACAATGTTATTCGGTAAGTCAAAAATTAGACTTAGACCATCATATTTCCCTTTTACAGAACCAAGTGCTGAGGTTGATGTTTATTGGGGGCTTGAGAATGAGGTTGATCATAAAATGACTAAAGGCACAGGATGGCTAGAAATTATGGGATGTGGAATGGTTGATCCTAATGTACTAGAGAACTGTGGAATTGATCCTAAAGAATATTCAGGTTATGCATTTGGACTTGGAATAGATAGGATTGCTCTACTATTGCATCAAATAGATGATATTAGACTATTAAGTGAAAATGATATAAGGTTTATTAAACAATTTAAATCAACCCTTTAACTAAGTTTTTTAGATAATTCTTTAAAAGTTTTCTTTGCACTTCTTTTAGCATATAATACATTGTAAACTGCTTCAATAATAGGCAGTGATACTTTTGTTTTAGATTCAGAATTTAACAAATATGCTTTTTTAGTAGCTATGTATCCTTCTGCAATCATTTTCATTTCCATTTTAGCATATTTTACTGAATAGCCTTTGCCAATCATATTGCCAAATAATCTATTTCTTGAAAAAATTGAGTATCCTGTTACTAATAAGTCCCCAAGATATACTGAATCATGAATGTCCCTTTTCATCATATGTCTTTTTTCAATAAATCTATTTATCTCTTTAATAGAGCTACTCATTAATACACTTTGAAAGTTATCTCCATATCCAAGTCCATGGGCTATTCCAGCAGCAATTGCATAAATATTTTTTAGCATACTTGCATACTCAATCCCTATCACATCATCACTAGTTTGAACTGAAATATAGGGGCAGAAAAATTTTGATGATATATCCTTAGATAATTTTTTATTAGAAGATGCTATTGTTAAATATGAAAGTTTTTCAAGAGCTACTTCTTCTGCATGGCAAGGCCCCGCTATAACTAAAAAGTTATTTTCTTTTATTTTAAAATTTTTCTCAAAATGTTCGCCTACTAATAAATTTGTCTCAGGAATTATTCCTTTTATTGCAGAAATAATTATTTTTTTTGAAATGTCAACTGAAATATTACTTAAAACATTATTTGCAAATTCAGAAGGAATGGCAATAATTAAAACATCTGACTCTTCACAAGCTTTATCAATATCATTAATAAGATTAATTCGCTTTATATCTAATTCTACAGAACTTAGATAATTAGGGTTGTGCTGATGTTTATTTATATATTTTAGGTTGTCTTCATTCCTTATATACCAATTAATTTCTTTTAGATTTTCTGATAGAATTTTAATTATAGCAGTTGCCCAGCTTCCACTACCTATTACACAAAATTTTAGATGTTTTTTCATTATAGTTTTTTAGGATATATATAGCTTGTTTTTGATTATATACCTATATATATCATTAGAAATAAACTGACTTAGATTTTCTTTTTTAGTGATAATATTTCTTATTTCTGAAGAGCTTATATCCACATACGGGGCTTCTATCATATGTACATTTTCGTTATTTATCAGCTCAATATCTTCCTTTATTTTTGTTTTTCTTGGATAAACATATACGTTATAATTGTTTAGAATTTTTTTATAATCTTTCCAGTGCTTCAAATTTATCAAATTGTCTTCGCCTATGATTATACCAAAATTATAGTTGATGAATTTACTTGAAAGATAATTTAATGTATTTATAGTATAGTTTGGTTTTTCTAAATTT
>MDTA01172949.1_pt1 | contig 11262 bp, 13 predicted proteins | sample 811151 | NCBI WGS metagenome assembly MDTA01 (sample SAMN05326648, study PRJNA326480) | marine metagenome | isolation source: seawater | place: Indian Ocean: South | collected 2010 | reverse complement strand
TCTATACTTACACATACCGCACACTTATAGTCAACTAGCTCTACCATTTAGTCCAACTCCAGTCGACCCGACTAAGCACTCTTTCTTAACCTGTCCGACGCGAAATTAATTTTCAATTACTTAATTTCCACCAACTAGTCCTGGCATTAATCTTATTTTTTGCGCATCTCTAAGGTCTATTTCCGAAAGGTCTGCGGTTGAAACCATTCTGTTATCAACAAAAACCCATGTCCCTTGGCAATTGTTCGCGTGTTCAATTAGTTCCGGCTTTGTCATCTCAACCTCAGAATGACCTGTTTCATCTGCAATTTCAACAGTGAACTTGTTCTCGTCAATTCCGCCTACGAGCCCAGGCATCGCTCTTAAGCGAGAAGACGCTTCTATGTTCATAGATTGGAGTTCTGTAGCTGATACCATCTTGTCATCGACAAACAGCCATGTTCCTTGGGTGCTAGCAGTCTCTACTAATTCTGACTTGGTCATTTCAACAATTGAATGCCCTGTGTTATCTGCAACCTCAACGGTGTAAGAGGGTTCTTCCTCTAAGCCGCCGACAATTCCTGGCATGATTCTTATCTTCGAATCTGTGCTTATCTCCATGCCCTCTAATTCGCTGGCATTAACTAACCTGTTGTCGACAAAAATCCATGAGCCTTCGGACTCAGTTGCCTTTTCAACAATTTCTGGTGCGGTCATTTCTACGACTGAGTGTCCAGTCGAATCTGCTATTTCTACGATGTATTTCTTTTCTGACATAATACTTCCTCGGAAACCTAGATTTTCGAGTGTATATAATAAAACGCGAACGATTGCTAAACTATGACAAAAAGTAGTATTTGGCGCCCACTCCGGGAATTGAACCCGGGTCGCAGGAATGACAATCCTGCATGATAACCTCTACACCAAGCGGGCCTTAGCATGCTCGTCGGAGCGCAACCGCTATTTAAGCCGCTCTATGTGGCTTGACCGGAGAGTTAAGCATGGCTGCCAAAAAAACATCTGCTGAAAAAGCCCGAGAAGATGCTGAAAATGCTAGAGTAGAAAATATGCTCGATGGCGCATTTGGCACACTGAGCGGCTTAGAAATCAGTAAAGTGGAAGAAGAGCCATCTGAAGAACAACCTTCTAAAGAAGAAATAGTCGATGAAAATAAAGAAGATTCAGAAATTCTAGATACTAAAGCGGAAGATGAGAATATTACAGGAGATGAAGAAGATATTTCACCTGTTGAAAACGAGGCCATTGAAGAAGATAAATCAACTCCGCCTGAACTACCTATTTCGGACTCTGATGAAGAAGATGCACAGGAGGATGCTGAAAAAGTCCCTAGTGGACCTCCGTCAAAAGGCCCGCCAAGTAAGCCTCCAAGTGGACCGCCTTCAAAGGGACCACCGAGTACACCTCCGAGTGGACCTCCGAGTGGACCTCCGTCAAAAGGCCCTCCGAGTAAGCCACCGAGTGGACCTCCTAGTCAAGCAGAATCCGAAGACAATTCAAGTGAAACTGTGTCTGAAAAAGACGAAGAAAAAACTGATGATATAATTGAAGGGGCTTCTGAACAGAAGAGTGAAGAAATTTCACAAAACGATGATGAAGAGCCTACTTCTGAAGATCTTCCGATTGAGGATCTCGAAAAGGAAGAAGAAGGAAAACAAAATTTAGAGCCAGAAATTGAAGAAAATGATGGTTCAAATGAAATAGAAAGTGTAGAACTAGATGACCAAGAAGAATCTAATGATGAAAGTCTTGAACATGCCCCTTTATTGGAAGAACCGCTGTCTCAAAATATGGAAACTGAAGCTGAAATTGCTCGATTATCTGCTGAAGTGGAAAGATTGAGAAAATCCATGGCTGGAGCCGCCGAAGTAATTGAAGAATTGGAAAATCCGCCTATGCCGCCTGCAATGATGGAAGATTTGGTAATTGGCGCACATATTGTCGGAGATATGGCCCGTTTGGCTAGACAATTAGACAGAGAACAACTGATTCGTGCCTCAATGGGTACCATTGCAATGCTGCACCCTGAGCAGTTGGAAATTATCATCTCTACAAAACACATGTCTCTATTACCAAGGATGGATGAACGAGACATATGTGCTGCGAAATTAGGAGTTTCTCCCCCTCGTGGAGCCCCTGAAGACTGGCGTGTTCTCGAGGTTGTTCTTGCGTCTGTTAGTTTAATCACTGGAGGTCCTGCTGCCGTAATTCATTCACACGGCCCCTTTACAACCGCGGCAAGTTGCGAAAAAGATCTTGTTTTAGTACAGCCAATTGATGAAATCGGAAAGAAACATATCGGTAAAATAATTATTGTAGACCCTGATGATGAAAATCCTGAAGAATTCCTTAGACAAGTTGCAGAAGCACTGCAGCAAGGAGGCATGCGTTGTGTTGTAATCCGTGGCAAAGGTGCTTATGCTGTTGGAGCAGACCTCGATCAAGCATGGGCTAATGCTGCAATGCTAGAGCATAGTATGAAAGTAGTATTATTAGCCAGACAGGCGAATTTGAAAGTTTGATTTTCTAAATTCAAGCCTTAGAGATAAACACCTATTGATAAATCAAACTATGAATCCATGTGTATGACGAGCAAACCAAAACTTGCAGTTTCAGGCTGTCTAGTTGGCCAAAAAGTACGATATAATGGCGATGCTGCTGAATTTAGACCCTTATCTAGAAGATGGAGCGACCATCTTGAATTAGTCCCAATTTGTCCAGAAGTTGGTATTGGAATGGGCGTTCCTAGGCCAACCATTCGTTTAGTAAAAGAAGATGAAAAAATAAAATTGATCAATCCAAAGAATGGTGAAGACTTTACTGAGCGCATGTTAGAATTTGCCGAAATTCAATCCGATTTACTAGCCTCTTCGGGTATCTGTGGTTTTGTTTTCAAGAAGGATTCTCCAAGTTGTGGCGTCGAAAGAGTAAAACTCTACAGAGGAGATAACCCTCAAGCCGTAAGAGACGGTGTTGGTTTATTTGCTATGGTTTTTACAACCCTTAACCCACATATACCCGTAATTGAAGAAGGCAGACTGAGCGATTCCAAACAAGCTGAACATTTCCTTGCAAGAGTTCATTTCTTCCATGAGTGGTTAATTAGAGGAAAAGGCGGTTGGACTGCTCAAAAAATAATGGAATTTCATAATGAGAATAAATTGTTTCTACTAAGTAGAAAACCATCTTCTAAAAGAAAATTAGGTAAATTGATTGCTGATTTATTTGACAAGGGTACCAATCCTGAAACCGTTGCCCTTGAATACATTACAGAAGCTCAAAAATCACTCAATACGTTGACTCATAAAGGCAGAATTGCTCATGCAATGGAAAGAGTTGTAGGCCAATTCTCTGATAAACTGACGAAAGATCAAAAGCAAGAAATTATCACACTAATACATGACTACAGAGTTGGTTATATCCCCCGATTTGCCCCTATAGTGTTAATCAACCATTATCTTCGAAGATTCAAAATGAATGATAAAATTCTTTCTAGATTCACCAATTCAACGCCAATCGAATTGGGTTTGATGGCTAGAATTTAAGCGATATAGACTTGAACAATATCGCCAGATACCCTAGTTGGATAAGTTTTCAAATCCTTTTGTTTAGAAAACTTCCCGACTAGTTTTCCATATGCCGGAAATAATGGAAATGGCGACCATTCGACTAAACTTCCATCGTCTATTTTGTGTGTTGTTTGATGAAGGGGGCACCTGATACAGTCATCACTAACCTTAGCGCCCCATGCCAAAGGCCAACGCATATGTCGACAAAGTGCCTCGGTTGCAAAAAAATCTCCTTCAAAATTAATCATTAACACTAATTTTTTTCTTACTGAAATCATTTTCTTTTTCCCTGGTTGCAACTTAGAAGTCTTGATGGCATTGAACCATTTACTTTCATCGAATTCAATTTCTAACATGTTTCATCCCTCCATCTAAATGAAGTATTTGCCCAGTTAAGTTATCTGGTGCGCCGGTCAACAACCAAAATATTGCCTCAGCAATTTCCTCTGGCTGATTTATTCTCTTCATTGGAATCATTGATACCGCTGACTCAAGCAATGCTTCTGATTTAGTTATATTTCCCGACAATTTGGTATCTGTAAGACCGGGTGCAACTGCATTGACTCTTATATTTCTTTGAGCGTAAGTTGCTGCTGCTGAACGAACCATTGATTCAATCCCTCCTTTGGCAGCAGCAATAGCCTCATGGTTGACTAAGCCTAAACTTGCAGCAACACTTGATGTGAAAACTACTCTACCTCCACCAGTCCTCAACATCGATTTACAAGTCATCGATAATGCGAGAAAAGCACTAACTAAATTGGTTTGAATTACTTCTTCAAAGGCTTCCTGCTTTACAGCATGGGGGGGTCTAATTAGGATGGAACCAACTAAATGAGCCATTCCTAAAATCGATCCTTCTCCTTGCTCGGCGGCTGTTTCAATTGCCGATGCTAGATCTTCTGAGGTCAAAGCATCACCAACAACCATTGAAACCTTACTTGAAATCTCTTGATCTAAACTATCGGGATTTCTTAGTAATAAAGTAACCTTGAAGCCGCTTTCAAGTAGTCTTTTAGACAATTCACTAGCGATATCACTGCCACCGCCTACAATCAATATTGAACCTGCCATGATTCGAATAATATTGATTGATTTTTATATGCGTGTTTTCACTTATCCCTATGTTTTCGACATATTTCAACAAAATTCTCAAACATCTCTTTGCCGAATTCAGAGTCGTTAACTTCAGGGTGGAACTGTAAACCAAATCTATTTCCGGCTTTATTTTCCATTCCTTGTACTTGGCATGAAGGACTACTGGCTGTAATGAAAAAGCCTTCTGGGACTATGTGGACTTCATCATTATGTGATTCCCAAACCGTCTGCATTTGATTTGTTCTTTCAAAAATTTTTCCGCCGCCGTTTTTCAGTTCAATTTCCATGGCTCCAAATTCTGGAATCGGGGATTCTCTAGCATCTCCACCATAGTGTCTTGCCATAAATTGATGTCCTGCACAAATTCCAAGTATTGGAATATCTAATTCAAGATATGCTGCGCAATTACCTAACTCGCCAGTGAGGCCAACTCTAGCTGCTCCTCCTGAAAGAATTATGCCGTCCAAATCTCTAAGTTCGCTAACAGGAGTGGTATTGTCGATAATTTGTGTATCTACCTTGAGATAACGTAACATCCTCCATTCTCGATGTGTCCACTGGCCACCGTTATCTACAACATCAATAACTAATGGCTCGGTCATTTTTACACCTCAATTCTTTTCAATAGTACTGTCAATACCGCCAGAAACTACGCTATCGGAAATGTTGTATGTTATGTTTTGAACTATATTTGTAGTTTCACTGTCTTTCTTTTGTGATGCATCTGTTGTAGGTTCGACTATAGGGTTTCTTCGAGCATGTTTGAAAGATTGAACACAAAAGAATGTGTAGATTGCGCCTGTAACAAGTAGCATCAACATAGAACCTTTCGCATAATCGCTAACATCGTCTTTTGACATTACCATGAAAAATCTGGTACCGCCTATGGCGCAAAGTAATCCAAAGACTACCGCTATATGCATCCATAATTTACGCTTTTCGGGAACTTTTTGAGCCATTATACCTGATATCAGAATAGGTAAACCTAGTAGAGAAGGAAAGAATGAAGTCATGGAGTTCGATTTTGATATAAGTGAAATTATAATTCCCCACGCTACCAAAAAAGTTCCAAAACCAATAGTTATTCTCGGCATCGACTGACCTGCAACTGTATATCCTTCGTCCATAGACAATGGTTATCTAGGCCGCCTAAAGTTTCTTTGAGAAAATCATTCAATTTCAACACAGGTTTCACTGGAGAATGATGATATGGAAATTAATTTCGGAAAAGTAGTGGAATTTACAATGTCATGATTTGCAGCGATTAATTCGTTGTTTCCGTCTCCATCATAGTCCATAACTTCTAATGAAATTAGTGGCGCATCAATGTCGTTATCTGGAAAAACTGGGGCCCACAAATCATTGGAATAATCTAACCAAGCGATGTTTGGTTGATCTCCATAATCTACTAAATCTCCAATCAAAGGCTTGAATCCAACGATTACTATTTCTTCTACGCCATCATTATCGATATCAAACATTGCAGAGTCATAGGCCCCGGTAAATGCAATCATTCTTTGATAATCAAAGTCTCCATTGCCTAAATTTTCTAATAGCGAAAGTCCGTGATAATCCCATAGATTTTCATCCTCGGGGAAATCTCCATCTAATACATCTCCGTTGGTGAATAAAATATCTTGATCACCATCACCTTCAATATCAACAATATTTATTCCACTCATACCAAAAAAAGTTGTACTAGCATTGAATAATATTTCCGAGGTAAAATTACCGAAACCGTCATTCCAAAATACCACTATCTGTTCTGATAATTGAGAAATTATGGAGACAATATCATAATCGCCATCGCCATCCATATCGACAGGAGTGGCTTCAATAGTTCCTGCTTTAGTTTCTAATTTATGCCAAGTCCAGTTATTTTGGCCTAGATTTTCCAGCCATCCTACTGAGCCATTTGTATGGCCAAATTCACAAAGTGTCAAGTCTAAATCCTGATCTGAATCTAAATCAACCGCTTCAGCACAAGTAACTCTGCCTATATCTTGAATTACAACTTGTCCTTCATAGTCTCCTGAAGTATTTGTAATATCGATTAACATCACTTTACCAAATTGTTTATCAGATGGATATAAAACCCCAATATCGGATAAAATAAATTCATTTTGCCCATCGCCATTAAAATCAGCGGAATCTAACCTGAGAGGAGCAATCGTATTCTTCAATTGGAATTCCATAGCTTGGCAATTAGTTGAGCAATCTTCAGAAATAACAGAAAATGTGCCTCTCATCGGTTCGGTAAAGACTAACACTTCTTGGGTTGAATTGAAATCAAGGGCTCTAACATTGGCAATGACAGCTTGTGTATCATCTCCGTCAACCAAGGAATCATATGAAACCGACGTCAAGGTCTCACAATCTATGGTTGGTTCTGAAACTATCTCTTCCTCAACCGATTGTGAAATACAACCGCAAAGAATCATTGTAGAAATTAGTACTGGCAGGAGTATTCCAAGTCCGAATCTCATTTTATCAAACTATGCAATAGCCTGTATTACTTAAAGTAAATCATAGGAGTTAATTTTCAAAGGATAATATCTCGGCTATTCATGGCGGAGCAGGTTGATACTGAATTGCCTGCGGAATGGCCGGGCAATATTTGGTTGGAAGGAAAAACAATTATCCATCTACAAAAGGAGCAGGAAAGGCCTTCACATATGCCAAGAGGGCCGGCGAAAAAAACCGGTGAAGGTTTCTTAAATCCAGCAATGGCTCCGGCAAGAACAAGGTCAGTTCTTCTTTTAGCAGACGCGCTAGAACATGGTTGGCTTGTCAAAGATGATAAAAGTATTAGAATTCTAGATTCATTATGTTCTACTGGAGTAAGAGTTAGAAGATGGAGGAATGAAATACCGGAAACTCTGCAAAATAGGATGAGAATTACTGCCAATGACTTAGATATTTTTGCCATAAATTGGGCTAAGATGTCTCATGAAGAACATCCTCCGTCAACCAAAATTATTCATTTTGTCGAACCTGATAGGTATGGAAAAATACCTAAAGGCAGGTTTGATAATGGAATTTATTTCCAAAATTTAGATGCACGCGTGGCATTGTCTGAATCTTCCTTCCAGTGGATAGATATCGACCCATTTGGATCACCCGTTCCGTTCTTGGATGCTGCTGTTCAAAGTCTCTCTAGAGTTGGTTTACTCGAAGTTACTGCTACAGATACTGCAGCATTAACCGGCTCATCTCTAAGTTCTCAGAAACGAAGATATGGGGCTAAAGGAATTGTTGATCTATACTCTCACGATGATGCTGTTAGGACCTTAATGGGCCTTATTGCAACTACTGCTGCTAAACATGACAAAACAATTATTCCAATTTTAGCCTTATTTGATGGACATCATGTTAGGATTAGTGTGATGTTAAAATCTAGCAAGGAGTTAGCAAGTAATATTCATTCCAACCTTGGGTGGAGAATCCGATGCGATAAGATTCCATATAAATTCAAAAACCATCCAAATGAAAGTGAACTAGATAGAGCTAGTGGCCCTATGTGGATTGGTCCTTTATGGAATAAAGAAATTACTGAAAGAATGACAGAACAGCGAGTATTAGAGTTATGTTTTCCAAGCGAGGAAGAATATAGAATGGCTAAAGGTTGCGGTCTTGATTGGGATGAAAATGATTTAGAGTACGCTAAAAGAGAACTGATTAGAAGTGTAAAACACATCTCAAATGCTTCAAAAATAATGAGCAGAGACCATTTACTAGTAAATTTAGATTCTCTTCCGAAATGGTCGAATACCTCTGGTGCGCCCAAGATGGATAAATTAATTGAAGCGATAAAGCAAAATGGATTTTATGCGGCAAGAGTCCCTGATTTAGAACCTCTACTTGCCACTGATATTGATTTCAATGAACTGATCAAGATAGTTCAAAATCTAAAGAGAGATTAACCAAATGAAGGATCTGAAAAAGACTCTTCGCCCTCTTCGGGACCAGGTAACATAGTCATTGATTTCTCAAATACTTCTCTAACGCTATTTTCTATCTCCCTAGCATTTTCTAATAGTTCAGAGAGAGGAATCTCTAATCCTGTCAAATCACATACCGCCTCAATTGCTAAAGCGGCCGCTCTAGCATCCGGATACATTGGACTTGCCTCTGCTAGCAATGCTGTAACATCAATTCCTAATCTATCTCCCTCACCTAATAAAAATCCAGTTATTCCAGCAACTATTCCTTGCTGAATTGGTTCAATGCCTGCTTGCTTTAGTCTTGACCTAGCTGCTGCCGATGACCCTACGCCATATAACTCACCATGAGTTAGTTGCTTGTCGTTGGCAATTATGCCGTCGATAATAATTAAATTATCAAATCCACCTTTGGTGAACCATTCTAAAACCGTAGATGCAAACATGATATCTTGTTTATCTTTGAATCTAATTTCTGAAGTGAATACTCCAATTTTGTCGCCTTGGTAAACCCTGACTGGATGCTTTGGAACTTCATCATGAATCAATGCAACTGCCGGGAATTCTGCATTTAGAACTGTACCTAGTTGATTTAATTTCAATGATTTAATTATGTGAGATGCTGCAATTACCCCTACCATTCCTGCTGTTGTAAAGCCGGCAATTGCAACGCCTCCCGTCCTTGGATCGGCACCATCATGAAGTACCAAAGCATAACCTCGGAATTCGTGCTCCATAACGCCCCCTCATCCTAGCGGGTAGAATTACAAACAAAAGACCTACTATTTGTGTTAAGCAAAATTTATCAAATTGTAAACAATTATCAATACCGGAATATTGGACATATTTGAGGGATGGTATGAGCAATAAGGTTAGTAAAATTTCTATTCATGCCGGTGAGTTTGATTTTGAAGCCGAAGGGGGACAATTCGAAGTTGAGGAACGAGTTAATCAATACAAACAAGAAGGCTTTTGGGGGGCAATGCTTGAAAGAATCCAAGAAACTATTGAGTTATCTAGAGAATCAATATCTAATAATTCAAATCTAGAATCTTTACCTCCGAGAGGTGCCGACTTCCGCTCTTTACTGGAAAACTACTCACTTGATGGAAAGCCTGAACAAGTGCTTGGGGCCTTACACTTCCTTAGAGAAATAGAAAACTTGGAAGATTGCCCTCCTAGAGCCATTAATACCTTATTCGAAGATGCAAAAATTGAGCCACCAGGGAACCTTTCATTGTATATCAATAGGTTGAAAGAGAGAAATTTCATTCAAATTCCGGCCAAATTTGGTGATAAGAATCGTTATGCAGAATTAACTGATGAAGGTCGTCAACATTTGGAAGAAAAATCCGCTTCTTTGTGAGGATTTAGTATGGTAATGTCGGGTAGTAGTGATGACCCTCGCGAAAATACTGGTGAAAAGGGTGAGGTGTTGGACTGGTCTTTTCAAAATCGTTCAAATTCATTACTGCGCAAGGGTAGGCATCCAGGATCTAATTTTAGGAGAGCTGTTCTTGATGGTGCGGATTTAACCGAGGGCGACTTTTCCAACTGCGACTTTAGGAGGGCATCGATGGTCGGGGCTGATTTGATGAAATCTGCATTCGACAATACAGATTTTAGAGGTGCTGACCTAAAAAAAGCAAGGTTAAATCTTTCTAATTTCAATAACTGTAAATTCAAAGGTGCTGATTTACGCGGCATCAGGGGGAAATATGCAATTTGGAGGGGTAGTGATTGGTGGAACGCCACATTGGACGACGATTTGAAAAAAGCATTGATGAAGAAATGGCCTAAACCCGATAAATGATTATTCTTCGCTTTCCAAATTTGGTTTGATTCTTACCTTATTATTTCCGCTCAATGCCATTCTAGCTCTAGCATTGAACAAGGGTAAAGAAGTTAATGCACCGCATATTAACATGCAAATGCCACATGAATAAGTTAACAGTTTGTAAGTGAGTAATAGGGGACCTGATAGATACTCGCCCGCTGCATCACTAACCATCATACTTCCAATTACGCCGGTTACTAAACCAATTGCAGCGCCCTCTATGCCAAGATAAGCTCCTTTCTTATTCAATGAATAAAGGAATGGAGAACCTATCACTATCAAAGATCCAGATATCGCCAATCCTGCAGCCCGAATTAAGTACCCTTGTCTTGCAGAGTCATGAAATTTCTGATAATCTTCATTGGTGATTTCAGTGTCTACATCTGCATTAGGTGTTTCTAAAATAATCTCTATTTCTTCATCGGTTAAATCATCCAATTGACTCAATTGGAAATCTCCAAAAGCCAGCAAGATTAGTAGTAAACCTCCAAAAAACATCAGAACCGCAACTGATTTTGGTCCTTTGGTATCTGGCGTTACTGTCATATCGAATGGATCTGATTTAGGAGTAGAATTTTCTTTATCCATTCTAATGGAAAAATCAAATTGTTTCCTAGACATCTATTCACCTTGCTCTAATTGCTTTTCTAATCCATTTCTCAACCAATCGGGAATAACCATTGATTCTAAATTATCCATATTGACACAAACTGTAACCTGAGAGGAAGACCAGACTAGTTGTTGGTTTTGATTGTAAAATCTGTAAGCCCACGTACATGACTTAGTACCGATCTTTTCAATCCAAATCTTTGCGTGAACG
>MDTA01155184.1_pt1 | contig 11262 bp, 12 predicted proteins | sample 811151 | NCBI WGS metagenome assembly MDTA01 (sample SAMN05326648, study PRJNA326480) | marine metagenome | isolation source: seawater | place: Indian Ocean: South | collected 2010 | reverse complement strand
TGGTAGAACAGGCGCTGATTGCTGCTGATGCTCTGAGTGATGGAGGCGTGGAAGTAATGGTAATTGACATGCACACCATCAAGCCTCTGGATCTGAATGCCGTCCTCATGGCATCAAAGACAGGAGCCGTCGTAACTGCGGAGGACCATTCAGTGATAGGTGGACTCGGTTCCGCTGTTGCTGAGGTGCTTGCGGAAATGTCCCCAACTATGATGAGAATGGTCGGGGTCAGGGACGAATTCGGTGAAAGCGGCTCGCCGACGGAAATTATGACCAAGATGGGGCTGACCTCCGATGAGATCATCCGAAGAGTTAACCAGATGCTGACAAAATGAGAGCGCAATTGATGTATGGCCTCTTGCTCTGAACCACCATGGTAGACGAGTCCAAGCTCAGGGATCTCCTTGACGGGAAGATCTCTCCGGACGAAATAGAAGATCCAAACCTCATAGGCCTCATTGAGAGGATTTACGGGATCGAGGCCTTGGAGAAGCTGGGCCTCAGACAGACCGAGGGCGCGCCGAGGATGTTCTCAGAGCCCCTTCCTGAAGACGAGGAGGAGGGAGAGGTCGATGGACAGGAAGTAACTCATCTTGAAGAGGGTGAGGCATGGGGTCCAAGGTGGTTGTTCCTGATTGTGGGAGCCATCCTCACATCGGCCCTCCTGGGAAATGTGTACGTCGGTTTCGAACCGAGTCTTGGCCTCTGTGACCAGGATCCTTGCGGTGAAACATACACCCTCGCCAACGCACCGGACGTCACATCGGCCGAAAGCTGGAGGGAGGCTGGGACACTCACAAACGAAGATATCCTGGCGATCGCCTTCGGGAGCATAATCGCCGTGTTCGGGCTCACTGGGAAGTACAAAAACAGCAAACGATAGGCTTCAGTACATTCTCGCCAAGTGCTGCCTTCTCTTTGTTAGCTTCCCTGTCACGATGCATGGCCGTTCATCTTCATAGGGCTCCAGCCTATCTCCCAGAAGAGTCAAGTTAGTGGCCTTCTCGAGTCTCTGGGCATCTGCGTCGTTGCCGTCGAATGCTACTTCGTAGACCAGTCCGTCTTCCAGTTCCTTCGGGCTGTCCGGCAACGAGTCCATAACACACATCTTCGATTCCATGAGTTCGGCGGACCTCGCTCTCAGCTCCGCAGCAAGATCATCTAAGCTCTTTTTGGCGTACATTTCCAACTCGGGGATAGGGAAAATCTGTTTCCCGCCGGTTCTCATGGAACAGACGAAGGTGCCCGCTGCAAGATCTCTGGGGCCCACCTCTATCCTCAGAGGGACTCCTTTTATTTCCCAGTCGTAATGCTTGGCACCGGGCCTCATGTCGCGATCGTCCATACGTGCCCTGATTCCGGATGCCTTCAGCCTCCTCAGCATCTCACGGGCCTCTGGGAGGACTGCATCGTCCAAGTGAGCCGCTACGGGCATGACGATCACCTGGATAGGTGCGATTGAGGGGGGCATAATCAGCCCCGCGTCATCACCGTGAACCCCCACAACGGCTCCCAGTAAGCGCTCACTCATGCCAAACGTTGTCTGATGACAGTGTTTCTGCGAGCCGTCATCTCCCTCGTAGGTTATGTCGAAAGCTTTGGCCCACTGATCCCTGTAGTGGTGGTACGAGGCGATCTGGAGCGTTCGGCCATTGGGCATAATGGCATCAACAGCGTTGGTGTACCAGGCTCCTGGGAAGGTATCCCAAACAGGCCTCTTGCAAATGATGGCTGGTAGGCAAAGATCGTGGAGAAGACGTCTGACTATGCCAGAATCCTCATTGATTTGGGCGTCTGCGCCCTCTACATCCGCGTGAGCTGTGTGAGCCTCGAAGAAGTGTATCTCCCTTACCCTGATGAACGACCTTGTCTGCTTGGTCTCATAACGAAATGTGTTCACAATCTGAAACGTCTTGAGTGGCAAATCTGCGTGCGAGCGAATCCAAAGTGAAAACATGGTGTACATCGGCGTCTCGCTGGTTGGTCGGAGGAACATGGGAACGTCGAGCTTTGTATCACCGGCGTTCTTAACCCAGTACACCTCTTTCTCAAAGCCCTCGACCTCCTCATCCATCCTCAGCTCCGAGGGATTCACCCCTTTTTCACGCGCTAACTTCAGTCTCTGGACCAGCCTGTTCTCCTTCTCAAGTAGGTCATGCGGGACAAGGAGAGGGAAATTGTACTCGTCATGATCGCTAATTGACATCTCGGCCCTGACCAGGGAGTCGATGTTGCCCATAGCGCTCCAACCATATGGCAACCAGACATCCATCCCCTTGATGGGGTACCTCTTGTCGACAAGGTCGGCTATCTCGACTATCGCAGGGTACCAGGCGTTGAAGTCTTCCTTCGGGGGGATCCCCCTCTTCGCACCGCGCGGACCGTCAGCCATGGTCCCTGCTGCAGGTTCCAGACTTCAAAATGCCGGGGATTCAACTGGACCAGCGCGATATCATAGACTCCACAACACGGCAGAGGTCTGCCGGCCCATGGAGGGTGACCTCGTCCTCCGGGGTTACCAGATATCCCCTTGGTCCGGGCCCGTGAAGGTGCTCCATTAAATTGGCTACCACAGCATCACACCGGGAAGCCTCCAGGTGTGAGCGTGACCTTGCAATCAACTCGTCTGGTGTGACTTCCGTTTCAAGCTTGAAGGATAGTACCCGACTTGAGGGGGATGCCTCCTTGATGTGATGAAGGAGCCTAGGTGCTGGCTCCAGGTCTATGCTGATACCACCCAAGCTAGATGAGATCTTTTGAGCAGATGCCGCGATAGGTTGGTAATCGAGGACTGCAGCGGCGACGATCCACACATCGGGAATTTGCTTTTCCATGATCATGTCAACTGCCCCTATCATCTCCATGGGGGTCCTTGCAACAATGTCGGGGTACGGTCCTGGGTACTCCGTTGCGCCAGCGACCCTGATGATCCGGTGCCCCATCCTCTCAAGATGGTCAGACAGAACAACTCCGGTTCGGCCAGAGGATACATTGGTTATCACACGAACCGGATCTATCTTTGCCTCGGTCGCACCGTAGATCACAGCCACGCTGGAAGTTCCCTCCCTCGCTCCGTTAACGATCGATGAAGTCCTCCTCACAATGACGTCAGGTGGAGGTTGCTTCCTCCTTCCCTCATCAGAGGGGGATATCAACAAGTGATGTCCCAACCTCTCCATGTCCTCCAAGAGGTCAGAAGTGACTGGGTCATCAAATAGGTCATCATGCATTGATGGGACAAGGACAACCGGCTTCTGGGCTCCAGAAGCTGCGGCTATGGCCATCATAGCAGGGTCATCCATGGCACCACGGGATATCTTGGACAATGTGTTCCTGGTGGCTGGGGCTACTAAGACGACATCCGGGACGCTCAGACCCGGTAAGTCTGAGGACCACTCCGAGTTTACGGCTCCGTCAGTGGCCCACCCAACAGCAAGAGGCGTGATGATCTTTTTCGCCTCGGATGTCATCGTCACTATGATTTGGGCTCCGTGTCTCCTGAGCTCCCTGGCCAGCCTCACTGTCTCGACCGCTGCTATCCCTCCTGTCACGACAAGATGCACCTTTAGTCCCAACATGGAGTCTCCAGAGACCCTCACACCTGAGTCCTGCATGGTGCGCCCCAGACCATCAATCGCTTTCAGACCATCGACAGGCCAAAATGGGATGGTGTTCCGAAAGGCTGCCATGGAAGGGGTGGGGGAACGTCTGTATCGCAGAACATTTCCCTTCATGCTACTAGATGTTGGGATCCTTGCACTTCTCCTCGGGACACATGTAACGATTTTCAACCCAATCGTATCACTTGCGGCGGGCATAGGTAGTGTCATAGCTGTTCTCTTTGTGATCTACAGCGCAATCAGATTCAGGAGGCTGAAGCCCGGGGGTCTGAATCTCGCCATGAGTGCCTTTCTCGTACTTTTCGTCCTCTATCTGTTTGTGGGGCTGATCGACTTAGCAGCTGCAGGATTCACAGGGGACAGCTGGCTTCTGATTCAATCCGCATTGATCCTGCTCCTTGGCCGGTCCTGCCTGCAGAGGAGGAAGGCCCTGAACGATCCAAGATTCAGGTCATGGTGGGTATCATCAACAGGAGAAGATGTCCTCGGAATCGAACTCCAAGATGGTGAGGTCCTTGCTATGTGCCCCTCATGCAGCTCCATGTTAGCGGTCGTGCCGGAGAAGCTCGAGCTGGGAGATCCGTGTCCGATCTGCGGCCTCTCCCTAACCGGAGGTCAAAGATGATAGAGGTCAAATCTTGTTCGATGGCCCTCCTAATCGTACTGGTGCTGTCCTCGGCCCCACTTGCGGGATGCGTCGGGAAGGGAATCGATAATAGTGATACAAAGGAGGAACATTGGCTGCCGCCCGTCGAGGAACGTCGGTATATGTTCTACGAGGTCGGGGAAGACTTCTCACGGGTCTCAGTTAACGGCACCTACGATATCGACTTCGTTCGGTCCATCTACGTGGCCGTCCCCTCGATCAAACCCACGGATGGTGGTGCGGGGGTCACGGGTCAGGCGGAAGTGCACCTCGGCCTCTGGCTGCCTGTGATAGAAGGGTGTGACTGGGATCTTGGTTCTGTCGTTGATGGGTGTCAGGTACCGGTGATCGCTGAAATCGGACCCTACTACGGGGACGGGGATGTTGATGCTCTAACACCAGCCAACCGGCTTGGACGCTTCATCATAGAAAACTTCGTACCCCACGGGTTCGGGGTTGCCCAAGTATCAGTTTTCGGAACCGGATACTCCAACCACTGCATGGACCTCACGGGATATGACGAACTGGCGGGCATCAAAGCCGCCGTGGACTGGCTGGGCACACAGCCATGGTCGAACGGCAGGGTCGGTGCAATAGGGAGGTCGTACGACGGCAGCACACCCTGGAACGCCGCTGCATCCGGGTCGGATCACCTGGCCACGATCGTCCCAATATCGGGCCTGATCGGCGCGCACGATCTAATGTGGAGGAACGGTAGCATGGAGGCTCGTGGTGCGATCATGCATAACGGGGTCTACGGCGGATTTGGGCTAGACGGTGACTCCGGCGACTTGCAGAACGCCTGCGAGGGGTACCTCGAGGGGTACTACGCAGGTCCCGCCGCCTACATGACAGGTGACAACTTAGCATGGACCGGATCAGACTACTGGGAGGAGAGGCACTTTCTGACAGGCGCCATTCAGGAGTACAGTGGTTCAATCTACATCATTCACGGACTTCAGGACTGGAACGTCGATCCCCACATGGCCTTCCCCACCCACCAACGGGCCATCGACGAGGGTTTCGATGTCAAAGGTATGTACGGTCAATGGGGGCACCATTACCCCGATAGGGTATTTGAACACGTCAATCTCTCCATCGGCCGGGGCGGAGAGGCCTACCCACACACTCTGAGGTGGGACTGGGCCGACGACCTGCTAGAATGGTTCGACTTCTACCTACGGGACCTCGGTCCACAGCCTCGCCTGATAGCCGAAGTCCAAGATAACCTCGGAGCCTGGAGGGTGGAATCGTCTTACCCTCCAAAGGACGCCACATGGAACATGATCGGTCTCGACGAGTGCGACATAGTTCTGGGCGGGAGCACCATAACCTCGACGAGTCAGACCACTGTCCAGTGTCCAGCCTTTGACATGGATACCAGGATCGTGGGGACTCCAACATTGCACATCGAGGCGCAAATCAGCCCTTACGCCACATCAGGTCACCTCTTCGTTGAGATGGTGCAGACATCCTCTGACACGCGCCTCGCACACGCGGTCATGGACCTCAGATTCCACAACGGCGGGAATGAGGGGCAGGCCCTTTTCCCGGGCAGCACCGTCACTGCGAAGATGGAGTTCTTCGCGATGGACGTCGTTGTTCCGGAGGGGGACGGGATAACGCTCCTGATCTCACAGACCGGGGAGGATTATCTTCCAAGCCCAGTCTCGACACAGCCTGTGACTATTTCACTCGGTGCTAGCAGCATATTAGGACTGTCAACGGTAGAAAGGGATTGCTCGGACTTGTTTGTGCCGCCCATGCACGAGATGTACGATCACTGTTGAAGCTGTAATTCAAGTCGGTCGTGCCCATCCTAGGGCTCTCAAGACTCTAGGTTTTCTTCTGTCGGGATAACGGTATGTGTCTCAGGGATTGGGACGCACATAGTCGTCGCTGTCTATGGGGACCCAGACGTTCGACCTGTCCTCGTCCTGTATCTCGACCCTGTACGGGTTTCCATCGTCCCAACACTTCAGTACCTTACCCTCGGCAAACTCACCGATGTTGGCATAGACGGTGTCTCCAACTCCGAAGCGCAGCCTTTCCGCCTTACATTTCATCAATCCAGCTTGTAGTGCCTCATGATCAAGATTTCTACCGATGAAGACAAAACGGCATTCCCTTGTCTCGTCAATTCCCCAAGGGGCCACATCTGGGCTAAAGCCACCACCAAATAGCATGTGAACACCCTGGAAAACGAACTTCTGATCCATTCCCTTAACTGACAATACACCCTTGTAGCGGAACAGGTCTTCCCCTTTCTCCTGCATCAGCTCACCGATCCACCTCTCTAGTTTGTTTACATTGAGCGCTCCTTCGAACCTCGAACTGATAGACGTCACCCTGTCATCATGCTCGTGCTCAGCATCGGTATCGAGGAACTCCGGATCCATCTCAAGAGTCCTATCCAAGTCGAAGGCGCCGATGTTGACCAAATCACTCGGGTCGATTATGCTGTTCTGTGTCTTGTGCACGGGTGCGAAGTTGTTTATCCTTCGAATTCGGGCCTCGACCTCATCTATGTAGTCGTCAGTCACGAGGTCGGTCTTGTTGAGGATGATCCTGTCTGCGAACGCGAGTTGCTCGACCGACTCATTCTCAATACCCTCGGGTTTTACCTCGTCCAGATGACGGACGATGTGCTTTGCGTCCACGACTGTGACTATGCCGTCCAGCTTGTACCTCTTGACAAGTTCCTCATCAACAAAGAACGTCTGTGCGACGGGAGCTGGATCCGCCAGCCCCGTTGTCTCGATGAGAATCCCGTCGAAGTCCTTGACCCTATCATACATGCGGTGCAGGAGATCGGTCAGATCCCCCCTAACCGTACAGCATATGCACCCATTCATTACCTCTATGATGCTCTCCTCGGAGCTCTCGACGAGTATGTTTTCGTCGATCCCCACGTCTCCAAACTCGTTCTCAATGACGGCGAATCTCATTTTGTGTTCCATGCTCGAGAGAATGTGATTCAAGAGCGTTGTCTTACCTGAGCCCAAGAATCCTGTCAGTACAGTCACAGGTATTCTCCTCAATTTCTCTTCGCCGGACGCCGGGTCAACTGCCATAGACGTCTCTTTTATTATTAGTTATTTAATTGAAACTAATAATAGTTAGATTCCAAATTAATATCTCGCCTCAGAACCAGATCGTGAGTAACGACCTATCCGTCTTGATTAAATCCCAGCGCCCACAGGGCACCCTATGGGTTTGTATGAAACAATAACTGAGGCTTTGGAAAACAGGGACGCGTCTATGTACACTGAATTGTTCCACGAAAATTATGAGTTTGTCAGGCACCAGACGGGTACGACGATGAACAGACAACAGATGACCGAGATGATGGAGATGATGATGTCCAACCATAAGGTAGTGGTCAGGGAGGCGAGATGCATCTACGAGAATGAAGACATCCTCGTTGAGCACACCCTCATGGATTTCCCCGACGGTACCACAGAGGCTGTGATGAGCGTCCACATGTTGGATGGCGGAAAGATTGTCCGGACCGAGACCGGGGCGACGCTGATTCCAAACTAAAGCCAACAACCATTGCATAAACCGAACCGTATGCCGGGATCCTCATTTACCCGGACTACGGGTCCCAGCCCATGAGGCGGCCAAGCGACATCGAAGAGGAACTGGCGGACAGGACTGAACCCGTGCTGGGATTCAGACCGTCCTCCAAAATAAAAAGAGGTCCAATCGGGATCATAGTCAGTCTGATCTGCATCGCCATAGTTATGCTTGAGCTCGGAAGGTCAGGCGTCATCTAAACAGAAGTCGAACACCGGTCGTCAAAAGTCGCGCTCCAGACGTAGAGGAAGTTTGATTGGTTACTGTGGGCCTGAGAATGTTTTTCAAATTCGGGTCTTTGCCCAGATCATGCAAGTGACAACGATAGACAATTCACACGGATTATTATTCTACTTGATCACTCTACAAGGGATCTTGGGCGGGGTTGTCTACATATCGTTGGGGTTCATGGAAATCATACCGACCTTCGTTCTGACATTCACCGAATACGGGTGGATTATTGAGGGCATCTTCGTACTCCTGATGGGGTCGACTGCTGGGCTTGTATTCGATTTTCTAATTAAAGACCCGGCAAGATACATTGTTTACAATGACAGGGTGGAGTGTGTGATGGGTCCCGGTAGGCGCCTGATATCCTCCAGTCCCAACGAGTCCCACCCCACCTCCGGAGTCAGGAGGATGGTTCTGAGGGAGGACATAAGATTCAGCGATGGGGACAAGGTGGTGTTTTACGAAGCTGATCTCATCCACGAGGATGGGGCGAGGGTCGGGACTATCAGGGGCATGAGGACGACCGGCGTCGCAGAGGAAATATGTGAAGCGATGGGTGTAGAATTGAATCGCGATTTCGACGAGACCGCCAAAGACCGCCCTTCGGGCTCGAGGGCCCCGGCCGACTGGTACGTGTCCTATGACGGGCCCGCCCCTAAAGTGGAGGATATCATAGGCGAGAACTACGTGGTCGGCATCGGTGATGGTATCATTCCGATTAAATTCTACATCGATACGTGGGGGGTTCCTGATGGATACGGTGACACCGATCAGGAAAAAACATGGTGGAACCGCTGAAATGACCGCATCGTTAACCTAGACGAGGCCACCACTCCACAAGCCTTCAGCCCCGATTTGTGACAAACACGTATAGAGAGTAAAGTATCATTAGGGCAAAAAAAGGAATTCTCCATTTGGCAGTGGAGGTCCAACTCAGTAGATTAAATTTATTTTTTGCCTCTTTTTTGGGGTACAGGAAAGATCCAATTGATCCGACAGAGAGTCCCACCAACAGCAGCATCCCTCCGGCTATTTGGGAACCCAGGTATCCGTCGAACAGAAATAAAAGACCAACAATTCCGATGACAGCGCCAACCACCATCAGCACCACGCCTAGACCCTCAGTCATGGTCGGAGGGCCAGAATCGCCATGTTTATCCTCCATATTGTACTAAGATCAGATTTTGGGTATGTACTTAACTCAGGCAGAGTCCGGGATGGTGTGGGTTTAATTACAAAAAATCCTCAGCAGGAACATGAAAAACGGGTTGGTTGTTGTCTTCCTGTTCGCCTGCTCCGTTGCCAGTGGCTGCATAACTAATGACTCGCCAACAGAGCATAATGATCCGAATAGAGATTCGCCAGGAGTCGTAGACACACCTGCGAAGATAGAGGAATGCATGGAATTTCAGGGTATAGAAAGATGTTGGTTGATCCACATTCCCACTGGCTACAGAAGTGACTCTAACCATCCTCTGATCATGAACCTCCACGGTTTCGGCGGCAACAAAAACGCACTGTACAACTACTCGCACTTCGATGTTGTCGCTGAGGAGAATGATGTTGTCGTGGTCTACCCACAGGGGTATCAAAATTCCTGGAACGCGGGGTGGTGTTGCGGAGACGCCAAGGACGAAGATCTAGATGATGTAGGTTTCATTGTCTGGCTTATCGATCACATCAGCAACGTCTACTCAGTAGATGCCAGCAGGATATACTCCACAGGACACTCGAACGGCTGCGCCATGTCCCACAAGTTGGCCAACGAAGCGAGTGAGGTGTTTGCCGCAGTTGGATGCATGGCTCTGTATCATCTCGATCAACCATCCCCGTCATACACCCCTGTGTCCCTGATCGAGGTGCATGGCCTTTTGGATCAGATCATACCGTACGGTGCCTCTTATCCCTCATCACTGTGGTTCGACCAATCACTTGATGGAGACGAAGGGGCGATACAGAACATAGTAGACTGGAGTGAAATGAACGGCTGCTCTGGTGGACAGTTGCCAACGATTTTTGAGGAGTATTACGATTATTCAATCATGGGTTATGACGACTGTGAGGGTGGAACGGAGGTTCAGCTGGTAACACTAAACTACGCTGCGCACGCTCCATACCCCTCGAACTCGTATTTCCTGGACAACCCCACCAATGTCAACACCGTGCAGATAGTCTGGGATTTCATGAGCCGTTTTACGAAATAGCCTGACATTCCCGGGATGTGGCATAGAAGCATGCTGGGAGGATGGAATGCCCTCTCGCTCGTATTCCTAACGCAGGGATCGACTCCGGATATGCAACAGGGTTTCTTTCATCATTCAGAGTCGATCATTCCTTCTCTGGTATCACAGGATACTGCCTCTGAATTCAATTCTATCTTGTTCACGAGGTCGATATAGGATGCCCTTGCTACCTCCTTGCTCATTCCAGAGACAGATGACCAGGCATCAAACTTGATCCGGTCCCTGATTCTCAAGCCACCTGGCCTCTTCCCGGATATGTCCCCTAATGTTGCTTGTTTGTAGTAGGCGTACAACTTCCTAATGGTTGCATTGTCCATACGTTTGTAGGATTCCTCAACCTTGGCCCTGGCTTTTGCAAAGTCCCCGTGTGGCATGTCTATGCAACCGAAGCAGGGTATTAATTTGCTTTGCGTGAGATGTTTTCAAAGGCGCTTATTTTTGATACAAAAAATCCGAAACCCAACCAATAAAGAAAAGGCCAAAATGCCAAGCAAAACGACGCTACGTGGAGCGTGGCTCCCAGTCCGGGGCTCAAATCCTCCTTCCGATTAATCGATACAAACATGGCCAAAATAATGGCCACCGCAACATCAATCAGACAGAATGCAAGTAAAATCCCTCTTTCCATATATCTGTCACTCCTCATGGAGACAACTGAATTTGTCCCGGAAGCCCCACGTCAATCCAGAAAAGAGAGGAGATTCTGTCTAAAAGCAGGCCTAGAGACATTGAGTGGTGAAGCTAACCCGCCGGACCCACTACGGTAAACAACGAGGCCATCAAACCGACAAGGCAGAGTGGAACAGAAAGAATCGCCCCCCACAGCTGGGGCCTAATTTGAACTCCATCCGGTAGGCTCCGCTTCTTGCGCAGGGCAACCATGGGGGGAGTCAACGCCAGAATCAATCCCAATGGTCCGAGTTGGGGGTTATTCCACCAATCG
>MDTA01150863.1_pt1 | contig 11262 bp, 10 predicted proteins | sample 811151 | NCBI WGS metagenome assembly MDTA01 (sample SAMN05326648, study PRJNA326480) | marine metagenome | isolation source: seawater | place: Indian Ocean: South | collected 2010 | reverse complement strand
ATTCCAACTAAATTCCGGAGAACGATACGGACTCGTTGGAGCTAACGGTTCAGGGAAGACAACATTACTAAACATTTTAACAGGTGACCACGAAGCCAGTGAGGGTAGCCTATCTATCCCCCAACGACTGAAGCTGGGAGTATTACGCCAAGATCAATTTCTATTTGAAGATCAAAAGATTCTGAGCGTTGCGTTAATGGGTAATACCGTACTATGGGACATAATGGTCAAGCGCAACAAACTTCTGGAGAATGCAGAGACTACCTTTGACTCTGATCAATTTTCAGAATTAGAGGACGAATTCCAGCGTCTTAATGGATACTCTGCAGAAGCACGCGCATCTGCGATATTGGAGGGTCTTGGACTGCCTAGTGAAGTACATCACAATCCTCTTTCCACTTTGTCAGGTGGATTCAAACTAAGGGTTTTATTGGCTCAAGTATTAGCATCTACCCCTGATGTCCTTTTATTAGATGAACCAACAAATCACTTAGATATCCTTTCCATACGATGGCTAGAGACGTTCTTAAAGGATTTCGAAGGCCCTGCCGTTATTATCTCCCATGACCATCGTTTTTTAGACAATGTTAGCACATATATACTCGATGTCGACTACCAAACCGTTACTATGTATAAGGGCCACTATAGCGCATTTATGTCTGCAAAACGCTTAGAGAGAGATCGCCGAGAAAAAGAAATTTCTAATCGCGAAAAAGAAATCTCCCATCACCAACAATTTGTAGACCGATTTAAAGCCAAAGCATCAAAAGCACGTCAGGCCGGTAGTAAACAACGTATGATCGAAAAAATGGCAGAAGATATTGTGGAACTTCCGAAAACTTCGCGAAGATACCCCATTTTTCGTTTTGAAAAGCGCCGTGACAGTGGAAGAGACGTTTTAAAAATGACTGGGATCAAAAAAGCCTATGACAACAATGAGGTGTTACATGGCGTCGATTTACTTGTTCAACGAGGAGACCGTTTAGCAATCATGGGTCCCAATGGGATAGGTAAGTCAACTTTATTAAAAATCGCTGTGGGGAATATTTCGGCCGACGAAGGCGATGTCGAATGGGGCTATGAAACTCATCCAGGATATTTTGCTCAAGACCAAGAAGAAGATTTCCATCCCCAAAATGCCACCGCCGAACAGTGGATTCGACAACATTTCCCAGATCAATCTATAGGGGCAGTTCGTAAGCGTTTAGGAATGGTTCTTTTCTCAGGTGACGATGTTGAAAAACCTCTCTCTGCTTTGTCAGGGGGAGAAGCTGCTCGATTAGTCTTCGCTCGACTCGCTCTTTTTGCACCTAACGTCCTTGTGTTAGATGAACCAACTAATCACCTTGATCTCGAATCCATAGAGAGTCTAGTTACTGGACTAAAACAGTACGAAGGTACTCTTATTTTTGTCTCTCATGATAGATGGTTTGTAAGTCAACTAGCTACACGGGTAGTAGAAGTTAGGCCTAACGAAATCATTGATTATCAAGGGTCATACGAAGAGTACGTTCACTATTGCGGAGATGATCATCTGGATGCAGACAGGGTCGTTTTAAAAGCTCGTCGCGAAAAAAAAACTGGGGAAAAAGGTAAAAATCGTGAATAAGCCCCTAGTCTTCGTACCCGAACCAATTGCTGAAGAAGGAATTAAAAGATTGGAGACATTCTGTTCCGTGTCTGCCCCCTGGCGCGATAATAAACCACCAGGTGAAATCCCAATCGAAGCCGAGGCCATTATGGTACGTATTTTCCCCTTAGATCATAAACGTATAACCGAAGCTACGAATCTCCGCGTAATTGCAAAACATGGCGTCGGCTTCGACAACATCGATGTGCATCATGCATATACTAAGGGAATTCCGGTTGTTTGGACTCCTAATGCAAATGCAGAGTCCGTTTCTCAACATGCCATCGCACTCATGTTAGGCTTAACGAATAAGCTCATCCAATCTGATAAAGGTATCAGAAATGGCCATTTCGAACACCGTATGTCGTGGAGCAGTATGGAATTAAAAGGTCGAACATTGGGGATTTTAGGACTCGGGAGAATCGGGAGATTAACTGCTAAAAAAGCAATTAATGGGTTCGCGATGGATGTTCTAGCTTACGATCCATATATTGACCAAGCAATCTCAATAAATTCCGTCAAGCTGCTTCCTAGACTGGAGACATTGTTAGAGCAATGTGACTTTTTATCTCTGCACATTCCACTCACGGACGAAACACATAATATTATCAATTCCGAACGAATATCAATTATGAAACCAGGATGTCACCTAATAAATACTTCCCGCGGTGAGACGGTAGATTTAAATGCAGTCTCTCAATCCCTCAACTCTGGTCACTTAGCAGGGGCGGCTATTGACGTTTTCCCTCAAGAGCCCCCCAACTTGTATCAACCAATTTTTAAAGCGCATAATACATTACTCACACCTCACATAGCCGGTCTCTCAGACCGAGCTATCGTTCAAGTAGCTACCGAGGCAGCCGATGGAATAATTGACGTCTTGCAAGGCAAAAAGCCTCAAAATGAAGTACCTATCATTTAAATGAAATCTCGTCATTTTGTTTTATATCTAACGAAACAGATAGATGTTACATAGATTTGATCATAGCGAATTCTACACGGTAGAAATACCAAGAGTTTCGTACGGAGGGATCTGTCCGAAGAGTAAACGCTATTTATATCTACTCCCCGATAAAAAAAGTGTACACGCCGCGAAATCACTCATGAAATATTTGATTACCCAAAGAGGCCTTCATCAGACCTTTAGGGTAGATTGGTTGTACGAACCAGCAAACGGAAAAATGTTTGGAGTGCTAGTTTGCAGAACCACAAAAAACGAAATCGGTTTTTTGCGAGCATTCTCAGGAGATTGGGAAAAACGACAATGCCCCGAAGGCTGGGTCCCCTCAAGTGGTTTTACAAAAGAATATGCCGCTGAGCAAAAAATTACCGAAAAACAAATCGAGGAACTAAGTTTACAAATCAAGGAACTAAAATCTCTGCCTGAAAGCGTATCATTACTAAAAGAAATAAACAAAAAGAGATTGACACGTGGCAATCTCTCGCGAGAACTTACAAATAAAATCCACGATGCTTATCGATTTGAAAATACTCTGGGAGAAGTCCTCCCTCTGCGTAAAATTTTTGGAGAAGCTTCCCTACCCCCAACTGGAATGGGTGATTGTTGTGCACCGAAACTACTCCAATATGCAATTCGACATAATTTAGAGCCGCTCAGCATGATTGAATTCTGGTGGGGTGCTTCGTCAAAAGTAAACCCAAGAATACAAGGACATTTTTATAGCGCCTGTGAACCAAAATGTTATCCTATGTTGGGTTTTTTACTCCGAGGTATCAAAGCAGCGAAGAGTCGACCATGAAACCCTTTGAACTACCAAATTTAAGAAATAAACCAATATCAATTCTCTCGGTTGAAAAAGAGTTTGTTATAGTGGACAAACCCGCCAATTTTCTATCAGTTCCTGGACGTGGCCCAGATATGGATGACTGCGTCATAAAACGTATAGCACAGCTTTTCCCACATTCAAATGGTCCAATGTCAGTTCACAGGTTAGACGTGGAAACATCGGGCTTGATGGTAGTAGCTTTAAGCAGAAGCGCCCACAGAAATCTTTCCATGCAATTTGAAAAACGTAATGTTGAAAAAAAATATGAGGCTTTATTAGAAGGTTGTATCCAAAAAAACCGAGGCCACGTTGAATTGGCATTTAGTTTAGATTGGCCGAATAGACCAAAACGAAAATATGATCCAGAAAAAGGTAAATTGGGTATAACAGAGTGGGAAGTCATAGAAAGAGACAACAATTCTACACGAGTAGTTTTCACTCCAATCACTGGTCGTACACATCAATTGCGTGTACACTCTGCACACGAATTAGGAATCGGTCATCCAATAATCGGCGACAGCTTATACGGGAATCCGCAATTAGCCGACCGCCTTATGCTACACAGTAATTACCTGTCTTTCGACCATCCTAACACTGGAAATAGACTACAATTCAATATCCCGACTCCTTTCTAATTAAATGGGTATTTCTTCACAAATAATTTGTGAATCTCTTTATCGTTAAAAACATCGTCACTTACAAAATTGAACGCCGATGATTCATAACCTGTTGAAACACACAAAATATTTACTAAACAATCTTCAAAATCAATTTGATACTCAATACGCCAAGTCCGGTAAGAAATCACATAACTATTTTCTTTAATATGTTTTATGCGTTTCCTTACTCCATTATCTGGCTCGGTCCGTAACTGAATCAGTAAAAAATTCTTCAAATCCCATCCCGCATTCTCCTTAACCCATTCCATCTGTCTAGCGGCTAAACAATCAATACTTAATTTGTATTCTATTTCCTCTCGCCGGTCTACCCATCCAGCACTCGCGTTAGGAAAAGAATCAGCGTATGGTATGTATGGCTTTATATCTAGAACGGGTGTGCCATCTAATAGATCATGTTTTTCAATTCGCAATGTTATTTTGGTAATTTCAGCGAGGCGGACGCAACTCATTCCAATTCGGTTCGGACGGTGAGGAGACCTTGTTGCAAAAACTCCTAATTTTCCAACATCATCAGAAGGAGGCCGAACCAACGGATGCCAAGTTTGATTTAAATGAAATTCATATATCACCCAGATATATTCAAATTCAGACAAGCCATTTAACGCTTCCGTAAAAGACTTATCATCTTTGAGTACTATCAACGCTTCATTAGCCGGCGCTATACTTCCTTGACGCGGCGCTTCGTACCGAAAACGCTGTTGGCACTTGACTACACCTATATGTTCAATTTGCATCAGCTATTTTTGAGCTAAAATTGTTTTTCTTACTTGAATGGTATTCTTTATTTTTCAATGTATGGCCCGCCGTAATTATAATAGTGAAGTAAAAGTTCGCAACTTTAAATACCGACGGACCACCATTTATAGTAAACTAACTTTACGATAAAATAATTAGAATAGGATCCATATGGATAAGAATAAAGTTCGCATTGCGCTGGTAGGTTGTGGTCGAATAGCTCAGGCTCACTGGCGAGGAATCCAAAGCGACGCCCCGAGTATCGAGGTTACCGCTGTTGTAGATACAGACTTGGACCAAGCGCAAAAGATGGCTGAACTCACTTTTTCAGAATCGTATTCTACTGTCGAGGAAGCTTTAGCAAAGGGAACGTTCGACGCCGTTGATATTATGTTACCGCATGATCAACACGAAGATGCTGCAATTACCTGCTTTGCGGCTGGAAAGCACGTAGTCCTGGAAAAACCCATGGCACCAACATTGGATGCATGCAAGCGAATTCTCGCAGCAGCGGAAAGTTCCAATAAAGTGTTTATGGTGGCGGAACAATCGCAATATTGGCCAGAGATCCAAATTGCCCAACAAATAGTAAAAAAAGGTAAACTTGGCCAAATAATTACCGCCAGAGCATATTTTGGTGGTCCTGCCGAATCGACGCCCATACACAAACCCTGGCGCTATGAATTGGCTAAAGCAGGAGGAGGAATAGTAATTGATGGCGGGGCCCATTGGATTCGTCCATTACGCATGTGGCTAGGTGAAATAAAAGAAGTTGTAGCAGTAACCGATCGACTAATACCCGAAATGGAGGGCGAAACGTTTGCTCGCGCATTACTAAAATTTGAGACGGGAACCATCGCTCTTTTTGATGCACAACATGGAGGAGAATTTTTAGGGCCGGGAGAAGAGTTTAGAATAACTGGTACAAAAGGGGAGATCGTCATAGAAAAAGGTTCAAAGGGGCGACTCATATATTATGACGCAACTTGTCCGGAAGGAAAAATATTGTATCGAGAAAAAGAATTGGGTAGGGCTGCGAGTTTTGGCTATGAACTACAAGACTTTGCCGAGGCAGTCTTAAAGGGAAAAACATTAGAAGCCAATGCCGAATATTCTTTGGGAGAGCTTCGAGCAGCTTTAGCGATTTATAAATCGGCTGAAACGAAACAATGGGAACCTCTGGGTCAATAAAAATAATTTTTAATAATATCAACATACTTAAAGGCCAAAATTCTATTGTTCTATAAATGATTCTACATCAATAGCTTCACCTCCACGTTTTGCTGAATGCCATGCAGCCAAGACCGGCCCCAACGAATGAAGACCGTCGCTGTAGTCACTGAGTAGACCTTGCGTATCTCTGTTGCGGACAGCTTCGATAAAAACCCGGTCTTGTTCCTCCCATGGGTCAAAAGGTTTCGCTTCGTATAGAAGATCTCCATCAACTAACAAACTCTCGTAACCATGTATGGATAAAACGCCCTCTTCGCAAAAAAATTTGAACCACGGTTCACCTGCGGGCAATCCCTGCGAACCAACCTCACCGGCCGTCTTAACAAAAAGCAATGACGCAGTTGCTCCAGAGGAAAAACAATAATGTATTGAAGAAGATAACGGCAGTGTATATTCCGGAGGATGATGATAAAAAGCCTGGGCCGTCTTAATATTCATAGTGGTTAAGTAACGCATATAATCCGTAGCGTGAATACCCCAATCCAAAGCCGAACCTCCCGATTTATCAATTTCATCCCACCAACTTGCCGGCTCAAATGGAGGAAGGCCTGAAATACTTTGAAAACGAGCATGCACAATTTTCTTCCCTTTCAGCCATTCGCGAGCTTCTTGAAAAAGTGGCCTATAGCGTTCCCGCACACCAACAGTCGATAAAACGTCAGAGTCTAGTATTGCCGTTTCTATTTTCTTTCCTAAAGCCATCTCCATCACCTGTGGCTTCTCGCTAAATATATGAATGCCCTTCTGCGCAGCCGTAATTTCGACGTCCGTCCTTACAAATGCGGGAACAATCGAGTATAAAACGTCTATTTTCTCATCTTCCAACATCTGGTGTGCGTCCTCATAAATCTTTGCACTAGGACATTGATCCTTGGCCGTTTTTAAGGATTCAACATTTGTATCGCTCAAACCAACAATCTGTGCACCAGTTTTAAGCACATTTGGAATACGCGTTTTTTGTGCAAAATTCCCACAACCATAAAATGCTACCTTTATATTATCCGTCATATATTACCCTTCGAATCAATTCTACAATGGTGACGCATCAAATAAAAAATTCTCACCTCGATTTTCTTGAATCCATGATTTTAATGGTACGTCATTGTCTGTTGGTTGCCACCACCCCTTGATATCACATCCATCACCCAATAATTGTCTCCTGATTGGGTTACATTTTTCCAGTAACTCAGTGGGCATAACATTATAATCTAAGCCCCTCAACCAACGATAACTGTATCCGATAAATATCACTTTTCTAGTAACATCTGAGGTGTTCTTACCACGACAGTGCCACATTCTTCTATCAAACAATACAGCTGTTCCCGGTTTCACTTGAACTTGTAATGATCTTTCCAGGATTTCTGGAGGTGGACACTTATCCAGCTTATGACTTCCCGGTACAAAATGCATTCCTCCGCGGTCATCTCCCTGGGTATCGCTCAACCAATAACTTACTTTAAATGACAGACGGGGGGCAGGGCGTTCAAGTTCACGAACAGGTCGTCCGCCGTCCTGATGCCACCCAGAATATGAAGCGCTATTGGCGGACGTCACCAATTTTTCTGGTGGTGAAACTACCAGATGCGAAATATAATGTTGGACATTCCATCCGAGGATATCCCAAACCAGTGGAAAAACCTTTTCAGTATCTAATAGTTCAAGAAAAATATCATCCTCGATCATTACACGAAATTTTTGCATAACATCGTCAATAGTAAGACCTAAAGCCTTTCGCTCGATTTGATCTAACCGATCCACTACGGATACCAACCGCTCCACCATAGGCAAATCCAAGGCATCGTCTATAATTAGGTATCCGTTCTCATTAAAAAAATCAAGCTGTTCTCTTTTTGCACAGTATTTTAGCCAATTCATGTACACCTAATTTTCGGTGAGTTTATCTCTTTCGGAGACAATCTGTAAAAGAATTCCTTCTGGATCCTCCATAAAAACTGAGGACGGTGCGTCCAGTAATTTTTGAAAACCCTCAACTCTACGCGCGCCGTATTTCTCCATATTTAAAATTACCGAGCAAACGTCTTCTACGGCTATAGAAATGTGATGCAAACCACATTCTAATTCAGTTATTTCAGAAGGATAAATATGCAAAAAAGGGCCAGCTAACCCACTTAAAAGAATAGATCCTTTCGATATATTAGGAGTGATAACCTCCGAGTAGGAAAATTGATCTTTGTAAAACTCCGCAGTGAGAGTTGGGTTCTCGCTTACCAATCCAATTTTATAAATAGTATTATGCATTAAGCGACTACTTTTTTTGACTCTCACATCCGAGTCTTGTTTTTTTAGAGTATATCAACAACAAGGCTATCGAACTTTTTTTCATCCCATTCAGCCCCCCACCCTGGCTTATCCTCTGGCACAATACATCCATCTATGATAAGCGGAGCATTCATCATCCCCCACTCTTGTCCGAACGAGCGTAAACCATCGAATGTTCCTCGAAAAAATTCGAAATAATCTGTGTTGTCAATACAACAGCCAAGGTTTGCATGAACATGTCCAAATAAACCGCCTTCGCCATTCAACTCAATATTTGTATTATGCAATTCAGCCAAATGAGCAAGCTTCAAAACTTGGGTAGCCCCATGTCGAGCATTTCCCCGAAGCCTATCTGTAGCACCTTGAATCAGCCATTGAGACGTGAGGCCCATATCATGCATAAGCATTTCCGTTCCCATTACCGGAATGGTTAATTCTGAGCATAATTTTTTATACGAATTCATTTTTTGCTCATGCATCGGCTCCTCTAGCCAAACAAAATCTAATTCTTCGATAATGCGTCCAACTTCGATCGCCTCGCGCAAATCATAAGAACACACCGGATCTGTAATGAGCGCATACTCAGATCCTACCTCTGATCTCACTTCTTGATATATTGGAATATCAGCCTTACCACCCTTGTATGAATGAAATTTATAAGCATTTATGCCACATTCACGACCTAATTCAATGTGCTTTAAGTATCCCCTTGTATCCATATCTCCACCCGTTAAATACACAGGCAACTTATTACGAACGCGACCGATTAATGAATACACTGGTAAATCAGCAACTTTTCCTAAGATATCCCAAAGACAGTTATCAACGTCACCAAACCACCCTGGAGGTTGGTAGACCCAGCGTGTCCCCTTATAAAATAACTGAAACAATGCCTCCCGATCCCATGGACAACGATTAACAAGATGGTGCCGGACAATATCAACCTGATCACCTGTCATAGTCGTCGTGCATCGACCCCTTATCCCCTCATCAGTATACACCTCTATGAACTTTTGTATTGATGGTGACTTACCTACAGCATGCCGTTGGCGGTGGGTATACTGTATTCTATGTAGACCAGAAACCGGTATGAGTTCATGTCCAGTTGAAGCTTCAATTCTCTCATTTTCTAAAACTTTTAGTTTAACGTCTATAACCCTCATAAGACCAACCTCCATTCGAATAACAAATGTAATAGGCTTGTTGGGAACATGTGTCAAGGTTACTTTTTACGCTCGTAACCTCATATTATTGCACTTCTAAATAAAAAACATAATTATGCGAATAACAGATATCCAAACTTTTGACCTAAATTGCGATATTGAACCCTCTTTTGGATGGTCGCAAGGTTGGATTAGCAAACGTAATACAACAATCGTCAAAATCTCAACTGACTCTGGCTTAGTAGGATGGGGTGAAGGAGCCGCTTCCCCTATTATTCGCGACTCGATTGGTCCTCTACTCATTGGTAGAGACCCCATGCAAAGAACTCTACTATGGGAACTCATGTTCTCGTCACTATATAACGGCAACAATTTTGTTGGTATTGCAGGTAGTGCAGTGAGCGCCATCGATATAGCACTTTGGGACATTGCAGGTAAGGCAAGCAATTTACCGATCCACACTCTTTTGGGCGGAAAAATTCGAGATCGGATTCCCGTCTATGCAACAGGACTTTACTACACTGAGAACGAAATGCCTAAGCGACTTCTTACAGAGGCCAAGGAATATGTCGATCAGGGTTTCAAAGGCATGAAAACTAAAGTAGGTGGCTTAGATATAGATAAGGACGTTGAACGTGTAAAAGCTATAAGAGAAGCGATCGGTCCAAACATCCGTCTAATGATTGATGCGAACGAGGGCTACAATGCCGCTAGTGCGATACAAATAGGAGAAAAACTATCAGATCTTGATATTTCCTGGTTCGAGGAACCTGTAAATGCCAAAGATATTGACGCATACATACAAGTAAAAAACGCTATATCAATACCAATTGCAGGTGGAGAAAACCTACGTTCGCGATTTGAATTCAGAGACTACATTTCTCGCCGCGCATATGACATAGTCCAACCAGACGTCATGCATTGTGGGGGCATCACCGAAATGGTGCGAATTGCCGCAATTGCCAACGCGCATGGAATCCAAGTTAATCCACATGTTTGGGGCTCGCCAATCATGATTGCCGCTTCATTGCATGTAACTTCAACAATCCCTCCCTGCCCAACATCAAGAGTGAATCTACCTTATGTTAACGAGCCCGTAATGGAATTTGATCGAACTCCTAGCGATATTCGCGAAAAATTATGTAACAAACCTTTTAATCAGGAGGGAAGTTCAATAGCTGTCCCTAACGGACCCGGACTAGGTATTGAAGTAAATGAGAAAGCCATTATAGGTATGTCGGAACTATAACTATATTGCCAACTGCTCATACGTAGCCATGTAGAGAAAACAACCTTTTTACCAAGAAAACTTCCAATTATATCAAACAAAATCAAAACGAACTTAAATTAGCATCTTTAGGAGCCAATAAAAAATGACGGTAAAGATTGCAATAATTGGTGCAGGCAGTATCGGTTTTACTCGTCGCTTGATGCGAGATATTCTTTCTGTGCCAGAGCTTGTTGATAGTGAATTTTCATTTCATGATATCAACAGAGAAAACTTAGAAATGATCGCTCAACTGGCTCTTCGAGATATCCATGCAAATAACCTTCCCGCTATTCTTTCAACAACGACAAATCGTCTCCGCGCTTTGGAAGGAGCTGATTACGTTATCAATACGACGCGTATTGGCGGCTTAGATGCATTTTCTTCAGATATAGACATCCCACTAAAATACGGAATAGACCAATGCGTCGGCGACACTCTTTGTGCCGGTGGAATCATGTATGGACAAAGAAATATACCTCAGATT
>MDTA01060219.1_pt1 | contig 11265 bp, 8 predicted proteins | sample 811151 | NCBI WGS metagenome assembly MDTA01 (sample SAMN05326648, study PRJNA326480) | marine metagenome | isolation source: seawater | place: Indian Ocean: South | collected 2010 | reverse complement strand
GACATGAGTCGCGATATAGCTGTGCATGACGATGCGACCAGTTTAGGGTGATTGGATATGAGTGCTGACATGGCTGGACATGACGATGCGACCAGTGTGAAGTTCAGGATATGCGTACTCTAAGGCCTTGCAAATTGGATGCAAATAAATACAAAACGAACCAACCTGTACAAAATAGAATTGCCAGCATTCAACATGGTGGCAACTCGTATATAAATACAATGGCTCTGTACGTACAGACTTTTGTATGCCCGACACTTTTGCTGTGAGTCGTGCTCTGCGGCACTGCAAGATATGCTCTCTTGTCGCGGTTAAAAGTTCCAATGCAGAGTATCTGCATTTTGCAACCAGACCAGTGTCAACCACGTGGAAGAAAGCATACGATCATGAATTGCAGGAGCTAACAAACTCAATGCCTAAGTTATACACGAAGCAAGATGTTGCAAGATTACAGGATACATTCGCACGGCATAAACAAAATATTGTTAAGTGCTATATGGACATTTTAGGGATGGGGGATGAAGTAAGTGCGTTGAAACAAACTGCGACTCAGAAAAAGAATCAAATTTTTGCGTGGGTCGAAAAGCAAGATCTTGAAAACATATCTAAGCAAATAGAAATCGATGTCAAAAGTCTTAATTCCAAGCCAATAACTACGATGGATCTTGTGTTTGAGAAGGCCCCAGAACGCACAAGATTGAATGCCAAAATTGCGGAATTTGAATCGGCTTTGGAGACTATGAGCAATAATTGCGTGCGCCCTATGCTTGATATGAAAGGGGAGGCACAAGCAGGCGTTCCGCGAGTAGTGAAACTGTTGAATGAAAAAAGGAATGCTCAGATAAAATGGCTCGACAAAGAATCCGAGAAAATGATACGAAAATCGCTTGGTGTTTCTGTACAGTACTCTATACTGGATGACTTTACGCAAGAGAAGAAAACTCAACTGGAAGTTCTTGCAGATTCATTTTTTGCAGATCAAAACAAAGCTGATTATTTAGTTGACGGGGAACTCAACTACAAAGCTGACAGTTATCAGTATTTTGTTGACAACGATTTGAACGGGAGTACGGTTTACGTGTTGGAGGTCTCTCAAGATGGAGTGGACAAAGTGGGTGGATTCATTGCTGTGTCAGATTATTGTCTTAACTATGGCAGTGACACCGACGACTTGCCTGCAGAATTCCGGTCGCTGTACATCGACAAGTGGATGATTGACAAAAAAGTCGCCGCATCAGGAAAGGGACTGGGCTCTCGTTTGATGAAAACCGCTATCATGACGGAGCGGAAACTGGATGCTGACATGCAAGCAGTGAAGCTAGCAGCAATGACACTGCAGAAGAATAATAAGGCGTTTCGCACCTTTGCGCTCATGGACGAAACGCCCTTTTGCATGACGTTTCCTGAAAATTTGAGTTCTTTGATGAATTCAGCTACAAAAATCCATGGCTCGGGGTCGAAAGAAGTCAAGAAATTTTTTAAGAACAAATCATGGAAAGTAAAAGAAGACAAAATGACTGCAACAACTGCCAATGTGTTGGACGTTGCCCTGCGGTACATGTACGAGTTTACCGGGCCAGACACTCATTTGGAATACGACAAGACAGCTGGCGTCGATCGCGGCATCAAGTCTGAGATTGAGAGGTTTGATGCCTTTGTCAAGATTGTTCAGGAAAATGCCATGTCCGCCCCCGTGCAAGACCTCAAATCTTATAAGATCAGTAATAATGAAAAGTTGACAGAGGCATTGATGGAGGCGAGACAAGATTTGTATGATGAGCAACACAGGAATCTTTGGGATCAGTCATTTGAGCAAATGTGCATCACCGTTCGCAATAAGTTTTTAGACGATGCTCAAATTCAAGTCACGGCCACACTGCAATACCTTGCAACATTGAATGAAAGTCGTAAATCAGAGACATGGGCGGTGAAAGGTTTGTCAAGGTTTGAGAAATTGCAAGAAGAAATCAAGGAGCTCAAAGTCAAGGTCGAGGGTGGCGTTGACACACCACGCCAAAGTCGGATACAAAACTTTGCTGCGGGAATTGGCACCGGTGTCGCCGGACTTGGCTCCGGTGTCGTCAATGGAATCACCGGTCTTTTTAGTCGCAGCGACACGCCGCAACAACCAGGCGTGGTGGAAGAGCCAGAGCCCGCAGCAGAGGAGCCAGGTGACGCAGCAGAAAAGCCGGGTGACGTGGCAGAACAGCCAAGTGACGCAATGTCGCACCGGGTGCTAAGTGAAGGTGGCTTGACATTCATACCTGTATTTACTTACGACTTCAACGCTGATACAGTCAGCGAAATGGAACCTAACAGTGTGTTTTTGATTGTTGTGTTTGACGCGCCAACGGGTGGTCTGCAAAATGCCATTATGAAGCAAATAACGAAAATGAAACAAAAACACCCTGATTGGAGTGTTGATGGGGTCTATTTGAAAGTCAACCCTTCTACGTCCAAGTACAACATAAAGGAAATTTCAGACTCAGAGCTAGTTTTCCGACCATGTTCCAGTCCTGTATTTGACCAAGCAATAGACACGATTCGGTTCACGGGTGGTTTTCGTGCAAAATTGACAAACGACGACGATTTTGGTCAAAGTGTTTTGCAGCAGTTCAAGGACATTACCGAAACGGACTGGAGTGACGAGGAAATTCAGAGGCGGCAAATGTTTATGCAGCACTCAGCAGCAAGCAACTTATTATCAACGGAGAATCTTTACTCTCAAAACAAAGAAGATGCATTTTGGTTTCGCGCTACCATGGACGAGGGTGGTTGGATTGAAGGCGAATCCCGGGCAACGGCAACAAATTACCTTTGCTATATCAACAGGATACTCAAGCTGACCAAAAAATACGATCACAAGGATTGTCCATTTGGTAGACCCGTGCTGTATGACGAAGTGTCTAAAACATATAAATTGGCCGATCAATACTCGGATGTTGAAGTGCAACTCTCCAAAGATGCAGCAAGCTTTTTGCTGCAGAAAATGATCACGTTTTCGGAGAAAAATTTCGAAAACAACGCCTCCGGTAAATCATTGCAAATGGCATTGGAGAAGAAATTCGAACAATTAAACCCTCCTCCTGTTGCCCCGGGAAAGAAGAAGAAGAAAAAGAAATAGAAGAATACGCCATGGAAACCGCTACGTCTTTGGACTTTCAATGTATCGAAGTCGCCATAGTTTGAGTAGCCATTTTTTGGAAGCATCCGAGAGGCTTTCGTCTTGCAGGAACGGAGGTAAATGGCCATCGTCATCGCTGATAGGCATACAACCTAACAGAACGCATGCATAGCATTGTGGTCAGGATCTTGATGCTCTGAATTCAAAATAAATTTAAAACCTTGTTGTCGTTTCCGAGCTTCTTTATCGCGTGGTCCTGATCTGTGCAGTTTTTCCTGTTTTAAAACAAACCCGATCGGGGTTTGAGGTTGATTCATTCTGAATACATCCTTGTTGTATCCACCACCGTCCATCCATATGGATGTGCGCCAGAAGTTGAGATCAGATGTGTCTATAGTAAACGCGTCTTCAGCTGCGCGAAGTGGCGCCAAAGTACGCGCCGGGTCGCGCTTGAAAAGAAAGGAAGGCTAAATAATGCGGGACAAAGAATGTATATAAGTACATTTATGACGCCGTTACTGAACCATGGAAAACAACACAGCACTCCAGCACATTCAATCCATCTCGCACTATGACCAAGAAACGCTTGTTTTGCATTGTTCAAATCCCAATATAAAACGTGATAGGGAAGAAGGCGAGACGGTGAGTATCGAAGACCTGAGACAGAAAAACAGAGATCTCCTCGCCAAAATCCAACGCTTGGAAGGTAAACTGTCTGCCGTCGAGGATAATTTAAAGTGCAGTATATGTCTTGAAAATTCAGAAGACGACGTGCTTTTAAAGTGTGGTCACAATTTTTGCCGCCCGTGCCTGACGTCGTGGAGTGGGACCGAAAGAACCGCCGGGCGCACATGCTCATTGTGCCGCAAGCCAACATCTCCAACCAATCAGTCAGAGCACCTGGCCTTTAGGCGCGTCGTGGAGGCAGTTAAGTATACCAAGGTGTATCCGAATGGAGAGAAATACATTGGCGACCTGGAGGGCCAGAAACGGCACGGGCAAGGCGTGTGTTTTTACCCTAATGGCAACAAATATGAGGGTGGCTGGAGGGAGGATAGCATGTTTGGCCAGGGCGTGTACACATGGAAGGACGGCAGTTTCTACGAAGGCGACTGGCAAGATAATGAAATGCACGGACAGGGTGTCAAGATTTTGGCGAATGGGGAGCGGTACGAGGGAAGCTGGAAGAAAGGCAAAAGGGATGGCAGGGGTGTAATGAAGCGTGATAAGAAAATTAGGGGAGTTGAGTACAGCGAAAAATATGATGGCGAGTGGAAAGACGACAAGAAACACGGATACGGGATTTACACAGATGATATTACAAATTCCAGATATGAAGGTCAGTGGCAGAACAACCACCATCATGGTCGCGGCACCTTAACGTGGGGTCGCGACAGTAATAGTGTGTATGACGGTGAGTGGAAAGACGGTACATATCACGGCAGTGGCACTTTAACCTACCATGACGAGGGTCGCAAATGGGAAGGGCAATTTGTCAAAGGATACATGCATGGACAGATCAGGTTTACTTCATCGAAAGGAGACATTTACACAGGTGAATATCACAATGGAAGCATGGAAGGGCTGGGTGTGATCGAGTACGCAAATGGTGACAAATATGAAGGCTTGTTTCATGAAGGCCAGCGGCAGGGTAAAGGTAAGATGACCCTGGCTTCCGGGGTGGAAGAAGATGGTTTGTGGTACGACGACGAAAAATTGCCAGACCCGTCAACTCTGAATGCAAATGAACTGATATTACTCTTTGTTGGCATGACACCGGATTTTTCCAAGCAATTTCTTATCGACGCATTCCGTGGCCGAATCGTGAAGAATGACGACAGGCGCCTGTCAGAAGCGGGGGGCTTGGCAGAGGTTATAGTAGAAGAATACAAAACCCACGAAATCGTCGCCATGCTTCGCGACTTGGATGCTTTCACAGATGGGATCGAATATGCTGATTATTTGCTGGAAGACTTGGAAGAAGTGGAGAATGATTTTGAAGGAGACATTCCTAATGTGCCGAACATCACAGTAAAAGATCGAATAAAAAGGGCAGAGAACAAATTTTTGGGAAAAGAGTTTCCTGAACATACCTTAGGGGAACGAGTCTCGAAGCTAAAAGATTTTCTTGAACATTGAATAAATAGCATATGCCAATGGGTAAGCATGGCTGTACGGCGGAAAAAACAGGTCGATGTAAACAGTGAGATCAACTCGTTCAAAACATAGCGGGAAGCTTGTCCCGAATGTGCGCCAAAGCGGCAAAAACAGTCTCGTCAAAGTCAAGATTAGATGTGTCTATGGTAAAGGCGTCTGCAGCTGCGCAAAGTGGCGCCAAAGTACGCGTCGAGTCGCGATGGTCGCGCTGCTGCATGTCGTTTTGAACTTGATCAATACCTATGTCCTTGCCACACGCGACGAGTTCTTTATGCCGCCGGACAGCACGAATGAAAGAATTAGCTGTCACATAAAGCTTGACAGGAGCACAGGGGCATATGACTGTGCCAATGTCCCGCCCATCCATCACCACGCCACGGAAGCCAGGAGGCGGGGACTGGCAGAAACGACGCTGAAAGTCCAAAAGCGCCGCGCGCACCGTGTGATCCGCGGCCACTATCGAAGCGCTTTGCCCGACAAGCTCGCTTCGAAGATTCTCGTCCTGCAGATCCTCTGGCGTAATTGCCATCGCCTCTTCTGCGGCACCTGGAACAACGCCGTCTGCACCTGGCTTCAAGGGGCCTCGGCGCATCACACGAAGAGCAGTTGCGCGGTACAGCGAGCCAGTGTCAAGATATGCCAGTTGCAGCTCATGCGCTATGCGCCTGCACAGCGTACCCTTTCCACTTGCCGCCGGACCATCGACTGCAATGACCACCACCATTTGACACTAAAAAGATTTCAAGCCAGCACCGCGGCTTTGTTCTAAAACAAATCCATATTTTACTCAACGTTTATTTTTGGTACTAATTAAAAAAACTTTACCAATTTCTTTGAAACCGATTTGGAAAATTTTGGGTAGCCTTGCCCCTGTTCGGTTAGAAGAGGGTATTTGTTTTGAAACAAAGACAGAGACTAGTGACTAATTATTTTGTACGAATTTGTTTGTTTTAAAACCAAAGTTTTAGAGATTATTATTTAAAGACGAGGGTGTGGTGTTGGGACTCGTCTCACCCGGCACGAAATGGCACGCACGAAGCAGGTCGGTGTGTCGTGAGCCCTGTGCAAGCGCAGACACAGCGACTTACGTATCATCATACAGACTTCTCGCAAGAACTTGAACGTCGGTGGAAAGTCTACGCCGGTAATTCTGGCGCACAAGGCAGCCATGAAGGCTGGTCCTCTTGCGATCAAAAAGCCTCACCGCTATCGCCCTGGCACGGTGGCTCTGCGCGAGATCCGCCGCTATCAAAAGTCGACTGAGCTTCTTTTGCGCAAGTTGCCGTTCCGTCGTCTTTTGCGTGAGGTCGCCCAAGATTTCAAGATGGATCTTCGTTTTCAGTCGTCGGCCGTTGAGGCGATCCAACAGGCAGCAGAGAGTTACCTGGTCGGGCTGTTTGAAGACACCAACCTTTGTGCAATTCATGCGAAGAGGACAACCATCTTTCCCAAGGACCTGCAGCTTGCTCGCCGAATCCGTGGTGAGCGCGCTTAGCTTGGACCAAACTTGGCAACATGCTTTTCTACAGCTGCACTCGCACATTTCATTTTCCAGTAATTCTGTGCTTGCACACACACTTGAATAAAATTTCATACCGGATTCTGTCTTTCTGAAGATGCCCTGCGATAGTGATCGCTGAACATGCAGAGTGTGTTTGATAGAGAATTGTTTTGTTGCCCGCCATGCGACTTGTTAAGACTGATTTGTATGCTCGTAACCAAGTCTGCTGTGTATTCGAATTCCCGCTTCCACAGGCTGTTTGTTCGTTGCATGGCGCAGAAAAGAGAGTCTTTGTATATGGACAGCAGGATGTCAATGCAATTTGTTAGCGTCTCTCTATTTCTCCAGATGCAGGCCACTGACATTTCGACAGCATAAATCGAGGATAAAACACAGTTGCAAAACGAGACGATCTCCTTCATGACCTCCTTGTGCTGAGAGCATGAATCGTGTCGGTAAACCCCTTCCTCTGACACGCAGAGGAATTTGATCAGAAAAATGCCGTACAACGATACGATCGGGTCTAGTCTCGAAGAAGATGTCAAAATGCACATAAGAACCTGCCGCTTGGTGGTGTCGTCGAATGTGCCCCGCGCCTCAAAACGCTTGAGCGTCCTCATGATGACTCGCATCACGTCGGCGACGAGTTTCTTGTTGGCGTGGTGCTGGCAGATGATTTTGGAGCAAAACAACACCAGGTCAACGCCATCTTGAAATCCAGTCAGAATGTCATGAACCACCAGAATGTCTGCCGCGCGCATGGTTGAGATGTTCATTGCCTTTCCAGAGCTTCCCGGGGCCAGATCGCACATTTGCATTTTTCTTCGAATGTGATTCACAAAGCCACTATCGTGTAAGCGGTCCACGACAATGTCTTTGCAAACTGACAGTCTGCACACCACGAAGCGAAAGATGTACATTATTTGCGCCGTATGGTGAGGGTCCAAATTCCATTGCTCCATGGCAACGACAAAAGTTTTACCGTGCTCCAGGACGGTGATGATGTTGGCCCTGTTCAGCTGGTGTATGAATGTGCGCAGGACTCCAAGACATTGCACCCACGTGTTGATATTCAGGTCTGGGTCTATGAGACAGGACAGCATGTAGCGGACGAGTGCCTGGCAGCTCGGAAGGTCCAAGGAATGGCGTTGCGATTTTACCATGGGGTCGATGACTGTCATGATGGTCTCGACGCCTCGAGGGAACGAAGGCGAAATCATTGTGTGCAGAATCTGATTGAGCAGGTCTGATGAAATCCGTCTGGTCCGTCTGAGCAAGATCTGGCGTATCACGAGGATGTATATGTCAACGTTGGGCAGCAAGGGGATCCTGTTCATGCACTGCATCAGACACTGCAGCGTACGTTCGATTGAGACCATATCAAACTGGTGGCTGATCCAGACAATTTCCGACAGAACGCACATGCCAGCAAGGTGTTTGTTTGTCGAGACGTCCATGTTGTTGTGTAGACAGATTGCGAGGCTCCCGATAACGTCGTTGTCACACACAAAGTTGCGCAGAATGGTTCTCTTGTGGGCAAATGCGGAACGTATGACGCGCAGCAAACACCCCTGCAGATATGCCACGTGGGTGTCAGGAAAGACCTGAAATCGCACCAGGAATAAATGCACCATGTGCTCAAAAATCAATTCAAGTGAATCTCCTGATGTGCCGACGCACAAGGCCTCCAGAATGGTCAAATGCAGAACATCCATGTTGACATTGTGTCTACTGAAAAGCAGTACGAGGTTCCCGGCAATTTTGTTCTTCACCTGCTCGTCTGATCCGCATGGCTCCAAAAACATCATGGTCCCGTTCAGCACACCGACGCAGCGCTGCAAAAACATAATCATTGTCCTGAAAATTGCAGCCTCGCGATCCTGAAACAGACCCTGGCCCTGAACAAGGATCTCCAACTGTCGGTTGATCAAGTCCAGAATACCCGAGGTGGTAATGTACTTACTAAACTGTGCCCTGAGAATGCAGTGTGCTTCCGAGCTTGTGTTGTAGGAAGAATATACCGGAAGCGACTCCGTCGAAAGGCAAACTGCCAGCTGATACAAGCAAAAAAACGAAGCACTCTTGTTTTGCAAAGAGAAAAGCCTCTTTGCACACCACAGCAGCATGCGCTTGTTATTGCTCGCAGACGAAGCCTTGATGAAAGTCTCCCACAGCTTGTTGACAAATGTGCTTGTTTGTAAAGCAGAGTTGGTGGAGATCAAATTTTTGATGTGGCGCTGAATTGCCTCTGCTGGGGAGTCGCTTTTGCAAAGGCTATCTATCCAAGCCATATTGGCAGTTATGTCCTCATTTTCAATGATGTCAAGAAGGTTCATGATGATTTTGCACGCCAGCGGAAACGTGCAGGCAGATTTGTTTTTTGTGTTCAATTTTCGTTTTAAAATTTGGCGCTAAACTGCCATTATATACAAGATTTGATACACCGTATTTTCGGCGGGGCTCAGTATAGAAGAGCACAGAGCATCACGATTGATAATACAGAAAAAAAACACAATCCGCAAAAGTGCACCACAGACTTGCGCTGCATCACCCTCGAAACCAAGCACGTTTCGCGTGTGTTGGAATACAACTCCTTCATGCCATTGTTTTTGTAGAACCGCAGTAGTTCATCATGCTGAGGGCCCGAGTCGATGTAAAGTTGTGAAATGTCGTTTTCGGGTAGATTTCGATTCACATATTGCAAGAGCTGCGACCCGATGCCCCCACTTCGGAACTCGAGGTCGACACACAGTGAGCTCAATTCGTGGACTTGGCGGTCAAAGTGCTCCTTGATCACTCTGACTAAAACCAGGCCAGAGAGCTGGCAGTCCAACCCTGTAAAGACCATGGCGCAATACGAATGTGACTTCACATAATCGTCCGCGCAGGTCTTCCCCATGTTTCTGTTGATAAAGTTTTTGATCAGCACGACAAACTCATCTTTCATGTTGGCCACGTGTTCGGTTTGGAATGTGAGGGGAAACATCACAGCTTGTGCTGGTGTCTGGCTGTATTTGCCTATGCTTGCTTTTCTTTCTATTTATTTTCTTTTTTAGCCTTGTTATGTAGCAGAAAGTTGCCCATGGACTCTCTCGGCGCAATATGGTCCTTGGTCCATTCGGGTGTTCGCAACATCTCGCACATACCACAGGAAAAGTTACTGAAAACGGCATCCATTTGGTTGTAAAGAGGACATCCTTTGCAGATCAGGATTGGGTATGCTTTTTTGACCGTTGGTACGAGGGAAGACGAGGTGAATTTGCGAACGGCAGACAACATGAACATGAGCACTTGTCAATGCTTCTTATATACCCAGAGCTCCCCATTTTGCGCGATTCGAACCGGTCTGGCCTCAGATGCTGACCAAACCTCGCCCATGGGAAACTTGTTGTTTTTTCCTTTGCCTCGCATGCTAACCAGACCTCGCCTCGCATGCTATCCAAGACACGCCTCTGGAAAACTTGTCGACAAAAGATTCGGTGTTGCCCTCCACGGCTTCATTTGTCGAAAAAAATCGTTTCCTATTTCGCACTGCTGCAGCACTTCGGTAATGATTTTGCTGCAGTATGTTCCGTGGGTATTCCTGTAGCGGTATTTCAACATTACGTCTGGGGCTACGGGCGCTGAATACATTCCCCAGTAGTCAAACGCAATGTTCTCTGCTGCAAGGCTGCTACAAAGTGAGAATAGCTTCTTGTACTTTGACTCTGGTACATTCATGGATATGGCGCGATACTGCGAACGAAACGTCTTGAGCCGAAAATATAAATTCGAGTACTGATTGATACTGAAGGCCATCATCTGCCCTGGACTGTCTTGTGTCGCAAACGTATTGCCGCACAAGTCAAAGCCGAGTCCTATTTCGACATGTGCAAAGAACGTGTGTTTGACATTGCCCTTACTGTCGTACATTTTTTCTCTAGTTAGCTGTGCTACCGCTCGATTTGTGTAGTTGTCGTCCGGTGAGGGCTCGTAAAACATAAGCTTGAACGACAGCTGCTGCTCGACGGGGGCTTTTGGGATCAGAGTCTCGACTCTGGCCGAGGACATGGAGAGGCACATGGCATTGCTATTTCGTTCTCTCGTTTTCAAACGCCCTCTCTCGTATTGATCAAAAATTGAGTCCATTCTTCATTCAATCCGATATAATGAGTTCTTGTGTTATATATACAGCAGTCGTAATGATCTGTAGAATTTGATCAGGTGCTCATGTTGGGGGCGTGCTCGGCTGCTTCAAAAATCAAGCTGGCGGGTGTTGCATGAAAAATCTTTGGGTACTGACTGCTTGGACTCGATGGTGTCTGTCTCTTCCATAGCACGCTCGCGCGCCCGCCCCAACAGTGTCTTCAGGTACGCCCTTTCTCGCTCGTATTCCTCAGTAATATCTTCAACTGCTTCGCAAGCCCTGTCGTATTCTTCAAACGGGGCCTCGACACTGCCGACTGCATGAGAAGCGGAGAGAGGCTTCAATGCACGAATCTTG
>MDTA01075148.1_pt1 | contig 11266 bp, 11 predicted proteins | sample 811151 | NCBI WGS metagenome assembly MDTA01 (sample SAMN05326648, study PRJNA326480) | marine metagenome | isolation source: seawater | place: Indian Ocean: South | collected 2010 | reverse complement strand
TTTAAGATTTTCTTCATTTTTTTTAATCCAGCTTTTTAATTCATCTATATAAATTTTTATTCTTTTATTTGAATAGTTCGATGAGTGATTTCTATATATGGATAAGGGTTTTTGAACACTTCCAATTTTATAAATTTGACTAAGTGCTATAAAAAAATCGAAGTCTCCTATAATATTATAATCCTTATCAAATTTATGACTATCAAAAATACTTCTTTCCATAAAAACTGTGAGAATTCCTATCGAATAATAATTAAGTAAATTCTGAGTTATGTCACCTGATGGTAAATTAATTTTATGTCTTATTTTTTGAGTATTTTTCAATTCATCTAAAACGTAGAAATTCGAGAATATAATTTTGAAGTTTTTATTTTTTGTAATAAAATTTATTTGCTGATCTAATTTATCTTTTAACCATACGTCATCAGTATCTAAGAAGGTAATATATTTGCCTTTGCATTCCTTTACAGCAAGATTTCTTGCCTCATATAAGTTACAAAATCTATTAGAAAAAAAATATTTGATTCTTTTATCTGAAAAACTTTTAACAATATCCTTGCTGTTATCACTGGATGAATTGTCCCAAAAAATTAATTCCCAGTTTTTATAAGTTTGCGATAAAATGCTTTTTATACTTTCTTGAAGATATTTTTCACCATTATGACAGTTCATAATAATACTGATTAAATTATTAGATTGATGCATTTAAAATTATTTTAAAGGGGATTTTTTTTTAAAATTTGCTCAATTCTATCCTTGTCTCTTTTAGTGTCCATACATTCCCAGAGTCCGTAATGTTTAAATCCAGCTAATTCATTTTTTTTACAAACTTTTTCAAGTGGTTCTCTTTCAAGATAAGTTTTGTCATTTTGAATAAAATTTAAAAACCTTGGCTCAACAACAAAAAATCCTCCGTTTATCCATCCCTCATCCATTCTTGATTTTTCTTTAAAATAACTAACACGATTACCTTTTAGTTTTAATGCTCCAAACCTTGCGGGAGGTCTTACTGCTGTAAGTGTTATCATTTTTTTATTTTTTTTATGAAAACTTAATAATTTTTTCAAATTAATATTTGATATGCCATCACCATACGTCAGCATAAAAGTTTCATCTTTTAAATAATTTTTCAGTCTTTTAATACGTCCTCCGGTCATTGTATTTTTGCCTGTATCTATTAATTTAATTTTCCAATTATACGAATTTTTTTTAAAATATCTCTTGATGACATCTCCTTTATAACCAAGAGCAATAATAAAATCTGTAAACCCATATCTTGCATATTGTTTCATAATATAAAATATTAAAGGTTTTCCTCGTATCTCAATCATCGGTTTTGGCTTTGTTTTTGTATATTCAGAAATACGCGTACCAAGACCTCCAGCTAAAATAACAACTTTCATTTTAAATTAATTCTTTTTTCTAAAATTTTTTCAAATTTTTTTAATTGTCTTTCGGATATGATTTTTTTATTTTTTAAAAAAAAATTTTTATACCAATCTGAAACAAAATATATAGTTTCATCAAAATTTAAAACAGTTTTCCATTTTAATAATTTTCTTGCTTTTCCACTATTTAATTTTAACAATTTAGACTCTGACATATTATCTTTTTCATTTTTTATTTTCCAAGAAATTTTTTTCCAGAACTTATTAATTTTTTTTACTAATTGAATCACTGTAAAATTATTATTTTTACTAGGTCCAAAATTAAATACTTCTCCATGGAAATTGCTATTATTACTAAGTTTTTTTGCAAAAATTAAATATCCAAAAAGTACCTCTAAAACATGTTGCCAGGGACGTGTGGATTTTGGATTTCTTATAATTGCTTTTTTATTTTTACCCCAAGCTTTTACGCAATCAGGTATTAACCTATCTTTTGACCAATCCCCACCACCAATTACATTTCCTGCTCTTGCTACGCCAACTCTTATTTTTGAATTTTTTTTTGAAAAAAAAGAGTCAATGTAAGACTGAATAATTAACTCGGCTGAGGCTTTAGAGGCGCTATAAGGGTCTTTACCCCCAAGTAAGTCATTTTCTTTATAACCCCTAGAGATTTCAAGATTTTTGTAACTTTTATCGCTGGTTATAATAATTGCAGTACACCTTTTTTTAAGAAATCTTAAAGACTCTAAAATATTTAATGTTCCAACAGAGTTTGAAGTAAAAGTCTTTACAGGATCATTATATGATTTTTTAACAAGTGACTGTGCAGCTAGATGAAAAATAATATCAGGTTTATGTTTTAGAATTATTTTTTTTAATTTTTGTAAATTTCTTACGTCTGATCTTATATCTCTATAAATTTTATTTCCTAAAGAATTTATAGTAAAATGAGAATTTTTACTTTGATTATCAATTGAAATACCTACGACTTTAGCACCTAAACTACTTAGCCACAAACTAAGCCACGATCCTTTAAATCCTGTATGCCCGGTTACTAATACTTTTTTATTTTTAAAAAAAATTAAAGATTTCATATCAACTAATCAAAAATTATATTTTCCTCTATTTTATTTTTATCATTTGGCTGATCAATCGATGGGTTAGGAAAAATTTTTTCCTCATTTGATCTTTTTTGATTATACGTATTTTTTGAAAAAGTTGCTTCTACTACCTTCGCATACCCTTGGCTATTACAACCACCAAAGTTATTAACATGAACATGTACCAAATCTAATTTAAAATTTTTTATAAAATTTCTTATATGAACTTCCATCAAATCAATATTATGAAATTCTATAGCTAAACACTCTAATCCATCTTGGTTTTCTACAATCGCATCTAAAATTCTATACTCATTACCTTCAATATCAACTTTAAGGAAAAATTTATCTTTTCCGTAAGATGATAAAATAGATTTCATTGTTGATGATTGAATATTTTTATCTTCATATAAATTATTATTTTGTTCTACAATATTTTGTTTTATATGGGTTACTCTTTTTTTACTAAAGAAAATAAGGTAATGAAAATAGCAAAAAAAATCTTTAATAAAATTTTTAATTGTTTTTTTCATTTTTAATAATTCTATAAAGTCTTTAATAAGCTTTTTAATCCAAAATTTCCAATTAACAGAGCAATCAAATACATAAATATCTGTATTTTTATTCTTGACTAAAAAATTTTCTTCAAACGACCAGTCATCAGCTAACCCAAAACTGTATAAAATTTTTGTATTTTTTAATGCCTCTTCAGAAATACAATATCCGCCGTCATTATCTCTTCCAACTCTTATTAGTTTTGTTTTAAAGTTTGGGCAAAGAAAGTTTTTTAACTTCATTTTAGTTTATTTATTATTTTCCAAAATCTTGTTGAAGCTTTATTGTCTAATTTGTAATAAAAGAAATTTTTAATTTTTTTATTATCTTTTGGTAAAAAAGTTGAAAAATTGTTTCTTGATAAAATTTTTTTTAATTTTCTTTCATGAGATATAATTTTTATTTTGTCTCTTGGGTCGTGGTAAAATGGTTCAGATAAATCAAGAATCCTTAATGCAGGTATACCAGCAATTATCGCCTCATCTGCTATGGATGAAAAACCACATACAACTAGATCGGCATCATATAACAAGTCATAAGTAGTTTTTTGTTTACTATATGAAAAATTGCATAAGTCACTGAGAACTTTTTTATATCTTTTTACAATATGTCTAAAAGTAGGGTGCGGAGAAATAATAAATTTATGTTTTTGATTAACAGATTTTTGCAACATATTAAGCAATGTATCCTCATCACCTATCGATGGGCAAATTAAAATATTTTTTTGTTTTTTATTTTTTTTTATAATTTTTTTTTTTTTATTTGTAACAAAGTGATGATCGTATTTTATGGGGCCTATAATTAAATTTTTCGCAAAATATTTACTTAAGAGATCATTAAATTGCTTTCCATGTGTTAAATAAATATCTGGGGATGGAGAAAAATATTTGCCTTCCTGGATTTTTTTATTGTTCGAAAACTCATTTTTTTTGTTAAATGTGTAAAGCAAGTTATAGTTTGAATTACTATGTTGAATAGTAATTATTTTTGGATTATTTGGAATATTTTTTAAAAAATAATAAATTGATCTATAGCCGGGTGTAAACTCACCATAATTTATAAAAATATCTATCTTATTTTTTTTATAAAAATTTTTAATCCCATGTGCCATAATAATAGAATTTTGTATTTCTCCTGAAAAGGAAGATAGTAAAAATGGCTCCAAAACTCCTTTGCAATTTTTATTTTTAATAAAAAATATCTTATTTTTATCTTTTAAATACTTCAAAAGTTTAAAAAAACATGTAAGTGTGTTTAAATAAATTTGAAAAATTTCACTGAAAGATACATATTCATCAGCTATTATATATGTATTTTTATTTGTTTTATATTTTACATAATTCTGAAAAAAGTTACTTTTGTTAATTATATTTATTAAATAGAAATTATTTTTATTATTTATTTTAAAAATATTTTTATAACATCTATCAGTGAAAGTTTTTTGTTTTTCATCCCAAAAAAAATTATAGTTGTATGAGTGAAAACAATTTGATTTTTTAACGTTTTTTAACCTTGTATAAGAGATTAATTTTATCAAAAACAACCATATAATTTGATAAATAAAGTTTTTAATAAATTTAAGTACGAAAATTATAGAAAACTTAAATTTATTATAATGATTTTGACCAGATTTTTCATCATATAAATTTTTTTTAAGATCTATATACCAAGTTTTATTATTTACATTATCTTTAGAAACTAAAGTTGTAACCCACCATAATGAAAATCCCTTTATAAGTAACTCGTTTGAGAAAAAATTTCTTAACTCTGTTTTGGAAACCCATTCGACATATAAATTTCTGACATTATTCCAAACAATTTTGTTTTTTTGTTTAGTCATTATTAATATTTTCTTTAAATATGAAATTGAAATACTATCTTTTACTCCCCACCTGCTACTGTGATGGTTTCTCCTGTCATATAAGAATTTCTTTTTGAAATTAAGTTAAGTATATATTCTACAATTTCTAATGGATTAGCTGCTCTTTTCATTGGTATTAGGTTAATTCTGTTTTTACCTTTAAGATTCTTCTTCATTCTTTTATGTATTTTGGTGTTCGTATATCCAATCCGCAGATTATTAACTAAAATATTTTTTTTTGATAAAATTTTTAAATATTTAGGAACAAACTCTAAAGAATGTTTTGATAAATTGTAATTATATGAAAAATCACCACCCCCAAATTTTATTCCTATGCTTGTACAATTAAGTATACGACCATAATTTATCTTGGTCATATAACCCAAATTTTTTCTTATAATAAAAATTGGTATCAACATATTAATTTTTAATGAGTTTATAGTTTGATCCATACTTGTATTATTAAATGTTTTATTATCCATGAAACCTATAAGGTTTATAATGGTATCATTATTACTAACTTCTTTTATTTTTAAAAATCTGTTTAAATTTGAATTTGATAAGTTTGAAAAATCTTTTTTAAAAATTTTAAGATTTTTATTTTTTTTCATTAAAGAGTTTAATCTTTTACTATTTTTTGAGTAGTGTGCAGTTACCTTGCATCCTCGATTCAATAATTTAGGTATTAATTCAAACGCTATATCTGAACTTCCGCCCAATATAAGAATATTTTTCATAAAATTTTTATGTTACAACGCATCCTTTACAAGGACTAATTTTGGATCTTTCTTTTTTTAAATGCTTCTCTCTATAATCATTATATTTTTTTGAATTCCATAATTCTTTTAGATCAAAATTTTTAACATTTCCAATGCTTAATTGTGATTTGTAATCTGTATCGCAAGGATTTACTTTTCCATCCCACCAAATAAACATTCTTCGCCACAAATCAGAACATGGAGTGGTGATCTCATTTGGTTTATTATTATAAACATTTTCCCAAGGGTTATAATCTACAAAAGCAACTTGATTTACGAGTTTGCTCCAAAAACTATTCATTTCTTTAAAATCTTGTTTGTCATTTACTTTAACTCCAGAAACTCTCGTAATAATCTTGCTGTTTGGATATTTCTTTTCTTTTATATCATTAAAGAGCTCAATGTTTTTTAAAACTGTTTTTAAATTTCCATTTACTCTAAGTTCAGAGTAAAGTTTTTCATCAGCTGCGTCAGCTGAGAAAACAAGAGTTTTTACACCACCAGATAAAATTGCGTGAATTTTTTCTTCATTAAGTAATGATGCATTAGTATTTAATTTTAGGTTTAGAAATTTTCCTTCGGTGTATCTTAGCATATCATTTATTGATTTTGATACTAATGGTTCACCTCTAGAAGCAAGAGATAAAAATTCAATATTTCCCACTGCTTTATCGATTATACTTTTAAATAAATCTAAATTCATTGTCCCCATGAACCCAGATTTTTTATTGGTGAATGATTTATCACTTTCAAAACAAAATACACATCTGTAATTACATATTGAACTTGGCTCTATTTGAAGATATGGCGGATATTCATCTAAAATGTTCTTCTCGGGATGAATTTCATATCTGTATCTGTGAAATAAATATAATAATAATTTATCATCTGGAATTGTCTTAATTTCTTCAATGACGTAATTATTAAGTTTGAAAGTTGAATTTTTTTTTAAAAACAATTCTTCTTTAACATCTAAAATGATTTTTTTTTCATAATCCGATAATTTCGTAATAAACGTATTATCATCAAAGACTTTTTTAATTCTTTCTGTCTCAGAATTAAAATTTAAATTGTTTAAGTTGATATTTTTAAAACTACCTAATTTTTTATATATTTTTGTTTCTGTCATTTAATACCCGATAGTTTTTTGTCTCAGCTCCATCCACTTTTCCTCAGATGATGTTGGCCCTGGTCTTGTCATTTCATCGATATTTTCTATTTTCTTCGCTAAAATAATTTGATGGTTATTAAAATGAGGAAAGAAATAAAAAATTTTTTTCAGTAAAAATTTGATAATACCTTTAATTGATAAATTCAAATTATTTTTTTTTAATTTATTATTTAAAATACTAAATTCACCTTGCATCCTATCAAAATATTCATGTCTTTCTATTTCAAAACCAGTGTGATTTAATAAAAATTTAAGTTCCCCTTTGCTATATTCCTTATTATGAGGCCTGTGATTGCCTTTAAAAAACATTGAAGATAAAATTGGATGTACATTTGGACTATCACCTTTTGTGATCATTCTGAATATATAAAAAAAATTTGTAATATTGTCTGTTGTTATAATCAAATAACCACCAGGTTTGAGGGACTTATTAATTTTTTCTAAACAAAATATCGGATCAACCAAATGCTCGATTGTATCTAATAAATAACAAATATCGAAATTATTTAAATTCCATGCTTTTGTATTTTTCGCATCAGGAAAATTTGGATCTATCTCTGTATCGATACATTTTACATCATATTTTTTTACTTTATCAACAAATTCTTTATCTAAATCCAAACCAACAGCTGTATAATCATTGTAATCATTAAAAACTTCTTTGCTTAATTTAATCATGTTTCCTGGAAATGCTCCTACATCAATTATTTTAGGTTTTGAGAAACGTGTATTTAATTTTTTTAATAATTCAAATACTTTAAAAAATCTTATAAAACCTATTTCAAAACTATGCTTATTTTTAATATTTTCTCTTTTATCCTTTTTTCTGACCTCCCAGGTGAAAGGTTTGTAATTCAGAACAAATTTTATATATTCTTTTTTAATTTCTTTCATTATTAACTTCCTGGTAATGAAAATTTAAATATTTTTTTTTATCCAATATTCAACTAAAGGAATTTGCCACTCAAAATCTACGTCGCAACCACCCCAAGATCTGATAGGTGCAATTTTTTTTCCCATCCATTTTTGTGGTAACAAACCTTTTTTAAGATTTTCTAAACACCTGGGTCTTACTACTGAAACGGACATGTCTGCATAATAAACATTGCCTTGGGAGTCTCGGTCGCAATTTAAAGTCTTGGGATTACCAAAATAATTAAAATCTACAAAAGGCACTAGGTTACCTTTCTTGCTTAGTTTCCTCGCTCTAAGTGGACTCCACATATTATAAATTGACGTTGAAACAGCAGAGTCAAATTTATTATTTTTTTTCAAAAACTTAATTCCTTTATCAATAATTTTTGCATTGATTGTTGGTGCATTTGCAAATAGTAAAACAACAAGTTTAATTTTTTTATTTTCTTTTATTAATTTTTTTTTGATTTGAAAGTAAGTATATTCAAAAACATGATCGCCTAGCGCTTTGCTATTATTTAATTTTGAGGGTCTATCTATAAACTCAGTATTGTATTTTTTGGATATTTTTTTTATTTTATTACAATCAGTAGCTACATATATTTTATTTACAAATTTTGATTTTTTTGCAGCTATCAAAGGATATTCGCACATTGCTTTCCCTAAAACTTTTTTTGTATTTTTCCCTGGAAAGCCTCTGCTTCCTGCCCTTCCAATCATTATGGCAATAATCATAATTTCAAATATTCTTAATCATATTTTTTAAATCATCTTCAAATTTATATTTTGACTTAAATCTTAAAATTTTACCATAATTAGGTTTAAATGTGTTTGGGTTTTTAATATAATGCCCTGGTATTGCTCTCTTTTTATATAAAATTTTATTTTTTATATTAAGAATTTTAGATATCATTTTTAACATTTTATTGATTTTAATTATTTTACTGCCTGTAATAACTAGATGTTTATTTATATATTTTTTATTTAGGGCTAAGGCGCTTAGTTTTGCAGCATCTTTTACATTGATATAGCGTCTTTCAGTTTTTTTATTACCATGATACTCAATTTTTCTTTTTTTGATGGTATTTTCTATAATTTTTTTAAGGCCATTACTTTTATCAGCCCTTTCACCATAAAGAGATCCATATCTTAAAATGGTAAATTTGAGATTGAATCTCTTACTATACTCCTCAATATAATCTTCAGCAGCTTTCTTGCTGCTTCTATAAAATCCACCATCAATACTATTTACATAAATTGAACTTGCAAAAATAAATCTTTTTAGTTTGCATTGTTTAGCAGCCTCAAGAGCAAAAGTTGTTCCTAAAATATTTTGATTAACAGTATCAACAGGACTATTCCAAGCCCTATTTAGATCAGCTAAAGAGGCGAAATGAAAAACAATATCTTGCTTTTTGCAAGTTTTTTTCAATTTTTTAAAGTTAAGTATACTTCCTTTTATAAATTTTTGTTTTTTGTTAATCCATCTCGATTTTTTAATATCATATATGGTAACCTCGTATTTTTTTGAGCTTAATTCATCAGCAAGGTGCGATCCTAGAAAACCACTTCCTCCAGTAATTAAACATTTAATTTTATTTTTTTTTACCATTTGAAATTAATTTCATTTATTTTTTTATTATTTATATCTTTTGTGTTGTGAGTAATATTTAAAATATTCATTATTTCGCTTTTGTTTTTAGACAAGTTCTTAAATCCATACCAATTTTTTGGTGGAACAGCTAAACCAAAACTTTTATTTTGATTTAGTATAAAATACTTAAATTTAGAACTTTTATCATCAAAAAAAACGAATTTAACTTTTCCTTTAATAACAAATAGATTCATAAAGGCCTTTTTATTTTTTTTCCATGCACGTATTTCTTTTTTGGCTAAAACTGAAATATAAACTTCACCAAAACCTTTAAATATTTTATCTTTTTTTGTTAGATATTTAAAAATTTTTCCTTTTGACTTCTTAATTACTTTGTAATTAAATAATTTTATCATTTTAAAATTGTTCATATATTTTTAATTTAATTTTGATTTAATTTTTGCTCTAAATGACTTTTATATTCGTCTGCCATTTTTTCAGCACTAAAATTTTGTTCAATATATTTTTTTGCTTTGATTGACCTGTTTATCCAATTAGCTCGGTTTTTATGATAATCTAAAATCGATTCTTTGATTTGATCAATCGAACCTGGCTCTATGATTTCACAGTATTCTTTAGTTAAATATTCTTCTATTGCCCCAACTTTAGTTGTAATGACAGGAATATTCGACATTATTGACTCCACAATTGCTAAGCCAAAACCCTCAAAAGTTCTAGTAAGGGAAACCACTAAATCAAAATCTTTTACAATTTCTTTAATATCTTTATCTACATATCCTTTAAAAATAACATACTCACTTAGATTAAGTCTTTTAGTAAGTTCTTTCAAGTTAGCCACAAAATCTTTTGTTCCACCCCCAATAAATATAAAATTAAAATGACTCAATTCTTTTTCAGGAATTTTCTTCAAAGCCCAAATTAAATCTTCATGACCTTTATATTTTTCTAGACGTGAGATAAAGCCAACATTAATTTTTTTTCTTTTAATCAGATTATTTATTGTTTCTTTTCTTTCTGTATCAACGCCATTATAAATGACAACATCATGAAGCAGCTGACTATCCAACAAATTTGACTTATAAAATACACTTTCTCTTGTCGCTTTAGAAACTGAAATTAAACTTGTCAATTTTTTAGAAAGTAAGAAATTTATAAATCTAACAAATAAAGTCATAAAAGGTGGTGGAAATGTACAGGCGTGATGTATGACCATTGAATTAATTTTTATTTTGTCTCTATTTGTTGCTAAAATTGCAGCCATTTCCTCTCTTATAGTTCCATAACCTCCACATTGGGCTAATAAAATATCATATTTTTTTTGTGCAAAAATAAATTTAAATCTTAAAAATGAGATTAGGAATAATAGAGGTCTAAAAAAAAATACTATTTTTTTTAAGAGGAAATTATTAATTTGTGGTTGAATAATATTATTATACTCAATTATTTTAATTTCTCTTTTTAAAAGTTTTTTTAATCTTTGTATTCCTTGGTTATTTTTATTTGTATATATCGTAATCGAAATATTTTTAAAAGAATTTGAATTTAATAAATATGCAATATAACTATCAACTCCACCCCAAGAAATTTGATCCCAAACAATGGCAAGATTTTTAATTTTTTTTAGTTGCATTAAAATATTATTTTTTGTAGATCGTTAGTTGGATTAGAACTAAATTTTGCAAATTGAAAACAAAATTTACTTCTTAATTTCTGTAAACTTTTATCTAGCCACCAATTATCAATATTATTCTGTATTTTGTTTAAAAAATTTGCAGCTTTTTTAGGATCATAAAAAATTATTCCTTTTTTTTCAAAACTTTTATAAAATTGTTTTGAAATTTTTCTAAATCTCTCAAATTTTTTATTAAGTATCAATATTGACGGCTTGTTCATATACATA
>MDTA01201883.1_pt1 | contig 11268 bp, 12 predicted proteins | sample 811151 | NCBI WGS metagenome assembly MDTA01 (sample SAMN05326648, study PRJNA326480) | marine metagenome | isolation source: seawater | place: Indian Ocean: South | collected 2010 | reverse complement strand
TGACATTTTAATATATTATAGAGAACATTATAATAAAAATTTATTATTTAATTTTGAATTAGTTAAAAATTTGTCTAATCACAAATTAAATATTTGTGTTGTTGGTGATAAATTAAATATCAAAAAAGTAACCAATTTAGGTTATATAAATAAAAAAAGATTAAATAATTTACAATCCAGATCTAGGTATTCTTTATCTTCAGGAGAAAATATTTATAGTCTTTTTACAATTGAATGTATAACAAACCATGTAAAAATATTAATAGATAAAAAAAATATGAAAAAAATCAAGGTCTTTAAAAAATTTTTTATAACTTACAACAAATCAAATTTAATTATTAAAAAAAACAAAAATTTAAAATAATGAGAATAATTCTTGGAATTAATGCTAACCACGCAGACTCATCTGCATGTATTTTATTAGATGGTAAAATTATTGCAGCTATCGAGGAAGAAAGAATTAATAGAATTAAACATTATTCAGGTTTCCCAATTATGTCAATTCAAGAATGTTTAAAAATAGGAAAAATTAAATCAACTGAAATCACTGATATTGCTTTTAATACAAAACCATTTAGCAATATAATTCCAAAAAGTTTATTTTTTTTAAAAAATCTATCTTTTAAAAAAAATCAACCCATTAAAAGAGTTTTAAAAAAAATTAATATCAAGAAAAATCTTTTTGAAAATTTTAGATTAAAAAAGAATATTAAGTTCCATTTTGTAGAACATCATTTAGCACATATCGCCTCTGCTTTCTATCCATCTGGATTTAAAAAAGCTAATGGACTTTCAATTGACGGCTCCGGAGATTTTGTATCATGTGCGATTGCCGAATGTTATGAAAATAAAATAGAAATTAAAAAAAAAACCTTCTTTCCACACTCTTTAGGAATTTTTTATCATGGTATGACACAATTTCTAGGATTTAAATTTTATGGTGAGGAATACAAAATGATGGGACTTGCAGCTTATGGTGTACCGAAATATTTCGATAAAATTAAAAAAAATTTGTTTCTTGAAAATACAAATGATTTATTTGAGCTAAATTTAGAATATTTTAATCATCAAAAACCTGGATATAAATATATAACAGGTGAAAGTTTAGAAATTGATCGAATATACAGTGACAAACTAAATAATTTATTTTCGAGTGATATTAGTAACGAGAAAGATTATGAGGAATTTAAAAAAAATTTTGCAAGCTCTGTTCAAAAAGTTTATGAATATTTTTTTGAAAAAATTATATCAATAATATTAAATAAGAATTTTTCAAAAAATCTTGTATTTTCGGGAGGATGTGCATTAAATTCATCTGCAAATCAATATATTACATCTAACAGTTATTTTGATAATGTTTATATCAATTATGCACCTGGTGATAACGGTGGTGCAATAGGTGCAGCTATGATTGTTGCATCTAATTTCAATAAAAATTTTGAAAATTACAAGAGCCCTTACCTAGGTACAAAATATTCAAATGAAGAAATTATTTACTTATTAAAAAATCATAAGTATGAAAATAAGATTTCCTATGAAACTATAAATGAAGTGAAGCTTTTTGATCATGTTGCAAAAATTATTTCTGAGGGGAATATAATTGGTTGGTTTCAAGATGAAATGGAATTTGGACCTAGAGCACTAGGAAATAGATCAATTCTAGCAGACCCAACAAAACCTAATATGAAAGATATAATTAATAAAAAAATAAAAAAGAGAGAGTTGTTTAGACCTTTTGCGCCAGTAACATTAAAAGAATTCCAGAGAGATTGGTTTGAAAGTAATTTTATAAGTCAATACATGTCGTCTCTTAGTATGGTAAAAAAAGATAAGCAAAAAATTATTCCAGCAATAACACATATCGATGGTACCGCGAGAGTACAAACAGTTGAAAAGAAAACTAATTATAAACTAGCTAGTTTAATTGAATCATTTAAAAAAATTACTAATGTACCGGTGCTTTTAAACACGTCATTTAATGAAAATGAGCCAATTGTGATGAATCCTGAGGAGGCTTTGAGTTGTATTCTTAGAAATGATTTAGATTATCTAGTTATGAATAATATCATAATTAAAAAATTAAAAAAAAATTAAAGAGAATTATCCAAAATATCTCAAATATAAAATTTTTGGAATAAAGTTTAATTTATATAAAATTTTAACGGGTATTTTAAAAAATCTAAAAAAATTATAATAAGTTTTAAAATCTCTAAAATTTTTATTTTTCATTTTCATTATACGATCAAATTCTTCTTTTGATAAATCTAATTTTTCTAATATGTATTCTTGTAAATTAATTTCGTCTTTTTTAGAAATTGGTTTTTCCAGCAAAATTTTTTTTGCATCAGCTTTAGATATTAAACGAGCTCTAACCATAGCAGAATATGAAGTTAATCTTCTATCGATATTAAATTTTTTTGGTAAGTAACTTGAAACAACAAATTTAGTTAAAAGTGACTCATGATGATGACCTCCATAATAATTCCAATCAACTTCATCTTTTAAAATTTTTTCAACCATGTCGTAGGAATATTTTATGTAATTTAAAGGAAGTATTGTTTTAATTCCGGCTATAATTTTGTATTTAATAATATCGCTAATATAAAAGTTATCAAATTTCTTTAAGTCTCCATCACCATATTTTCTGTGGATTTCGTGTATATATTTTCCATCCATGTAGGTCCAATCTAGTGGTTCTATTCCCTCAGTTCTAAACGAATGTCCATTAAAAACATATTTTATTTTTTCTCTATAAGCAGTTTGGTACATTGTCTTAAAAATACCCACATCCGTTGGAGTATCAGGGTCAGAAACACCAGCTAAAAAAAAAGATCTTGTAATTTTTTTAAAAGTTTGCCAGTCAGCGACATTTGTTTCCAAATCTACATTAAGTTTTTGACAAATATTTAAAATATTAGAAACTGAAGTATCAGAATCAAATCCATTATCATAGTGAACTGCGAGAGGCCTTAGTTTTAAGATTTTCTTAATATAATATAATAAAAAAGTACTATCTCGGCCCCCACTAACTCCAACTACACAATCATATTTTGACCTAGAACCTTTTTCTCTAATTTTCTCCGCAATTTCAAATAATTTTTTTTCACTATCTTCGTTCAGAGGAAATTCATTATCCATCTCATCATGTATTTTGCAAAATTGACAAACATTACTACTATCTAAGCTTATAGACTTAATTGTTTGATTTGATAAACAACGACTACATTCCATGGCTTTTTTTTTTAAGATTAATTAAAATAAATATTGGTCCAAAAATAAAATATATCAGTAACATACAAATTCTAAAAACGTTAATTAAAATAATAATTTCTGCAATAGAGAGTGGTATATCTCTAGTACCAAAAAAAGTGATAAACTCACTTATCCCTACTGAATAAGGTGTTAGAGCTATTAAGAATGAAAAATCTACTAAAGAGGTTATTAGGAATGACAAATAAATATAGTTTTCAACATTTATCTTTTTTAAAATTAAAAAAAAAATAAAAAAAAGAATAATATATTGAAATAAGAAAACTAAGAACTGATCTTTGTAAAATGAAAAGATATTTTTTTTTTTAATTAGAAATGTTTGAATTACTTTATCAAACAATGTCAAATTTAGTTGATTAAATAAATACTTAATACCTAAAATTATTTGTTTTAAAAAAATTAGATATATTGTCGAACTCAAAAAAAAAGCTATGAAAAGTATATATAAAATAGGACTAATTTTTATTTTCTCAGAGTAAAAATCAATATATAAAATTGTTAGGACACCTATTAAGCTAAAAATTAATATTTCACATACTATTGTATCAATACTAAATCTCAAAATCTCAGAAATTTTTAAATTCTTAAATTTTTTTAGATAGTAAACTCTATATCCAAGACCAGAAAATTGGATAAAAGTGTTACAAAAATATGTAGCATTCATTATAAGAAAAGATTGAAAAAAATAAATTTTCTCTCCTAAAAACATTACAATATTTCTCAATATTAGGCCTTCCGTTAATAAATATAATATACATAATAAGATTATTTGAACTAATAATAGTTGATCCAATTGTTTTATTGCAAAAAAATCAGACTCATTATTCTTATAATAAAAAGCAATTATCGATAAAAATAAAATTAATAATAATAATGGTAAAATTTTTTTTAATTTATTCATATTTTGACATGATTGTTTCTATAGATTTTTTATTAGGATAATTTATTAATACAGCATTTCTATTGCCAAAAAAAACAAATAAAGATCCACACGCTACAGCTGAGAATGAGGAATTATCAAAAAAATTTGTTATATCATTTAATGAGCTAGCCCCCCCATTAGCTATGAGTGGAATTTTAACATAATCCTCAACAAAATTATATAAATCAAGATCTAACCCATTTTTTAAACCCTCATTTTCAATTGAGGTAAGTATAATCTCTCCTGCTCCTCTATTCTGAATTTCATTAATAAAATCAATTAAATTATAATTTTCAATTTTTTCACCATTATTTGACATGATCTTATATTCATTGAAAATTTTTTTTACATCAATAGATACAACTACACTTTGTGATCCGAACTTTTTAGCAATTTTTTGAATTAAATTCTTATTAGAAAAATTTTCTGAATTAATTATTACTTTTTCTACACCCTCATTTATTATTGCACTAACTTCATCTATTGTTTTAATTCCTCCTCCAACTGCTAAGGGAACGAATATTTCTGATCGGATTTTTTTTATTAAATTAATATCTATACATCTTTTTTTTTTTCTAGCAGAAATATCTAAAATTTGAATTTCATGAACTTTCTTTTCTGAAAAAATTTTTACTGCGTTGAAAATGTCCCCCACATATTTGTGGTTTTTAAATTGTTTTCCTTTAACAAGATAATCATCTTTTACAAGTAAATTAGGAATAATTCTTATCAACTTTTTCATTGACCAATTTCATAAAAATTATTGATCAATTTAGAACCATCAATGTAACTTTTTTCAGGATGAAATTGAACTCCATATATATTTTGATAACTAAATGCTGCACATATATCGTATTTATATTTTGTAGTGTTAATTCTTAAATCTTTATCATCACTAAAAAAATGATAAGAATGACAAAAATAAAATCTTGTCATGTTATCAATATCTCTAAAAAGGTCATTATTTTTTGTATTAACTTTATTCCATCCCATGTGAGGAACTTTAAAATATTTATCTGATTTAATTTTTTTTACTTTACCATTCACAAAATTCAAACCTTCAGTATTCCCTTCCTCGCTATAAGAACCTAAAACTTGCATTCCAGAACAAATACCCAAAATTTTTTTTTTTTTTTATAATGACTGCCTCATGCAAAATTTTATCAAGATCTAAAAGTTTCAATTTTTTCATACAATATTCAAAATTTGAAACGCCAGGTAAAATAATGCTATTACAATCTAAAATTTCCGATTTTTTATTTGATAGTGTATATTTAATCTTTGATCTCTTCATTATGTTTATTACTGACTTGTAATTTCCACCATCATAGTCAATTATAGCAATCATTCTATTTTTTCATTTCTTTAGCTGGATTTCCTAAGTAAATTTTTTTTTTTAAACAATTTTTAGTTACAACTGATCCTGCTCCGATTACTGCTTTAGAGTGAATAGTTATTGGTAATATTGTCGAATTACTACCTATCAAGACACCAGATCCTACTTTGGTTTTTAAAAATTTTTTTTTATTTCTTTGTAGTTTACTACCTTTAAACTTATCGTTAACAAAACAAACACCGTGTCCGACAAAACAATTTTCGCCAATACTTACATTTGAACAGATAAAGGTATGACTTTGAATTCTTGTATTTTTTCCTATCTTTACTTTTTCTTGTATTTCTACGAAAGGACCAATAAAACAATTATCATCAATCTCACATCCATACAAATTCACAGGCTCGATAATTGTGACATTTTTTCCAAATTTCACATTTTTAATTGAAGATTTTTTTTTATTAAATTTCATATTGAATAATTACAGTATTAATTTCAATTAATAAACGTTGTAAATGTAAAAAAAATTAGTTACTAGAATAAATGGTTAAATTTTTAGATATATATCAACAAGATAAAGTAAAATTTCGAAAGAACATCAAAGATATCAAGAATATTATAAAGAATACTAATTTCATAAATGGAAAAAATGTTTTCGATTTTGAAAAAAATTTTGCAAAATTTTGTAATACTAAATATGCAGTAGGATGTAATAGTGGCTCTGATGCCTTATTTTTATCTCTTAAAGCATTAAATTTAAAAAAAAACTCCGAGGTAATAATTCCTGCTCAAACATATTGTTCAACCCTGTTTGCTGTAATGAGGGCAAATTTAAAACCAGTTTTAGTGGATATACAAAGCTCTAATCCAACTCTTTCAATTAATGATTTAAAAAAAAAGATCTCAAAAAGAACTTCTGCAATTATAATTGTTCATTTATATGGAGAATGTTGTAACTTTAAAAAATTAAAAAAAGTAATTAAGAAAAAAAAGATACATATTATTGAAGATGCGGCCCAAGCACATGGTGCCAAGGATTTCTCCTCAAATAGCAAAGGATTGTTAGCCGGGTCAATGGGAACTTTTGGATGTTTTAGCTTTTACCCTGGTAAGAATTTGGGCGCATATGGTGATGCTGGTGCTATTACAACAAATTCTAGAAGTTTTTACTTAAAATTATTAAAATTGAGAAATTTGGGTGGAATTAAAAAATATGAACATGATATTATTGGATATAATAGTAGATTAGATACTGTTCAAGCAGCTATTTTAAATAATAAACTAAAATCTTTAAATAGAAATAATCAAAAAAGAGTAAGTATAGCTAATTTTTATAATCTTAATATTAATAGTAAGTATATAAAAAAAATTGACTATTCAAAAGGTTGTGTCTACCACCAATACGTCATTTTGAGTAAAAAAGAAAAAAAAATTAGAAAATTATTTGAAAAAAACAAAATTCAGTATGGAAAACATTATCCTCAACCAATACATAAATTAAAGGCAGTGAAAGAAATTTTTAAAAATGTATCTTATCCAAATGCTGAAAATTTTTCTAATTTTGGAATAAGCCTTCCAATCGACCCAAATTTAAAGAAAAAACAACTTTTAAAAATTTGTCATATTCTTAATTCAATTTAATTTTTCTAATGTTTTTAATATATTAATTGATTTTGTTAATGACATAGGTTTTTTTTTGTAATTAATACATTTAATAAATTCTTTCATTTCATTTATTAATGGTGATTGAGATTTAATTTTTGGTTTTAATGTAGATCCTAAAAATATATTCGCTTTTTGCGTAAAAAAACCTTTTTTAAAATTTTTAATTTTTGGATACTTTGCATATTTATTATAAATTTTTATCGGATTTTTAAAATCTAATTCATCAAATAATAACATTCTTTTTTTTCCAAGAATTATTATTTTTCTTATTTTTTCAGGATTAAGCCAACTAGCTTTCAAATCTATTTTAATGTCTTTTATTTTTGCCGAAATAAAAGAAATATCGTTTATATTATTCTTTAAAAAATCGTATCCACCTGTATTTAATATAGATAAATTATCATCAAATATATAATTACAAATCGCAATATCATGTGAGGACAAATCCCAAGCTGATGATATATCGCTTCTTACCGGTCCAAGATTTAATCTTTCACATGAAACATAAAATATTTTACCTAAAAAATTTTTTTTAATAATTTTTTTTATGTATTTTATATAATCGTTATAATAATAAATATATCCACTCATAATTAACAATTTTTTTGACTTTGCAATTTTATTCAATTTTTGAAGTTTTTTTGAACTATTTGTTGAAGGTTTTTCGATAAAAATATTTAAACCTCTTTTTAAACATTCTTTTGCAACAGTATAGTGATTTTTTGTATCCACTGAAATTATTACACCAGATAATTTCAGATTAAGAAATTTTTTAAAATTTGATATAAGATTTATCTTTGGAAATTTTTTTTTAATTTCTTTTTGATTTCCACGGTCTTTATCAAAACAATAAATTTTTTTAATACCTAATTGATAAAGAACATTAATAATATTGGTACCCCAATATCCAACTCCGATTATTCCAATTTGATTATTTTTCAATATAATGTACTGATGGGTTATGAAAACTTTATGTGTTATTCCTGTTTTTAACGAACATAATAAACTCAACAAGCTTATAGATCAAATAAAAAAAAATAAATTTGAAGTTTTCAATTTACAATACTTATTTATAAATAATGGATCTACAGATGACTCGCTCTTTTTAATCAAAAATAGTGGTATTAAATATTTAAACTTAAAAGAAAATAAAGGCGTAGGTTATGCTCTTATGATGGGATATTTATATGCAAAAAAATATGAATTCGATTTTTTAATTCATTTAGCTGGAAACGGAAAAATGGATCCAAGTCAAATTGATAGTTTCTTACGATTGATAATTGATAAAAAATATGATTTTGTTTCTGGAAGTAGATTTTTAGAGGGATCATCAAGAAAAAATAATCCTTTGATTAGATTGATTTTAATAAAGAGTTTTAGTTTTTTATTAAATCTAATTTTAAAAAAAAAAATAAGTGATACCACGTGTGGTTATAGAGCATTCAAAGTTAAAATTTTTAAAAATTTTAAAAAAAATTTTTTTAAAAAAGAACTTTATACATATGGCTACGAATATTTCAGTTATGGAAAAATTATTCGATCTAAAGATATTAGTTTTTGTGAAGTTGCTGTCAGTATGGATTATCCATCAGATAAAGATTACTCAAAAATTAGACCTTTGTTAGATTGGTATATAATATTGAAATATTGGATCAAAGGATTAATTGATAAAAATGAGCTCTAAAAAAAATATATCTTATTTTTTTTCATTTTTAATATTGTTGTATATTTTTTTTACTAATTCGTATTTTGGTTACCAAGATAGTCTAATTTATGGTGGAGCTGATGGATTCTCATATTATGAAATCTCAAAGTTTGCTCCTAAAATTTCTGCTACAGCTATTCAACCTATTCACTCGGAAAGATTTTTTTTTCCATATATTATCGGAATTATCTCGAAAATATTTAACCTAGAGATTTATTTACTTTATAGAATTTTAGTTGTTACTATGATTATTTTTATAAATAAATTTTTTATAGATATTTTTTTACAATATAATAAAAACATTTACTTAATTTTAATTTCATTACTAATTTTAAATTTAAATCCTTATTTAACTAGATATTATATATCGGTTCCTCTTATTGTTAATGACTTATTATTTATATATGGAAGTTTGCTTTCATTAAATGGGTTAAAAGATGAACATCAAAAAAAATTTTTCATTGGTTTAATAATCGCGTCATTAGCAAGACAGAGTGCTATAGCAATTCTATTTAGTATTTTGGTTTTAAAAATAATTAAAAAAAAGAAATTTTTTATGAAAAATTCAGATATAATTTTTTCATTTCTAATTTTCTTGTTTATTTATGTATCATCCTACTTTTATTCATCTTTGGTTCCCCCAGAGTCTAGTAGAAGTGATCAATATTTTGTAACAATTTTTGGCTTATTTTTAGAGAATAAAAAGGTTGAAGAATTGTTTGTATTTTTTATATGGCCTTTTTTAAGTTTTTTTCCACTTCTGTTTTATTTTTTTCTTTTTATAAAAAAAAATCTAATTAAATTGAAAATAAACTCAAACATAAATTATTACATTTTTATTTTTGCATCGTTAATTTTATTACAACCTGTAATGCAAGGCTTGGATGTAAGTGGAAAAAATATAATCAGATTGACTACTTTAGCTTTTCCTTCAATTTTAACTTTTTTTTTAATTAATTCAAAATCTGAAAAATTTTCGAATTTAAAATTCATTTTATTTTCACTGCTAGTTTTTATTTGGAGTTCACATCCTACTTTTTCAATTTTTACTTTTTTAGAAAAATTTAAATTTTAGCTCGTAATTAACTTTTGATAATTTTCAAAATAAATATTAGATATACTTTCCCAATTGAAATTTTTTTTAATGTAATTTAGAGATTTTTGCTTATATGAAACACTTCTTATTTTTTTTTTATTTTTAAATATAAATTTTAATGTTTTTTTAAGCTCGTTTGAATTAAAATTAATATTTTTTGCAAATTTTTGACTTTCTAAATTTGTTTTTTTTAATTTTTTATTTAATATTAGAAATAATCCAGAGGATAAACTTTCAAATATAACTAATCCAAAATTTTCGGAATTTGATGGATGAATGAAGACATCATATTTTGATAAACATTTTTGGATATTTTTATTTAAAGAACCTTTATAATTAATATTTTTGATATTATTTATATTAAGCCCAGAAAAATATTTCTTATCAATTATTTCACCATAAATATCTAGAATAAATTTACTAAAAAAATGATTATTTTTCCATATTTTAACTAACGTATCTAAATTTTTTGACTTATGAATTCTTGAAAAAAAAACAAATTTTAATATTTTATTATTATTCCTAAAAATTTTAAAATTTTTATCTAAGTTAACACCATGAGGAATAATAGTAATATTTGACACTTTTTTAATTGTTTTGATAAAATTTTTTTTTTCTATCTCAGAATTTACAATGACCAAATCAGAATTTTTAAAAATGAATTTTTGATATAAAAATAAAGCAATTCTTTTCTTTAATCTTTTTTGATTTAATGAGAAAGGATCTAACATGCCATGAGGAGAAATAACTATTTTGGTTTTAAACAACTTAGCTAATATAAACAAAAAAATAAATCTAATTTTCCAGCATCCATTTATATGAATTATATCAGGCTTAAAAAATATAAATTTCAAAATTTTATTGGAATATATAGATTGAATTTTTTTTTTTTTAATTTCATAATTCAGTGATTCTATAACTTTAGAAACTCCAAAACCCATATTATTTTCAGAACTGGTATAAAATAATTTAAACATTTATTTTGTCTTTATAATAATCTATTAATTCAAAAAATAAAATTTATGAATAAAAAAAAATTAATTGCTATAAATTTAAACGAATATAATTTAAATTTCTTAAAAAACGGTGCCGAAGAATATAATTGTAGTAATATTAAAAAGTTTTTACGTCTTAAAAATATAAAAACCTTTTCTGTAGATAAAATTCAAGATAAAAATTTAGACCCTTGGGTACAAAATATTTCGATAAATTCTGGTAAAAGATCTAAAAATCATAAAATTTTTAATCTTGGAGAACAGATACCAAAAAACTTCTTA
>MDTA01080449.1_pt1 | contig 11268 bp, 11 predicted proteins | sample 811151 | NCBI WGS metagenome assembly MDTA01 (sample SAMN05326648, study PRJNA326480) | marine metagenome | isolation source: seawater | place: Indian Ocean: South | collected 2010 | reverse complement strand
GGTGCGCGCATAATCGACCCAAGCGAAGACATCGACGGCGTCCAGGATCTCTACATCGCCGACGGCGTAATCGCCGCGTCGGGCGGAGCGCCAGACGGATTCGCGCCTGACCACACCATTAACGCAAGTGGCTGCATCGCCATGCCGGGAATGGTTGAGCTGAGCGCGCGGCTGCGCGAGCCTGGCTCCGAGCACAAAGCGACGATTGCCAGCGAGTCTCAGGCGGCTATCGCTAACGGCATCACCACTTTGTGCGTGCCGCCGGACACTGACCCGATCGTTGATACACCCGCTGTCGTCGAACTGATCGTGCGAAGAGCGCGTGACGTAGGGCGTGCGCACATTGAGGTTATCGGGGCGCTGACACACGGGCTCGAAAGCCAACGCCTGGCTGAGATGCATGCTCTGCAACAAGCCGGCTGTATAGCTGTCAGCAACGCCGGGCGCACGATTTCCAACAGCGAAATCATGCGGCGCACGATGGAGTATGCGGCCACCTTTGATCTGACCGTAATGACCTCATGCGAGGACCCATGGCTCAGCAAAGGTCGTCACGCACACGCCAGTGCCAATGCGTTTGTCGCAGGCCTGGACCCCATTCCCGCGGCCGCCGAGACCATTATCGTCGCCCGCGACCTGCTGCTCGCGGAGATGACGGGTGCGCGCGTGCATTTCTGCCGCCTTAGCACACGCCAGAGCGTGCAAATGTTGCAGCGTGCGCAATTTGACGGCTTGCCGGTCACGGCGGACGTCGCGGCGCACCAGTTGTTCCTGACCGATGCCGATCTGGCTGGCTTCGATACGTTTTGTCATGTGCGCCCCCCCCTGCGTAGTCGCGACGATGTAGTCGCACTGCGAGCTGGCGTGCGCGACGGTGTGCTGTCCGCCATTACCAGCGACCATCAACCACATGAACTCGACGCCAAGATGAACCCTTTCACAGAGACCGAACCTGGCATCAGTGGTCTGGACACATTGCTGCCGCTGGTACTCAGACTCGCGACCGAAGAGAGCCTGCCGCTCACTCAGGCGCTCGCTACCGTCACCAGTGGGCCTGCCGCCATTGCGGGTCTCAAACGTGGCACGCTGAGTGCAGGCGCACGCGCCGATATCTGTATCTTTGAACCGACGGCCAGTCGCACACTGACGCCGGAGTCCTGGTGGTCCATGGGCAAAAACTCACCGTTCATGGAGCAAACCATGGCCGGCACCGTGCGGACAACCCTCATTGATGGCCGCGTGTTGTATGAAGGCGAAACAGCGGAGGCTGTCGCATGAGTCAGGCGCAACGCGACACCATCGTGGTGGAGGCCGCTGAGGTTATCGGGCGCGAAGAACATCCTGATGGCCAATATATCCTGCGGCTGCGGGCGCCCCGCATCGCCGCCCGCGCGGGCGCTGGTTCATTTGTGCACATTCGCTGCAGTGATGAGCTCCCAATGCGTCGACCGATGTCGATCATGCGGGTAGACCCGGTCGCCGGGTGTTTTGATGTGTTGTTCAAAGTGACCGGTGCAGGAACAGCGCTGCTCGGCGCGCAGGCAATTGGCGCCTCGCTCAGCACCATGGGGCCTATTGGTCGCTGTTTCACTCCAGACGCCGAACGCGACATCGCGCTACTGTTGGGAGGCGGTGTCGGCATTCCACCCATGCTGTATCTGGCTGATGTGCTGCACGCCGCGGGGCGTCCGCCCGCGTTTGTTGTGATGGGGTCCGAAGTCCCTTTTCCTTTTGCAAACAATCGCTCCCAGCTGGATGTCAGTTCCGTTGCTATCGCCGATGCACGTTGTGTCCCGGAACTGGAAGCGCAAGACATCCCATCGCGCCTTGCTACAACACAGGGTTATGCCGGATGTTTTGATGGCTTTGTCACGGACCTCGCCCGCACTTGGCTCGAGGGTCTGTCTGCCGCGGAGCTTGGCCGCGTGGCCGTTTACGCATGTGGTCCCAATCCCATGCTGAAGGCAATCGCAGCCTTGTCCGCGAGTTTTGGACTGCCCTGCCAGGTCTCGATGGAAGAGTTCATGGCATGTGCCGTCGGCGGGTGTGCGGGGTGTACTGTGCTCACCAACGAAGATGGTCGCCAGGCGATGCGCCGGGTTTGTGTTGATGGTCCGGTATTCGACGCACAAACGATCGAGTGGGAGTCATTACCCCATTAGCGGGCTACCGCACCTACGCGATTCGCGCTGACCCCCTAAGATAGAATGCGTCACAACATCCCGTGCATTCTGGGACTCTGAATATGGCTAATCCCAAGCAAACACTATTGACGCCGCTGCGGAAAGTTGCGCTCGCCTGTGCGCTTGCAGTGAGCGGGGCGCATGCAAGCGCGGCAGAAATCGCCCCGCCGGATTGTCCCAGGCCGGAGCGCCCCGCAGAGTTCAGGAACAGTGAACATGCCAACAAGTACTGGCGTAAGGCAGAGGGGTTTCAACAATGCCTCATGAAATACGCCAAGGCACAGAAAGCTTTATCGGACCAACATGGTAAAGCGGCCAACGATGCCATCGGCCAATGGAACGCATTTGTGGCTGAGAACAGTGCCCGTGACGAAGAAACCGCTGAACAAAAAGCACACCAGAAACAAAGTCAATGACTGAGACGTCTTCACCAACCAACGCCGGACCGCTCAGCGGCATCCGGATCCTGGAGATGGGCCAGCTGATTGCCGGCCCGTTTGCCGGGTCCCTGCTTGCTTATTTTGGTGCGGAAGTCATCAAAATCGAGCCTCCCGGCAAAGGCGACCCATTACGCCAGTGGCGAGTCGTACGCAATGGTACTTCGCTCTGGTGGCACAGCCTGGGCCGCAACAAAAAAAGCATTACCGTCAACCTGCGCGAAGAAAGTGGGCGCGATCTCGTCCGCCAGCTGGCCGCACAGTGTGATGTGTTAGTCGAGAACTTCAGGCCAGGCACGCTGGAAAAGTGGGGTCTGGCGCCAGAGACTTTGAAAACGGACAACGAGCAGCTGATCATCGCGCGAATCTCAGGCTATGGTCAGACGGGTCCTTACGCTTCACGTCCGGGTTTCGCCTCCGTTTGTGAAGGTATTGGCGGGTTTCGTTACGTAAATGGCTTTCCAGGCGACGCCCCGGTCCGCCCCAACCTGAGTCTTGGTGACAGCCTCGCAGGCCTGCACGCGGCATTTGGTGTCGCGTTGGCGCTCATTGAGCGCAATCGCGCGGGCGGCAGCGGCCAGGTAGTGGACGTCGCAATCTACGAATCCATATTCAACATGCTGGAGGCCGTCATCCCCGAGTACGACGGCGCCGGCATCATGCGCGAACCGTCAGGCTCAACCCTGACCGGCATCGCGCCCACCAATACGTACCGTTGTAATGACGAACGCTTCATCGTAATTGGGGCCAACGGCGATTCGATTTTCAAACGCCTGATGCTGGCGATGTCGCGGCCCGATCTGGCGGAGGACCCGCGCCTCGCGGAGAACCAGGGACGTGTCACGCATCAACAGGAGCTGGATGACGCGATCACAGCGTGGACCAGCTCTGTCAGTAGTGAGGAAGCATTGCATGTGCTTGACGGAGCAGACGTACCCGCCGGGCCCATCTACAACGCGGCTGACATGCTGGCGGACCCGCACTACAACGCGCGCGAGATGTTCCATCAGGTAGAGATTGACGGCAAGCCGCTGAAGATCCCGGCCATGACACCAAAACTGGACTCCACGCCTGGACGGACGCGCTGGTCTGGGCCGCAGGTAGGCGCGCACAATCAGGAGATTCTGGGCACGTTGCTGGGCTTGGACGCAACGGCGCTGGCGAACCTCAAAGAAAGAGGCGTGATCTAGCGGCCTGATCCGGCAGCCGCTCTTATGGGAGAGCGGGACGGGCACACATCAGCGCATGAAAGGCACCGCTGTGGTCGTCAGCCGGATTGTTCCGCCAGTTGGCGCTGCAAGTCTTCGATGACCGTGTTCGAGTTTCGGATGCGCTGCGCCATCGTGGTCAGCAGATTGTGCGCAACATAAGGCGTACGTCTGAACAGCTCCCACAGGTTGTCGCCATCCAGTCCAACAATGCGACAAGCCGTCTCCGTCACGACGAACGCCGATGTGGTGCCACCGTCGATGACCGAAAGCTCCCCAAACATTTCGCCCTTACCAATCTTCGCTACGGCCGGGTTGTCCCAGGATTCAAGGCGCACACTCAGTTGGCCTTCCAGCACCAGATACAAGCGTTTGTTGGGCTGCCCCGCTGCGATCACGACTTTTCCGGGCCCCACGCGCAGCACTGAACATTGCTGCAGAACTTCAGCAACGTCGTCAAAGTTGGTGCTGCGGAACAACGACAATTGATGCAGATCACCCCGCGAAACGTTCAGGTCTGTATCGCTCATGTTTGTGTGACCTCGAGTAACTGTGTCGTGGCCTGACTACCACGTCCCTTTGTTTTGTCAGACAGACTCTTGTAACGCAGCACCGGCCTAACCGAAGTTAATCTTCGCTTCCAGGTTTGTACGCGAGTCAGCGTTATTCAGCGCCTCTTCAAGCGTGATGCGGTTTTCCTGATACAGGTTGTACAAAGACATATCAAACGTCTGCATACCCTTGGCACCACTGTCGCTCATAGCCTCTTTGATCTCGTCCAGCTCACCTTTCAGGATCAGCTCCTGGATGTGTGGCGTGTTGACCATGATCTCAACCGCCGCACAACGTTTGCCGCGCACGTCCGGAACCAGTCTCTGCGACACGACGGCTCGCAGATTGGTCGACACGTCCATGAACAATTGTTTGTGCGACTCTTGCGGGAACATGTTAATGACACGCTCCATTGCCTGATTGGCATTGTTTGCATGCATCGTCGAGATGGCGAGGTGACCGGTGTTGGCCAGCTCAAGCGCCGCTTCCATGGTCACGCGATCTCTAATCTCACCAATCAGGATGACGTCCGGCGCCTCGCGTAAAGAGGCTTTGAGGGCGCGCGCATAGGATACAGTGTCCACGCCAACTTCGCGCTGATTGAGGATCGACATCTTGTTTGGGTGATAGAACTCGACCGGGTCTTCGATCGTCAGAATATGACCAGCCTGCGTCTCGTTGCGATGGTTGATCATCGCGGCTAACGTGGTCGACTTACCCGATCCCGTCGCCCCCACCATCAACAACAGGCCACGTTTCGCGCCGATGAGTTCTTTCAACACGTCCGGCACATTGAGTTCGTCAATCGTCGGAATGACTGACGGAATCAAGCGTAAGACCATCCCTACATGGCCGCGTTGCCTGAACACGTTTACACGAAATCGTGCGCTCCCATCAGGCATACCAATGGCGAAGTCACACTCCATTGTCTCAGCAAATTCACGGCGCTGCTGGTCGTTCATGATGCCGTCTGCAGCCGCGCTGCAGAGTTCCGGCGTCAACATCGACTTGCCAATGGACTGGACCTTGCCCTCAAGCTTGATCTTGACCTGCGCACCCGCTGTGAAAAACAGATCCGACCCTTTCTGCTGGACCATCAACTTCAGATAGGGCGTGATGTCCATCGTCTGGACGCCATCCTCCCCCGGCGGGGCCTCGGCAACGGCTTCTGACATGCGCGTAATGCCTCCCGGTATCGAGTCAGCCTACCGATGCAGGCCAGCTTCTTCTTCGGTTTCTTCAAGCGCCAGGTGGTCCAGTTCGGCCATGGCGTCTTTGTCTTTCGCAGCTTGGCCTTCCAATTTGATACGCAGCCGCAGTTCGTTCATGGAATCCGCATAACGCATCGCATCGTCGTAGGTAATCTTGCCGCCTTCGTACAAATCGAACAGGGCCTGATCAAAAGTCTGCATGCCAAGCTCGCGGGACTTTTGCATGATGGGCTTAATTTCATGCAGCTCACCTTTAAGAATCAGGTCCTTGATCAGAGGCGAGTTCAGCATGATTTCGATCGCGGCCACACGCCCTTTGCCTTCTTTGGTCTTCAGCAGGCGTTGCGAAATAATCGAGCGCAGGTTGGCGGACATGTCCATTAACAGCTGCTGCTTCCGCTCTTCAGGAAAGAAGTTGATGATGCGGTCCAAAGCCTGGTTGGCGTTGTTGGCGTGCAGCGTAGCCAGTGCCAGGTGACCCGTTTCAGCAAACTGAATCGCGAACTCCATCGTCTCGCGGTCGCGAATCTCACCGAGCAGAATCACATCCGGCGCCTGGCGCAACGTGTTTTTGAGGGCGATGTCCCAGTCATCGGTGTCAACGCCCACTTCCCGCTGCATGATGACGCAGCCTTTGTGCGGATGAACGTATTCGATCGGGTCTTCGATGGTGATGATATGACCGTGGCTGTTGCGGTTACGGTAGTCGATCATCGCTGCAAGGCTGGTCGACTTTCCCGAGCCGGTGCCACCCACCATGATGACAAGACCGTTTTTGGTCATGACAACATCTTTCAGAACTTCCGGTAATCCCAGGTCGTCAATGTTCGGGATTTCTGCCGCGATGGTTCGCATCACCAGACCAGGATTGTTCTGCTGAATAAATGCGTTCGCTCTGTAACGGCCAATGCCGGGCGGCGATACAGCGAAGTTACATTCCTTGGTCGCCTCAAACTCTTTTAGCTGCTTGTCATTCATGATGGCGTAAGTCAGTGCTTTGCAGTTCTGCGGCGTCAGGTCTTGTTTGGACACCGGCGTGACCTTGCCGTCAATTTTCATCGCGGGCGGAAAACCCACCGTAATGAACAAATCTGATGCGCTTTTCTGACGCATCAGTTTCAATAAATCCAGCATGAACTTAATGGCTTGTTCTCGTTCCATCTCTCACTCCTGCACGTAACACTCGCTCCACAGATCGGCCCTGACGCGGGCGGGAGAGTGCTACTGGATTGAATCTCTATTTGCTGCTTTCATCTGCGCGTCGCGACGCGTAACGAGGTTCTCACGCACCAGTCGCTGCAGGTCCTGATCCAGTGTTTTCATGCCAGCGGCCTGGCCGGTCTGAATGGCGGAATACATCTGCGCCACTTTGTTTTCGCGAATCAGGTTACGGATCGCTGGCGTGCCAATCATGATTTCGTGTGCCGCCACGCGGCCTCCGCCCTGCTTTTTCAGCAACGTCTGCGAGATCACAGCTTTCAGCGATTCAGACAGCATCGAGCGAATCATTTCTTTCTCCGCCGCCGGAAACACGTCGACGATACGGTCGATCGTCTTGGCCGCGGAACTGGTGTGCAGTGTCCCGAAGACCAGATGCCCCGTTTCAGCGGCAGAAAGCGCAAGGCGAATGGTTTCCAGGTCCCGCATCTCACCGACGAGAATGGTGTCCGGGTCTTCACGCAGCGCGGAGCGCAGCGCTTCGTTGAAACCGAGGGTGTCGCGATGCACCTCGCGCTGGTTAATCAGGCACTTTTTGGACTGATGCACAAACTCGATCGGGTCTTCCACCGTCAAGATGTGCCCGTATTCATTCTCGTTCTTGTGATTGACCATCGCGGCGAGCGTGGTCGATTTGCCTGAGCCCGTCGGTCCGGTCACCAGCACCACGCCACGTGGCGTGTCGGAGATTTCTTTGAATATCTCCGGTGCATTCAGGTCTTCCAACGTCAGAATTTCCGATGGGATGGTTCTGAAGACCGCGCCAGAGCCGCGGTTGTGGTTAAACGCGTTGACACGAAATCGTGCGAGGCCAGGCACCTCGAACGAGAAATCAGTCTCAAGGAATTCTTCGTAATCCTTGCGCTGCTTATCGTTCATAATGTCGTAGACCAGATCATGAACCGTTTTGTGATCCAGCGACGGGACATTAATGCGCCGGACATCGCCATCAACACGAATCATCGGCGGTAACCCAGCCGACAGGTGTAAATCAGATGCGCCGTTTTTGACGCCAAATGCCAACAGTTCACCGATATCCATTCCACTTTCCCCTGAAGCGGTGGCCGAAAACGCATACGGGCGTCGACAAGCCTATTTCCAAGCAGCTGGCGCTAGCCCCGATGCACCAGCCAGCCGCGCCGCAAATGGGCATCCCGAGTATAGCTCACGGGTATTTACTGACCACAGAAGCCGTACCAGTTCGTACGCTTCGTTACTTTTGTGCGCTAAATCGCGCGTCCCCCCGCAAAACAGGACACCAGAATCGCTTAAAGTGTGCCCTTACAGCGTGGCGTGCCCTCACGTGTATGCGTCGGCCGCCATCGCATCACCTTAAGCCCCGCGAGGTTTGCATTTTATGGACCAGGAAGACGCCATCGGTGCCAGTATCGCCGAGCGCCTTGAAAGAGTACGCGCGGAACTCGCGTCGGCTTGCCGAGCCGCCGGTCGCGGCAAGGATGAGGTGCAGCTGCTGGCGGTCAGTAAGACGCGGCCGCCCGAAGACGTGGTCAGCGCATTCCAGGCTGGTCAGTCGGCATTCGGGGAAAATCAGCTACAAGACGCCCTGCCCAAGGTCGAGCATATGCGCGGCCATCAGGTCGAGTGGCACTTCATCGGGCCGATTCAGTCCAACAAAACCCGCCCGATTGCAGCAGATTTCGACTGGGTACACAGCATCGATCGCGTCAAGATCGCGGAACGTTTGAGCAACCAGCGCGCGGAAGACCTGCCTCATCTACAGGTTTGCCTGCAGTTCAACGTCAGCGGCGAGGCCAGCAAGTCCGGGTTTGAGCACGGCGAGTTGCATGCGGCAGCCGAGGCTGTCTCAGCCCTTCCTCGCGTCAAATTGCGCGGGCTCATGGCCATCCCGGCACCGGCCTCGGAGTTGGCCTCACAGCGGGCGGCCTTTGCGGAAGTGCGTGAAGCGTATGACGCGCTGAACTCCGCGGGTTTCGAACTGGACACGCTGTCGATGGGTATGACAAATGACCTTGAAGCGGCAGTGCTGGAAGGGGCCACGATCGTGCGCATTGGCACTGCGGTCTTTGGTCCGCGCGCGCCCCGCTGAGTGGCGCCCGGGCCGCTCAGCCGCCTTGTTGCGCGCGCAACTGGCGTCGAATTGTCGCGACCTTACGCACGATAGGTCGGCCACGCCTTGGCACGCGACAGGCTGCGCGAGACACCCTGGCCAAACTCATACAGCACGCCCAGGTTGAACTGGGCCTGCGCCTGGTCCTGCGCCGCCGCCTTGCCAAGCCACTCTGCTGCTTTGCGCTGGTCGCGTGGGACACCATTCCCGTATGCGTACAGGGTCCCGATGGCGTGTTGTCCGTCCGCCAGACCCTGCTCAGAAGACAAACGGAACCAGTTAGCCGCTCTGGCGGGCTCGCGCACGACGCCGCGCCCGGTCGCATACATGACTCCCAACTTGAACTGCGCCTCCGGTAACTCGAGTTCGGCTGCACGCTTGAACCAGCGCACAGCCTGGCTGTCGTCGCGTATGCCTGCACGTCCCGACGCATAGCGGATGCCCAGCAGGTAGGCGGCCCGCGCATCGCCCTGCTCAGCCATGGTGGAGAGCTGGAGCAAGCTGTACTGAGAATCCGCGTAAGCCGCATCGGGCAACGCCTGCGCCATCGCGTCATCAGCTCCTGCTGCCACCAGACAGCAGCAGACGAACATCCGCAGAGGCGCACAGATAAGGTGAGTAAATTTCACAACCGACATTTTACCGTGGGTACGCATCTGCTTGCCTGGGGCGACAACGCCCAGCTTTACGCCGATAATGAACCGCTGTACTCAGGCCTTTAGAGCAGCGCAATGGACCACGGCATCATTACATTTATTGGCGGCGGCAACATGGCGGCCAGCCTGATTGGCGGCCTGATCAACAACGGCTATCCGACCGCACACATTCGCGCGGCCGAGCCGCTGGCCGCGCGCCGCGATTACTTGGGCGCACAATTCGGCATCGCCTGTTTCGAGGACAACGTGACCGCCTGCGATGGCGCGGCAGTGGTCGTACTGGCAATCAAACCGCAGGTGATGCCGGCGGTCGCTTCCGGCCTGGGCGCGGGCATTCGGGATAGTCAACCGCTGCTGCTGTCCATCGCGGCGGGCATCCGCGAGCCGGATATCCGTCGCTGGCTCGGGTTCGAGGCATCGATTGTGCGGACGATGCCGAACACGCCGGCGCTGGTTGGGAGCGGCGTGACCGGTGCCTTTGCCAACAACGTGGTTTCTGCCGAAGCGCGTGCTGCGGCAGACGATATCCTGCGCGCGGTGGGCACAACGGTCTGGGTCGATGATGAGGATCTCATCGACGCGGTGACGGCCGTTTCGGGCAGCGGCCCGGCTTATTTTTTCATGCTGATGGAGCATCTGGCGGCAACGGGCCAGAAGCTGGGTTTGAGCGCGGAGGCCGCCAACGCGCTTGCGTTGCAGACCGCTCTGGGTGCCGCACGCATCGCCATCGAGGGTGACGATCCACCCGGCGTGTTGCGCGAAAAGGTCACTTCACCGGGCGGCACAACCGAGCGCGCCCTTGGAATTTTCAAGGAAGGCGGCATATCAGGCCTTGTGGAGTCTGCCGTTACGGGCGCGCGTGACCGCGCGCGCGAACTGGCGGATGAACTAGGCAAGAGTTGAGAGAGATGGGCGATCCGTTAAGCAGCGCGGCGGTTTTTCTGGTCCGCACACTGTTCGAGCTTTATATACTGGTCTTCGCATTGCGGTTTTTGCTGCAAATGGTGCGTGCTGACTTTTACAACCCGCTGTCTCAATTTGTCGTGAAGGCGACCAACCCGGTACTGGTCCCGTTACGACGCATCTTTCCGGGATTTGGCGGCATCGACTTCCCGTCGATTGTGGCGATGCTGGTGCTCAAGATTATTGAGCTGTTCATTCTGTCGTTGCTGGTGACTGGACTAAGCGCCGGGTTTGGCACAATTTTAATTGTCTCCGTCATCGAGTTGATCAAGCTCTTCGTCTACATCTACATCGTCGCCATTCTGATCCAGGTGGTCATCAGCTGGGTGTCGCCGGGCACATACAATCCGATGACAGCGCTGATTCACACCATCACTGAACCATTGATGCGACCGGCTCGCCGCATGATTCCGCCAATGTCGGGATTTGACCTGTCGCCGCTGGCAGCGCTAATCGCGCTACAGCTGGTCCTGATTCTGTTTGTGGAACCGCTGTATCAGCTGGTGCCGGTCGCCATTCGCTAGTGCTTGAGGCCTGGTGCTTGAGGCCTGGTGCTTGAGGCGCACTAATTCTTGAAGAGGGAGCGCAACAGACCGCCTTTTTTCTTGGGCCGCTCCGGCGTCCTGGAGCTGGTCGCCTCGACCTGACGCGTGTACTGCGCCTGCGCGAGCTGATGGCGCAGCCGCATGCGGGTTTCTTCCGAGACCATATTGCCTGCAAGCTCCTGGAAGCGATTGTCTTTGCGCACGAT
>MDTA01144837.1_pt1 | contig 11269 bp, 12 predicted proteins | sample 811151 | NCBI WGS metagenome assembly MDTA01 (sample SAMN05326648, study PRJNA326480) | marine metagenome | isolation source: seawater | place: Indian Ocean: South | collected 2010 | reverse complement strand
AAGCCCTGAATCGAATCTTGATTTGAATTCATTCTCTTACTCCCTTCAGCTTTGTGCATTATTTAAGTGATTTCTAGTTTATTAAGCTTGATTTTTTATTGAGAAGAATTTCTGTAAATTTTAGATAGCCATCGCGGTGGTTCATATATTAAGACCTCAAATTGATCTCCTTCATTGATCTCGCCGGCGACTTCAATTACACCGACTAATCCGCGACTAAACTTGGCGGCCTCGGAAAAAGCATTTTCTTTGAGCGGCTCACCGGAAATTGTTGTATGTAGTGAGGCAATTTTCTTGCTCACTCCTTTGCACGGTGGGTTGTATTCTTCGACCATCAATTCTGCGTTGGAGGGGAACTTGAATATCGTTCCTTTAGGTAATTGTGATAGGTTTGGCACGCCCGAGATGCAAAGATTAGCACCGATACTACCGGCGTTCACGGGCTCACACAGGTCCATTTCCTGACTCATCTTAGCTAACTCTTCTTGCGACACGGCTGACCATTGACGTTCATTACGGCGAACTACGCCAGCAGGTTGTTTATCTCCGATCCCCCAACTTTCTCGCTCAAAAGATCCATGACGATCGCCGACAAAACCATCAAGTTCGGCCTTAAGTGACGGCCTCGCATGTTTGATTAAGTTTTCACCCCGCACTCCCTGATAGAGCGCTTCAATTCGTCCAATCGTTTTTTTCATGGATTAGTTCTCGGAAAAAAATTTTTATTTTAATGACTTTGCAAGATTGTTAGAAGATCTTTGTCACAGAGTTCGAACGGACCAGAATTTTTTTTTAATTTGAATGACTACAGCGTCCCGGAACAACTAGAGAATCGACCAGTGAAAGGGGATATAATTAGTTAGTTGATCCCATCACAACGCATAACAATTCAGGAGGGCGTGATGTCTGATCCATCGGGGTTAGATACGTGGATACGCGCTGCACTTACTTTTTTTGCGCATTCTTTATTCATTCCCTTAGCAGTTGCGGAAGTGCCTATAAAAGAAAATCTCGCGTGCGGGTTGACGGCTGATGCCATGGGTCAATTTGAAGTTGTACCTACAGGAGAATTTACAAAAAATCTCGAACCTGTATATCCTGAAGAAGGCCGAGCCAAGATAGTCAGGGTAAGTTCATTTCAAATTCAAATTCACGAAGTGACAAACGGACAATTTCACAAATTTGTAACCGAAACGGGTTATCTAACAGATTCGGAAGCCGGTCTGGCAGCAGGTCGAATCGATGCCGGATCAGGGTTGTTTGTATCTCCTGCACTTAATGCGAAATCAAATCTGCAACAAAGTGTCTTATCTACCGGCTGGCATTTAGTTAAGGGTGCAACATGGCAATCTCCGCAAGGAGCGGGGACTGATATTCATGGAAAAGAAAACTATCCTGTCGTTCATGTGTCGCTCAATGATGCTCGAGCTTATGCGATCTGGGCTAAAGCAAGACTGCCCACGGAAGCCGAATGGGAATATGCTGCGAGCCTGGGGTTGTTTAACAAAGAGAATCAGGTATCTGGCGCTTATACTGAGGCTGGGAATCCAGTCGCGAACACTTGGCAAGGCTCTTTTCCTGAATCAAACACCGCAAAAGATGGATTTCGTAGTGCGGCGCCGGTCGGATGTTTCAGGGCGAGTTTGATCGGGCTTTTCGATATGATCGGTAATGTCTGGGAGTGGACAGATACCTCGGCTGGTGATGGCAGGTTTGTCATTAAAGGCGGGTCTCATTTATGCGCAAAAAACTATTGTCGCCGTTATCGTCCTTCCGCCCGCCAGTTTCAGGAACATGATTTTTCAATGAGCCACATCGGGTTCAGGGTGGTGCGAGATCTTAACTAGGCGAGCTGTTTAATATCCACTTACCCAGTCCGGGAGAATCACGTTATTTTCCCTCTGATAGGCTCTCCACTTTTCGATCATGCTAGCCAGCTTTTCTGGTTTTTTTAAAGCCAGGTTATTGGTTTCACCTGGATCATCTGGCAGATAATAAAGCTCCACGTCACCTGTGGCATAGGGTTTGGGCATTAGCAATAATTTCCAGTCTCCGTCTCGAAGCGCGTATTTTCCAAACAATTCTATGCCTAGAAGATTGGTTGATGCGTCTGCCTCAGGATTTGACAAAAGAGTTCGGAATGAATGGCCCTGCATTGGATGTATCTCTTTTCCCTCAAAGGTATTTCCAGGATGCTCGATGCCGGCAAAGTCCAGTAATGTAGGAGTTACGTCTCTCACCGAGAGGGTAGAATGTAATATCTCGCCTGGTGCGACGTGTCCTGGTAGATGGGCAAATGCACTGACCCGGGTGCCACCTTCGCTCGGAAATGCTTTGTACATTCTTAAACCCGCAGCACCGGCTCGCGCCCAACCTGCTCCGTAGAGGACATAGGACCCAGGTTTTCCCATGGCATCAAGGCTGAAATCATGCTGTTCATCTATGACCTGCCGAATTTTTGGGAACAACTCAGGCGACCAGGTTTCATCGAGATCATGGCCCTCGGGGCCATTGTCAGAAAAAAATAAAATAAGAGTGTTGTCTAGCACTTCACTTGATTCTAGATAGTTAATCAGGCGACCCGTATGACGATCGATTTCCTCCACCATGGCTGCGTAGACTTCCATACTGCGTTGCTGGATGATTTTTTCCTCTCTGTTGAGTTCATTCCATCTGACAGCTTTTGGGGGCCTTGTGGGGTCGGGGGATTGGGGCAAGATACCTAATTCTCTGACTCGCTTTAAACGGTTCTCGTAGACTACATCGTAACCTTCTGAGTAGGCGCCATGATATTTTTCAATGACAGCGTCCGGTGCCTGAAGCGGCCAGTGGGGTGCAGTGAAACTTAGAACGCTAAAGAATGGTTTGTCTGAATCTGCTTCGTCTTCAAGATACGAGATTAATTTGTCGACATAGAACTGCGATGAATATTCGAAGTCTTCGGGCAACTCTTTGAGCAATTTTCCATCTTCGACATAAGGGGCTTTTGCATCAGGAGTTGCGGCATATGCGGGTCGCATGTCTGAAAAGTGACTTGCTCCGCCAGAGATCAATGAAAACGAGCGCTCAAAACCTTGACTTGTCGGTCCTTGATCAGGGGTAACAGCGAGATGCCACTTTCCAGAGAGATAGGTGCGGTAGCCACTATTTTTTAGGAGTGTCGCAACCGATACTACGCGATCGTTTAGAAACCCCTCGTAGCCGGGTTGCCCTTTTTGATTCGGAGACAATTCTTCATACATGTTACCTACACCAGCTAGATGCGGGTCGACTCCAGTAAAGAGCGTCGCTCGTGTTGGCGAGCAGGCGGGCATGGTATGAAAATTACTAAAGCGCATTCCGGAAAAAGCGAGTTTATCGAGGTGAGGGGTTGGTATTTCACCACCAAAGCTGCCGATATCCGTAAAGCCAAGATCATCAGCGATGATTAGTAAGATATTAGGTCTGTCATCAGCTTGGGGTGATCCAAATGACGCAGCGCTGCCTGTAAGCAGAAAAAGACAACCCAGTAGATTAATAACTTGCTGGGTTCGTCTCATTATTATCCTCTCCTTGGCTGCGACATTTGGAGGCGAGTTGACGGGCGGACTGAGCCAGCAGCAGCGTATCGACGCCGACGCCGATGAATTGAGCGCCGTGGTCAATGTAATAGTCCCTGAGTTCAGGGTCCAGGCACAGCAGGCCAGCTATCTTGCTCGCAGCACGAATCTTGGAGAGCGACTCTACTAGCGTTTTCTTAACTTCCGGATGGCCAGCATTTCCAGGATATCCCATTGATGCAGATAGGTCAGACGGTCCCAAAAAGATACCATCGACACCATCTACTTTAAGGATGTCATCAATCTGCTCAACAGCATTTGCCGTTTCGACCTGGATAATTACGCAGATCTGTTCATTGGAATTTTCGATGTAACCGGGGATGCCATTCCAGTGTGCGGCGCGAGCCATTGAGGTACCTAGTCCTCGACTACCTTCCGGCGGATAGCGGGTCGCGTGAACGACTGCTTCGGCTTGTTTGGCCGATTCGATCATGGGCATCAGCAGCGTTTGCACGCCAGAATCTAGAAGGCGTTTTAGCAGTGCAGGATCATCATTTACAGGACGTACAATAGGTGCGACTGGATAAGCGGCCATGGTTTGGAGGTGGTGAAAAATATCACGAATCTCGAAGTTTCCGTGCTCGTGATCGATCAGCAGCCAGTCAAATCCCGCGCCGGCAGCAATTTCGGCCACACTGGTGTCGGGAATCGATAGCCACAGACCGTAGGCGGGTATTTCGTTGGCGAGGGCTTTTTTAAATGAATTGTTTGGCATGTCCATTAGTTAGGCCTATTTAAAATCAACACTGATTTCACCGTGGGGTCCGAAGTCGGCACGAACATGTGCACCTGCGCTCACGATTACCGGACGTGTAAATGACCCGGAAAGAATAATCTGACCTGGTTCGAGACCAATTCCCCAGGGAGCGAAACGTTTGCAAACCCAGCTGATACCGAGCGCAGGGTGTCCAAGTACGCCTGCCGCGAGTCCCGTTTCCTCGATTTCATCATTTAGATAGAGGAGGGCACCAGCCCAGGGAAGGTCAATTGTTTTTGGGTCTATCTGCGTATCGCCCATTATGATTCCAGCGTTTGCCGCATTATCAGCGATCGTATCGAACACTTTTCGGGTATAACCACTCTCCGGATCTGTTCGGAAGCTTCGCGCCGCAATAAGCTCAAGCGCCGGTACTACATAGTCGGTTGCGGCTATCACATCTTCGATTGACACATTTTCTCCGGATAGCGGCGCCTTGAGAATAAAAGCAAATTCGGTTTCGATACGCGGATCTGTGAAATTAGAGGCTTTAATACTGCCGTTATTGGGAAACACCATGTCATCGAGAAGCACTCCATAGTCAGGGGTGTCGATGTTGACCGCCATCTGCATGGCTCTTGAGGTAAGACCTATCTTATAACCGACGACCTGTCTCCCTTCGTTCAATTTTCGCTTAACCCAACATTCCTGAATCTTATACGCATCGTCCATATCCATTTCAGGATATTCCAATGTGAGTGCGGGCATTTGGATTCGATTCACTTCTGCTTTATAGAGCCGGTCAGCGGCGGATTCGATTTGATCTTGGGTCAGCATGTCAGAGATTTTTCTTATTGAACTTAACTTTTTCTTCCAGTTCGCGCATTTCAAAACTGACCGCTAAACCTTGCTTTTGAAATAGGGGTTCCAGGTGTTCTATCAGCAGATCAAATAATTCCTTACCGATCTCTAGACGGGTTTCAGGGGTGCGACCGCGTCCAACTTTCATGCTCAGATTGACGAAGCCATTGGTGGGGGTGCCATCTCCAACTCTAAATTCATCACAGCGGATGGCCCGACTTCGAATTCCGGCCAGCGGAAATATCCCGCTTTCATCTGCTTTGGCGTGCATCTTAGCCATTAAACCCTCCATATCGAGTAACGCTGAATCGAGGTTTGAAGAGTATTCGTAAATAAAATGTGCCATGAATTGATTCCTTATTTGCCTTATGCAATCGCCATCGTGGCTGCGGTGCAACCCACTGCAAAAATTGGGATGGGTCGGTAGTAGTGCACGGTCCCTTTGCTGTTTTCAGCAGCACCTGCCACTGCGATAAAGTTTCTGATTTCAAATCCCCCTTGACCCGCATCTAGGTACACCTGCTCGTCAGAATAATCCAGGAGCGCGTCGCGATCGTTATCGCACCAGCGCTCTAGGAAATCACGATCCCAAGCTTCGTTAATTTTCCCCGAGTCCGGTGTTGCTGGCCAGTGAGAAATGCCTCCCGTACCTACGATGGCAATCCGTTCCGGAATTTCGGCGCAAGCCCGTCCAATAGCCTGGCCAAATGCATAGGCTCTATGAAGGGGGGTGAGTGGTGGTCCCTGACAGTTAATATTTGCCGGTATGATGGGGAGGTCATAGCGCGGGGTGAGATGATGCAAAGGCACCATAATCCCATGGTCGAATTTCCATTCCTCGGCATAGGCTAGGTCAATGTCTTGCATGACGCTAGAGATTATTCGACGAGATAATTCAGGTACACCGGGTATTCTTGTCCTTTCTATGCCGAGCCACTCGGGATCTTCAATAGGGCCATCGTAGTGATCTGCCATTCCCATGCAGTAGGAGGGCATGTTGTCCATAAAGAAATTTGCAAAGTGTTCTGCGGCGATCACGATCAGTGCGTCTGGTTTAGCTCTTTCCAGACTCGCGCGCATCTCATTCATGGCGCTTTGTAAGGTACGAACATCATCTTCATCTGCCATGTGGATACGGCCGGTGATTCCTGGAGCATGAGAACATATTCCGGCGAAGACCAGACTCATGTTGCGCCTTTTCCATCGGTTGTCACGTATAGGCCTGCTTTGACGTTACCATGCTCGTTGAGTGCGTCACGCATGGACTGAATATACTCTGGCCATGCATACCCGCACATTGCAGCGAAATGCATTAGGATCTGGCCGTTCACGCCTAAAATATATAGAAGGCCAATATCGGGTGTTACGATAGCGGCATGTTCTTCCTCGGTAAGCTCATAATCAGTAAGGACGCTCTCTTTGTCTGCAAAAAACTTTTCCTGCAGGCTCTGGTCACGATTGAGCTGATAGAGAAGCTTTTGAGTGTAGTAAAGGCTCACCTTATTTTCCCAGTGACGGTACCCGGTGTGTGTCGTGTGCAACGCAAACGTTCTTCGTTTCCATATAAAAGTCGAAGCTGTAGTCGCCTCCATCGCGTCCTATACCGCTCATTTTCATCCCGCCGAATGGAGAAGGCAAATTCCGATTGTTCTCTGAATTGACCCATAGCATACCTGCCTCGATTTTATTCGCGAGCCGCATCGCTCTTCCAACATCTTTGGTCCAGATATAACCACTGAGACCGTATACAGAATCATTTGCAAGTTCAACGGCTTCTTCTTCTGAAGAAAAGCTCATAGTAGTTAAAACCGGCCCGAAAATCTCTTCGCGAGCAACTCGCATAGTATTTGCGGCATCTGTTATCAAGGCTGGATTGAGATAATTTCCAGCGTTAAGCTCAGCAGGTTGGTCTCCACCGATTTTGATGGTAGCTTTCTCGGTCCTTGCAATGTCGATATAGCCTAATACTTTCTCCAGATGTTGGCGGTGGATCAGAGGTCCGACTTCGGTGAGCGGATCGAGCGGGTGTCCGACCCGAAGCTTCTTGACGCGTTCTTCAAGCGCTGCAAGGAAGTTGTTTTTGATAGTGTCTTGGATCAATAATCGACTACTCGATGTGCAGCGCTGGCCATTGAGGCTGTAGATCATGAATACCACAGCATCAAGGGCCCGATCAAAATCCGCATCATCGAACACTATGACGGGATTTTTGCCGCCCAATTCAAAATGAACCCTCTTTAACGTGTCAGCACCCTGTCGCATTATGTGCGCACCTGTTGTCGATTCGCCCACTAATGCAACTGCTTTGATTAATTCGTGCTCAGAAATTGCTTTTCCAGTCGTCTCTCCAATACCATTAACTGTGTTCCAAACACCTGGTGGAATACCTGATTCCGAACTTATCTCGGCAAGTATCATCGCAGACAAAGGACTGAGCTCCGCCGGTTTATGAACAATGGTGCAGCCGGCCGCTAGTGCTGGTGCAATTTTCCAGGTGGAAAGCATAAAGGGCGTGTTCCATGGTGTGATGATTCCCACCGGACCGATGGGTGTTCGCATCGTGTAATTAGTGTGTTCGGTCTGATGCAGCGCCAAACCGTTGCACGCTTCGGGTGCCTTGTCTGCAAAAAATCTAAAGTTTGCTGCTCCCCGAATAGCGGCTTGTTTCATGAACCGTATCGGTTGTCCGCAGTCCATGCTCTCTACCAAGGCGATTTCCTCGGCGCGTTCTTCGATATGGTCAGCCAGCGCATGAAGTCGACTGCGTCTTTCGTTTGGAGCTACATCTCGCCATTTTTGAAAGGCTTCAGCTGCGCAGGTACATGCTTCATCAACCTCCGTCTGAGTTGCTTGACAGATGTCGCCTAGGGTGTTGTTGTCAGCGGGGCAAAGGTTTTCAAAAGTGTCGCTTTTCTTAGGCCGCACGACCTGTCCATTAATGAAATGACCTGTCACAGTATCCTTAAAAGGAGCCAGATATTTGCTTGCGACCTCTTGATTCTTAGTTAAATCACTCATTTTTCTAAATTACAATTAGGAAATGCGAAAAAGATAACGTGTTAATTAAAAAAAGTCAATAATGGATATAGTATTCAGAAAATAAGTTAAAATAGGTTAATAAATAAGACAGATTAAGATAGTTTGCGTAAAAGGTATTAATTGATTATCATTTAACAGGTTAATAAAAAAGGTGGAAAAATGCGATTTCTTAGCTTTTCAGCGGAAAATGGCAACAGTTGGGGTGTTGCAACAAACGATGGGGTAATCGATCTCGGCGCTAGATTCGGCGGAAGTCTTCAGGAAACGCTCGCAGAGAATCAGCTTAATGCAATGATGGATCGTGCGGCCGGCCTAGAGATCGATGTTGCGCTAGATGTTATTCGCTTTAAAACACCCATAGCACATCCAGAAAAAATTGTTTGCATTGGAGTCAACTATGCTAACCGAAATGCCGAATATCATGATAAGTCAGAAGAACCCAAGTGGCCCAGCTTGTTCATGCGCACGATCGATTCCTTTGCACCCCACAATGAAGCTATATGGAGACCACCAGAGTCCCACCAGTTAGATTATGAAGGGGAAATTGCTCTAGTGATTGGTAAAGAAGGGCATCGCGTCCCACAGGAGGTCGGACTAGATTACATTGCTGGCTACACGATCATGAATGAGGGCACGTTGCGAGATTGGGTTCGACACGCAAAGTTCAATGTCACGCAGGGGAAGAATTTTGTTCGTTCTGGAGGGCTAGGTCCCTGGATGGTGACGGCAGATGCTATTTCAGATGTGAATAGCATGATGGTGACAACCAGAGTAAATGGAGAACAGCGTCAACAGGATACTACCGCGAATCTGATGTTTTCTTTTGCCTACCTGATCAGCTACTTATCGACATTCTTTATTTTAAGACCAGGAGACATTATCTCAACGGGTACCCCTCCTGGAGCTGGCGCTCGATTTGACCCCCCGCGCTATCTTGGTCCAGGTGATCAGATTGACGTGGAAGTAGCCGGTGTCGGTACTTTGACCAATTCTGTAGTCGACGACCCAACAGTCTGACCATGCGAACCTTTCAAAGATCTTTGCCCATGGCACTTATGAGAGCAAGAGAAGCGGTGATGTCTGAATTTAGTCCTGAACTTCGAAAACATGACCTTTCCCCTCAACAGTGGCGGGTATTGAGGGCATTGGAGGAACGGTCAAGTATGGATGCGACGACCATTTCCAAGCACTGTGCTCTGTTAATGCCAAGTTTGTCGCGTATCCTGAAAAATCTCGAGGCTAGGGAATTAGTCATCCGAGCACCTTCGGCGGAAGATCAGCGCCGAACTCATATTGAGATTAGCGATCGCGGTCGATCGTTGTTCAAGTTAATCGCACCGTTGCAGGAACTGAGATACGAGAGTCTTACCGAGCGTTTTGGTTACGGTAAACTGGAATTACTTTATGAGCTTCTGGAGGAATTGGTCGAAAAAGTAGGTAAAGAAGAGGTATAGTCTCGTTGGCTTACGATCCTAGTTTGGAAAGGGACAAAGGAGTATTCTTGTGAAATCAGATAGGGTGCGCAATTTTCTTCGAAGGCAAATACGGCGAAGATTTCTTTTTGCGTCAGTGACACTGATTATCTATTTTTCCTATGCGCTAAATTATACCGAGATCGGCTCCTTCTTAAATCAACGATTGGGCAGTAGTTATATTTCCGGATCGCTACTTATGTACGGACTTATTATTATCAGTTCCATTGGATTGGAATGGATTTTTCTACGCACCCAGGAAGAGATGAGCTCTGAAGGAGATGAAGGCTGATGAAAAACCATCCTCTGGTCCGCTTAGTATTTGGAGTTGTATGTTTTTGTGCATTCCCCGTTTTGGTTACTGCGGCCGGTATCGATGGAGATGTCGAGCGCCAATCCTTGAATCCACTGGCGATACTGATTTTTTTCCTTTTTGTTGTCACGACTCTTTTCATCACATATTGGGCAGCTAAAAAAACCTCCACAAGTAGTACTTTTTATAATGCGGGTGGCAAGATCACAGGCCTTCAGAACGGGACGGCAATCGCCGGTGATTTTATGTCTGCGGCATCGCTTTTGGGTATCACGGGTTTGATATTCATTGGTGGGTTTGATGGGCTCGTATTAGGTTTGGGTGCGTTTACCGGCTGGCCAATTATGCTCTTTCTATTGGCAAAGCGTGTTCGAAATTTGGGTAGCTATACCTTTATCGATGTTGTATCCGAACGCCTAGATAAGACCCAAATTCGATCGGTGGCTATTCTTGGGACCATTGTCACCGTGATTTTGTATCTTATCGCTCAGATGGTAGGGGCGGGCAAGCTCATCGAGCTGTTGTTTGGTCTACCTTATGAATATGCGGTCATCATCGTCAGTGGGCTGGTGCTTGCTTATGTCACGTTTGGTGGAATGCTTGCCACTACCTGGGTGCAAATTGTTAAGGCCATACTGTTACTGACCGGGGTCACCTTGACTGCGTTTTTGGTATTACTTGAGACGGGATTTAGTTTAGATAATCTGTTTGAGGCGGCGACTTTGAAGCATCCAAAAGGGGAAGCCATTCTCGGGCCTGGCGTCATTTTCTCAGACCCGGTCCAGATTGTGACCATCATGGTATCCATGACCTTTGGGACGCTGGGTCTGCCACACATTCTTATGCGCCTGTTTACAGTCTCAGATATGGTTGAAGCGAAAAAATCCGTGGCCTATGCCTCTGGTTTTATGGGGTATTTCTTCTTGCTGATGGTAGTGATGGGGTTTGGTTCAATTATGTTGGTCACTGGAGAGTCTCAATTCTATGGTGGAGATGGAAAACTTATTGGCGGTACCAACATGACAGCGATCCATCTGGCCAACGCGGTGGGAGGGGATCTGTTGACCGGATTTATGTCGGCGGTAACTTTCGCAACTATCCTAGCGGTGGTAGCGGGATTGACCGTATCGGGAGGGGCTGCTATATCACACGATTTTTATGCGCAAATTCTTTGTAAGGGTAAGCCTGACGAGAAAAAAGAATTGTTCTTGACGCGCGTAACTACGGTAATTATAGGGGTAATAGCTGTCTTGCTTGGGATTGCCTTTCAGAATGAAAATGTTGGGTT
>MDTA01124384.1_pt1 | contig 11269 bp, 2 predicted proteins | sample 811151 | NCBI WGS metagenome assembly MDTA01 (sample SAMN05326648, study PRJNA326480) | marine metagenome | isolation source: seawater | place: Indian Ocean: South | collected 2010 | reverse complement strand
AAAGGTTATAATTAAAAGAATTAATACGAATGTAGGTAGTGATGATGTTGACGAACATGACTATTCTATAAGTAGCTCTACGATGGTAAGATTTGGTCCTTATCCGATAAACATAATACAAGGACTTGTCATAGTTTCACAGCCCCCTCCTATTCCCGAGGAAGCAGTGCTGGTACCAGGGCAGGCACAAGTAGGTGCGCCACCACCTCTTGTAAGACAGGAATTTCTAAGACCGGGAGATTTAATTTATCAAGAAGCCCTTAGCGCATATAATCATGGGGAAGGTGTGGGAGTTGTCCGTATTATCTCACCTGTTTCGGATACCCTTACGCCTCCTAACTTGATTCAATACTATAGCAGTCTGCCTGTAGATACGAGTTTAGACGTAATTTCTTGTTACATTCTTAGACAAAAACCATTATCATGGAATTACTTTACATCTGAAGGTGAAATGAATGTTTACCCCACAAATTGGGGTTCTGAATTTAGGAGAGTATGATGAGTACTGACCATATAAAAGAAGTCTGTAACGTATATATAACCGCACGAAATAAAGACACTGGTGAAATTATTGCAGTACGTGAGGGTCATAATGTTTGGACAAACATAGGTAGAGAGTACTCCTGCTTACTAAAAACGTATAAAAATAACAATAGAGAAGTATATCGAGAAGATAAGATTTGTTATATAGGCTTAGGTACAGGCACCCAGGTTGAAAGCGTTGCTGTTCAACGATTAAGTCAACCAATAGCGTGGTCTGCAGGATTGTTTTTAAAAGAAATTAATCACGGATTAACAACTTTTCAGTCACCTCTGGGCGTACGTACAGCAGTAAGATATACTGTAAGGTATGCTGAGGAAGATGTAAACATTGGTAATGTGGGCGTAGCGTCGATTACAGAGTGTGGGCTTTTTACTGACGGCAGAGAAGGAGATTTTGCCGTGGGAAGAAGAAATGTAAACATAAACTCTTCAGGACTTCAAGGTCCTGTTGCGTACCATACTTTTGATCCAATTCCTAAAACTAAGACGACACAATTAGACATAATTTGGGAGCTAAGACACTAAAATGGATAAATTCACACGTAGATCACTTCTTGTTGGCGGGGCGTTGCTTTCCAAAGTAAGCGCACCTAATTTTTTAGGCACTACTATTGTAAATGTCACTAACCAAATTACTACTTTCCCGGATGAATTGGTTGGGTCTCAATTAAGAATAAACGTTATACGTAGTAATTTAGGTACTAACGAGATACACACCATCGATTTTAATAGCCGAAATAGTAATGATGTAATCGAAGCGATCAATGCTACGGGGCGCGTTTTAAGATTTGGAATACGTGTAGACATTTTTAAGGCTTCCTTATCTAGGGACGTTTTACATATCCAATCAATAGATCCTGAGATAGACGGGATGGAGATTTTAGATTCAACTGCTGTGCGGATATTGGGATTTTTTGCTTCCCCGGATATTAGAGGTATCAGCCTTATAGAAAATTGGCGTTATAGCACAGTGGCGCCAGATAGACAGAACCTAGGTGTAGGATCTTATCTCATAAAATATGAAGACAGAACTTCAGAGTCGGTGAATAGAGCAATAGACTCAGTTGCGCGTAACGTAGAGGAAGTCGAAAGACAATTTAGAATACCTACATTAATTGATCGGCCTACCTACAATTTTCAAATATTTAAGGGTATAAATAATCAACTTGAAAGTATTAAGATATACCAAGAAGGTACTTGGATTGAAGGACCATTAGAGGCGTTTTCACATAACTGCTTGCCTGAGTTAATCAATGCTTTTGGACAAGAATATTTTGATGCCCTAGAGCAGAAGCATTTTTCTACCGAGTTAAAATTGTCGAATGCATTGGACATATTAGAAAGCGATGTTTTTAATAATAACTCAATAATTAGAGGCGCTATTATTAATAAACTCAGAACTACTGAGTTTGCTTACTATAGTCCTGTAACAAGTCTTTTAGATGAGTATGGTGAAAGTGTAAAAATTGCAAATGAAAACACGGGACACATACATACACCAGATAAAATAAATACCCTTAGACCTTGGAACTCGAAGTATAGAATTAACGCAATAAGTGCTACAAATCTAACTCAGAACCAAATTGCACGCCTCTCTAATTTTAATGATGTGGACCTAGCATCTCCTGGTGGTCTAACCTTTAATGATTTTAGTAGCACCTACGCAGATTTTGCAGGAAGTTTTTTAGGACCTGTATTTAATGTACAAAGTAAAGTAGCGCAAAAAGTAACCACAGGTATCGTTAAAGATTATCTAACGTTAGAAATTTCTGAAGATCTTTTTTCTGAGGCGGGGATACGTAATTCACTGCTTAGCAAGGAGACAGAAATTCTTGTACTGACGGAGTGCGGTGTCTTTGAGCTGACATCTCTTTTAGGAAGAACTTTAAAAGTAAAGCCGTGGTCTGGAGACCTTAATAGATTTTTACTCGCTCCCAATAATAATATAGAAGGAGGCTCGCAATTACTGGTTCCTGGTAAGCAGGTACGTGTATGCCTACTTGTGGGGAGAAAGCTTCCACGCGGGTTATTCCTTGTTAGTCATGACCCCACAACATATGCCTTGGATGACCAGCATATAGCAGACGCGAGTTATTATTCTGATTTAACTAAAGAAGTAAAGAGTATTCTAGTAAGGAAAGAGCTTAGCTTATATGACTCGTACTTAGAAGACTTAAACGACCTTACGCAAGAACATAATAATTATAAGCTCTACCAAGCGATAGACCCTTATAGATGTCAAAGCACCTCTCCGTTTACCTCATTACGTAATTTATTTTCATGCTCCGAACGTTATACAAACAGTAGTAAGAGTTTCATACCGCCAACCACTACTGAAATAAGTATAAATCGCAGAGGTAATCTAAATAAAATAGGTGCAAACACTACAAGTAATCTAAGTATAGATAATGCTATATTGCAAGGCATTAGCTCATCTTTCGAAGAAAAAGCCGGTATCACCGACTCACTTACCCTTCGAACCCTAAATCTACAGTCAGTCCCTTCTTGGCGAGATCCAGACGGAATTACACTCAGTGATATTGTGAGAACTGTGTATAACACGGCTGAAGAATGGCTTCGCAGTAGAGTTATTAATGGCGATCACCCTGTTTCTATTGCGTCAGAAGTTGCCTACTTTTTAGAAAGTAGAACAGCAACGGAAACCCTTAGAGATTTTATAGCAATTGTTTTAGAGAAGGTATATGGCGCTGCATGGAAAGCAAGACTATTCACTGGTACGGGGATAGGCGATGATTGGATACCTCATCCAGCAGACGCGTCGTTAAGCTCAAATTTCGTTGCTGAAATTTGTAACTTATACAGCTACTTATTGGCTGTATGTCCTTACTCTACCATTATGCATACGCTTTCTTGTACAGTTAATCTGAGGTACGGAATTGTTGTTATTTTGTCTGATAGTGATAAAAACCCTTACTCACCTTATTTTGATATTAGAGATATTGGAAGGAATTTTTATTTACGGAACTCCGCTGGGAAACAAACAGCAGTAAAACTTGTTTCTGTTGGGTCTCCAAGAGAAGGTAGATTTATACTTACAGATAATACATCAAGCATAGGCATCAGTTATAATGCTTTTCCTGGTATACTTACAACCAACATGACAATTACACCTGGGCTTGGGATACAATCTTCAGGACACGCAGGTTTACATATAAAGCAACCTGGTATAATTAAGGATATAACAGTTTTAGACACCAATATATCCAGGAATAAGTACGCTGTTGGAGTGCCTGTTATTTCTGAAAGTGTGTCTACAATAGATCTATTTAGATTTAATAATGAAGATGTTAACTCTATTGAAGCTTATAATTCAATAGAGACAAGAAGTTTGCTTATACCTAATGTGTCTACAAAATTAGAATTTTTAATCCTTGAGCAACCGCCAGCTAACGAACCACTAACATATCAAAAAGTATCAAGATATCCAGTTGGCTTGACTGTTTATGCACCCATAAACTTTATGTCATATTATGGGGACTTCGACAAAGATCAAGGGTTTAACAAAAAACGTGATCTTCCTAACATTTATGATGGTAATATACAAAACATATATGAGTTAGAAAACACCGCTGATTTTATTTCGGCACATAAATACAACTCCAAAACCGTGTCTTTATGGGAAAAGAAGTTAGTAGATAGAACATCAGATCCTACATTTAACGATTATAGTTTAGCGATTGAAGAAGCCAAGGTAAACTTAATAGAGTTACTAACTCTTACTAAGTCTAGCAGGATAGAGCTAACCGTAGTGGATTTCTTGGACATAGTTTTTGAGAGCAGAGAAAACGCAAAAAATACAAGAGACGCTTTATTTGCCTACCTTGAAGAAGCTTATGTAAATGTCCTACCTAACCCGCAAGCATCAACTTTCGGAGATTGGATGGCATATATAGCGGAACATTTAGATCCGACACGTAACCTTGATGATGATGACATAGAAGACAGTAAAGACATAATTCTAGCTAATCTTGCTGAAATACTTGCACCTCCAGGTAACACAGAACAGCATGCTTTTTTAAAGAATAATTTAAAAGTAATAAAATCTTCTCAAGAAGCTTTAAAAGCCTTGGGTAACTTGAATACTACTTTTTTCAAAGAGCCTGTAAGTATGATACTTACAGATACTTATAGTGAGCATCTAAGGAAGACAATAAACTTATTTATTTATACACTACTCCTAAGTGGAGTTAAGCTGGGTCATAAAAAAGAAGCAGACGCGGATTACACATATCTATCCTATGAGGATTTCGGTAAAAAAGCAGCTTTCGAAGGTACTCCTAGCAGTAATAACTTTCAAGCATATATTGTTGCGTTAAACAATATTTTGGACTTAGACGGTGATATAAACACTACAAAGATAAGACTAGAGTTTGACAACGTAAACACTGAAGGACTTTTGTTCAATCTTTCTGAAATTTCACAAGTAAGGGATACCGCTTGGACAAACAATCTTGCACGCACTAATGGCTTAGCTGGTGTTGAAGGTTTAAAGTTGGAGCAAACTCACCCCATAAGTCACTTTCTTACATCGATTTCTAATCTCAAAGTAAGAGCAAATACACTTAGCAGTATTAAAGTAAACACTAATGGACCCAGATCTGCACCAGCAGGCTACTCTAGCTACAATAAAACTGACGACCCTCACCTTCAGGATATATCTTTATACAAGAAAAGAAGAAGTAAAGGATTACTTCCTTGGTACTTCTCGGACTCAGAAACCGTAGGAAATCCTCAAACTGTAACAGCTTCAATTCTCACAGCGGTAGAGATGGTAGGCGCTTGGGCTATTGATAATCCCGACTATTTAAATATGCGGATTAGGCATAAAGTAGCGGTAACACCTGTACAAGTCTTAAATCAGAATGGTGCTAATGAATATTACCTTCTCCAAAAGTCTTATTTAGGTTTTTATAAAAACGGATTAACTAGCGACATTTCAGATGATCCAGATGTCATCTTAATACCCGCTGCTGGTGGTTCGAACCTTAATCGCGAACGCGATGTAATGAATGATGCAATGAAGCTTACTGGTTATCACGGGGCAATCTTCTTGGAGGAACTTTCATTTAAACTTTGTAAGCACACAAAGCCTGACAACTTAAGCCCAATTTTTGCACAATCCAACCTTACTATTGGTAATGGTATTTTATTATATCCAGAGTTTATTACAGACGATACAAATAACTCTAAGTTAATAGAAATATCTTATGAAGGTGAGCTCTTAGAGCTAAATTCTGAAACACGCCAAGCGTTGTCTCACTTCTTTACTACCACTAAAGATACTTACTTGTTAAGCAAAGCTTCTGTGGAACTAGAGTCTCGTGCAGACACGTCTAACTTCTTAAAAATTAGGAATTCAGATAATAGCTATAAAACTCTCAATATAGAAAGTACAAGTCATAAAACTTTAGGGGAGACTTTTACTGATAATAAATATCCGCTTGTTAGCATAGGTATACAAGATAAAATTAGGCCGTACTCTAATTCCACAAAGACATCCAGTGCGCTTAAAGTATTTAGCACATCTACTGACGCTTTAGAAGTAGGTTTAAATAAGATCTCAAGTTATCAGAACGACTTAGGTTTTGGGGACGTTAAAGTTAGTCCTAAAAGCTCTTTATTTGTTTACTCTAATGGTGCCTGGGAAGCAATAAATAGCACTGCCCCTTACCGCACTTGGGAAAACGCTGATAAGTCTAAAGATATAAAAGTCTTAAGTTTTACGGAAAGTACAAATTGGCATAATTTATATTCAACCTCCTTAGACTTAACTTCAGGAGGACTGGACTCGTATAATACTCAGGCAGGTGGAGATATTAAAGTAGCGGCTATTTCTGCTGAAATGATGTCTTCTGGAGGTCCTGTACTATCTATTTCTAACTCTTACGAGGAGACATTAGACAATGTAAACTCAGCAGGGTTTCCTACCCATCCTAAGAAAGATTCTGTTAAATTTAGAAAGTCGGCGCTCTTATCTGTAAATACAAAAGATTTCGGCAGAGCTAGAGTTTCTATACCTTACCATAAGTTTGCAGACGTCCATTACGAAAGAAGGTCTGGTGAGTTTATAGGGAATACTGTATCCGGCTTTGGGTATGATAATGCAATTATACCTGAAGATGAATACAATCGTATGTATTCAATATTACCCGTGTCAAATGACTCTGAAAACATAGCAAGCATCTTTTCTCTAGGTACAACGAAGTTACAAGGTACCCTAAGAATTTCAGGAGACACACCTGACAGTATTTTTGATCAATGTAATTTATTTGCAAGCAATAGTCTAAACTCTGGTATATTTGGGCACTTAAATCCAGTGGAAGCACCTAGAGCTTCAAAATACTGGTCTTATTTATCTTATGGAGAGTTAGTAAAGAAAGTTTCTAAGGACGCTTATCTAAAGAATGCTTACCAGGGAGTTGAAGATGTATCTTCAAACTTATTAACTCATGGTACTAATCTACAAGACTTTTCTCCAAATAACCTTTTAGCAGAAAATACATTAGGCATTACGCTTAATCCTAGAAGTAGATTCGGCGCTAGTAACGCACCATCTCAGCTAGGTGAGAAGGTAGCATCCGCCACTTTTCAAGTAGACTTTGACTATAACCTATTTAGCGATAAAAGAACGTTAACGTCTACTGAATTCGGACCAATATATGTTAAAAATGGTGCTCAATACCAGCAAGATCCTTTTAATACGAAGATAAAGCAGGGTATCTCAATAAACTATTTTCTTTCAAATAACGATATCCAAGATGATCCTGGCAAGGATGGCTTTAGATTTATTTTTGCTAGACCGAGCCTTGGTTTTGGTGAAGCTAATATTGGTAGATCAATTATATTTAAATTAACGTTGGCTATATGGGATGAGGTATTCGGTCAAGATACACTCATTCCTTATACTTCTCCTTATTTTGAAGGTGTTATAGCCGATATTATTATCCATGATGGTGTAAATGAAAGAAGTGTTGATGACCGCCTAGGAACGGTAGAAGTTATTGTCGTACCTGCGGCTAGAAGGTTTGACCAGATAACTGAACTGCAAAAGATATTTCCAAGTCTTGTGCCTCAAAACTTTTATGACATAGAGCCAGAACTTTTAAAGCTAAGAAATCAAGCGAATCACAACATAACGAGTGGTATTTACTCAAGTGTGTTAGCTCGATGTGCTAGTGATTACTCTGACCCATCTGACAGAGTTTGGTCTTGGGCACCTCCTGGTGGTACTCATGATAATATAAATAATAGAAACTCACACGCAGTTAGGTTAGAAGGTGTAATCCACGGAAGAGAGTGGACTTTAAACGCTTTTCAGGTAGCGGTAAGTGACCGAATGTTTGTTACTGACGACTTAGGTAACAAGAAGCTTTCTATTTATGCAGACCGTGAGGGTGATGTACATATAGAGGGTAATGGCAGTAACCTCCGAATTGATGGATTTAATGAAGTAATCATAAACGATCAAGCAAGTACAAAAAATATATCGGTTATAGTTACCTGCGCGATAAGAAGACATTTGAGAAGAATGACAGAGGCAGAATGGGATTTATACGGCGATGTTGACGCACATACGCATACCCAAAATAATATATATAAGCAAAATGCTACTGCGGCAAATCCTGGTAACCAGTATTATTTAGTCCAAGACGAAGGTATGTATACAAAGATGTCGTATGACTGGTTAATTGATGGCGTAAGTAATACGTCTGAAGTTCGAACTAATACAGGTCTTAATTACACACACTCAGTATTACCAAAAGAATGGCAAGGACTTTCCATAGACTTTAACTATATTTCTCAATATATTGGCTATTATAAACAGTTTCCAATAAACTCATTATACAATAGATCGCAGTTACCCGCTGCAATGACTATGCAGTTCGCGCTATCTTCTACAGTAACACTACCAAACGGAAATACTTTGGGTAGCATACCACAGGGCACTTATATAGTACTGACTAGTAATGCTAGATTTAAGGATGTAAACGATAGCAATAAAATATATGTTCCTGAGCCTGAGTCCGTTGGTGTTAGAATCAACATTAATGCGTTAGGAGAGTCTGATACTATATTGTTTAATTCAACGGATGATGCTGATGAAATACTCTTTTCGAATAACCACGCGTTTGAGCTTGATACTACAATCACAGGGTCTTACACTTTTTATTTCCCAACCTTATATGTTAGCAGCGATAGTTCAGACACTACTATATATAACGACTCGTCACCTGACCTAATAAGAATAAAAAATGATTTTAATTATTTTGTAAGCAATGTTACGAAAGTTCGTTCTGGTGCTAACGTACGAACCGACGCTATAAGCGTATTTACTGACCTTTCTACACAATATAATAATGAGCTTGTAAGAGCAGAAACCTCATTTAACAGTTGGGGATATACCTTTAATGATGCAGGAACCTTTAACGGAGATCTTTCATCTTGGCTTAACGGTGATGGAGCATCATTGTCAGTAGATGGTAACGGTAATCCCTTTAATATGTGGTCTGAGCACGTAACAGAGTTAGCTAGAGTTAAGTCTTTAATCGACGCGGAAGCTGAATCCATGCGCTTTGCAGGATACACCGTAGATCTAGCTTATTCTGATAATGGTGTATCTTTTGAAATAGGAAGTGCTCCTGTTCCAGATGTAGAAGTTCTAAAAGGAAAGTTTTCCTCTATAAATCACATCGCTTTAGAGACTTTAAATAGAGCTCTCGCATTAACGGACACAGTAGCTACAGATTATGCGAATGATTCTACTAAGCTTCTTGTTAACCTTAGTCAGAATAGCCTTGTAATAGGTAATACAGTCCTTACCGCAGAAAAAAATGCTGATGCAGGGAGAATTTTTGGTAGTTTAGGTGTTTTAACTGACAGATTTTGGTGTAATTGGTATGGTACGGGGGATGCACATCATAAATACCCGGATGCTGGGGATATTGAGGTCTTACAAAGTTCTTTATCTGGTGAGATAGTCCCCGTAGTTAATATTAACGGTGTTATTTTCGATGAATTAGGAACTTGGCGAGATGCTGCCACTAATACAGCATATGAAAATGATATTGTAAGCAGTATTACAAATAGACTTTATAGAGGAAAATCTGCTGATGAAGCTCATGGGTGGGAGTACCCTTTAGCTGGAATACTAAACGCTCTTAAATATCCAATAATAACAATACCAGAAGATTGGGAATTAAGTAGTGTCAATGTTTCTGAAATGAACTCAGGTATAGACATAGATAGTGGAAATACACGTACCGGAGAACCTTCAAAACATCGACGTTCTGCGGTTGGATTACGTTGGAGTGTTGGCCCAGATGACTATGTAAGAGATGATATACATATCGAAGGAACACACATAACAGGCTACAACGGTCTAAATAAAGAAAATGAAACCTACCTTAAAGGTTGGTCTATCGTAGACCAGCAATTAGGTGCTACGGCTTCCCCAGCAATAGGTTCTTTTGGACTGGCAAGTGAATTAACATCTTTTGTTAGCGGATCAGGCCTTGCTCAAGTAGGAACAACTACTCCAGCGATGAGTGCTAAAAATGATTTTGCATACAAGCAGTATTCAGCTAGGCAAAATACTACCAATTACGGAAGATTGGTCTTTAGACCGGATATTAACGCAGCATCCCCTATATTTACATATAATGACGTAAACAGATTTATGTGGACACAACAAGGACCTACAGCGAGTAGAACCTTTAATACAAAATCTATAAAGCAGGTAGTAAAAGGAGTAAGTATTGTAAACCTGTGTGACGATGATTACACGGGAGGTCCATACGGTAAAATAGGTCGTGTTAATGGTGTACTAAAAAAAGTGGTACTCGCTGAGAAGTCAGTAGCACTGGCTTTAAAATTCGATATTAGTAAGATTAACAGCTTAATACATAACGCACATCCTTACACTTCATCTGGAGCTTTTTGGGAGGATAAGTATGTAACACATGATATGAATACAATAGAGCCTCTATTAACTGAAGTAGACAGAACTGAAGATGTCGCTGCTTATGACAATACAGGTAAGGATAGTAAGCTAAAAGAATGTAGACGGCTCTTAGAAAATGTAGCATCGGACACAGTAGAGAACCTAAAAATAGAGCATAACCTTGTTGAAGGCTCCGGATTTGGTGTAGATAAGTCTATCGATACTATCATCAAGTTCAGAATTGATCTCGCCTTGACAAAAGTTCCTGAAAAAGAACTTAATGAAGATCAAGTTTCGCTCTCTGTTATTAGAAAGTTCTTTTAATACCCGTCTGGTACGATATCCTCTGCAGAATTAAGATGTGGTGGGTTGTGTAATTGCTCATAATGCTCGGGATCTTTTCCCATGAGTTGTACTAGCAGAGCAGTCATAGTTTGCATATGTCTCCACATATCGAACTGATTTTCAGAGATAGTTGCAAGTCGTTCACAATTACATTGTAAAATAGACAACACATCCCTATTTAGTATCAACTCAGAATAGTGTGCTGACTTTTTTGCCTCCGTTGTTAGTGGTAGAAGCAGGTCGTACATAGATTTGTTTTCCTCATGTACGTGCTGTAGCATCGTCTGAGTATCGGCCATGGCTTTGAGCAGTGAGTCTTGGCTTACTTGTTGAACGCTCGGTACCTCTTGAGGTTGAGTAAAATTCATACTTTCTTGGTTTTCGACTACAGGCTTTTTCTTACGACGTCTATGTTTTTTT
>MDTA01121052.1_pt1 | contig 11269 bp, 14 predicted proteins | sample 811151 | NCBI WGS metagenome assembly MDTA01 (sample SAMN05326648, study PRJNA326480) | marine metagenome | isolation source: seawater | place: Indian Ocean: South | collected 2010 | reverse complement strand
TGCCGTTGAGTCTGCAAGCTTTGATGATTTAAAATCAGTGGAAGGAATAGAAGACAGCATAGCAAAGAAAATATATGATTACTTTCACGAATAAATGAAATTGAAAATACCAAATATACTTACTATTGGCAGAATAATTATTGTACCGATTTTTGTTATCACATTTTTTATTCCAGGTTTTTTTGGAGATTTAATTCCTTTCTTTCTATTTGTACTTGCAAGTTTTACAGATTACCTTGACGGTCTACTTGCCAGGTTATTTAAAGAGGAGTCTAAATTAGGTGAACTATTAGATCCTATAGCTGATAAAATTCTAGTGTCAGCAGCTCTAATTCTGCTTGTAATGAATGGCACTATTAAAAATTACGAGGTTATTGCAGCTGTAATTATATTAACAAGGGAAATTTTAATTTCTGGACTTCGTGAATTTTTAGCTAAAGGAAGGATTTCTATGCAAGTAACAAGCTTATCAAAGTTAAAAGCTTTCATACAAATGGCTTCTATAGCTATACTACTCACAGGTGATATTGGAAATAAAATTATAAATTTTCAAGATTACAATGCGCAAACTGTTGGAATTATTCTTTTATGGCTATCAGCATTTTTAACTCTGTATACTGGCTATGATTATCTTAGAAAAGGTATCGATCACGCTATTAATGAAGACAGCAAGGATTAGGCAGCCGAGTCTTTCCTGACCAAATTTTGATACGCATCATTTAAATTTGATATAACATTGCAAACTTTAAACTTATAATCATTTATTTGTGAAACTGGTGTAACTTCAGCAGCTGTTCCAGTTAAAAAACAGCCTTCAAAATCTTTCATTTCTTCAGGTTTGATTTTTCTCTCAATCACTTTAATTCCTTTTTTTTTAGCAATTTTTATTACTTCTCTTCTAGTAATCCCATCTAAAAAAGAGTCTGGTAATGGAGTATGCAGTTCTCCTTTTGTGTTTTTAAAAAAAACATTTGCGCCTGTTGCCTCTGCAATATTTCCCTCGTGGTCTAACATTAAAGAGTCTGTAAATCCTTGAGCCTCCGCTTCATGTTTTGATAAAGTACAAATCATATACAATCCTGCAGCTTTAGTATCCCATGGTATAGTATTTGGTGCAGGCCTTCTCCAACTAGAAATATTAAGTTTTATACCTTTCAATTTTAATTTAGGATCGAAATAAGATCCCCACTCCCACGTTGCTATTGCAACATGAATTTTATTTTTTTGGGCAGATATTGCCATCATTTCACTTCCTCTCCATATCAAAGGTCTTACGTAACCATTTTTGACTTTTTGAATATTTACTATGGCCTTGCTTGCATCATTAATTTCATTGCGAGTGTATGGGACATCTATTCCCATTCTTTTAGCTGAATAAAATAATCTTTCTGTATGTTCCTCTAATTTAAAAATTTCACCGTCGTAAACTCGTTCTCCCTCAAATACACAGCTTGCGTAATGAAGGCCGTGATTCAAAATGTGAATATTAGCATCTTTCCACTCAACGGTTTTACCGTTGAACCAAATTTTACCTGATCTTTTATCGTATGGTATACTTTCCATTTGGAGCAAATATATAGATTTTTTTTATTTAAAAAAGTATATTCCAAATTAAGATAAGTCAATATAACTTACCGATATGAAAGATTTGCTTTATCTAAAAGACGATCAAATTAAAGAATTTATTCAACTTTTGTATTATGCTTATAGAGAAACATTTTCTGATCCAAGAGAAATTTTATCAAAAAAATTTTTTGGTCCAGCCCACTTAAGAGCTTTGCACCTTATAGAAAGGAATCCCGGAATAAATCTAGGCGAATTAATTTTTAGACTTAAAGTGACAAAACAAAGTCTTAATAGAGTGTTAAGAGATCTTATAAAGTCAAGAATGATCAAACAAATTCAAGATGAAAATGATACAAGAAAAAAAAATTTATTTCTAGATAAGGAAGGGAAAATTTTTTTTGACACAGTATATAACTCACAAAAAAAAAGAATTTTTAACGCACTCAAAAACTCAAGTTCGGACTCAGTAATAAAATTTAAAGATGTTTTAAAAAAAATAATTAATGGAAAATAATAAATTACATATTTTAGTAGTTGATGATGACGATAGAATAAGAAGTCTATTGAAAGACTATCTTTCTGAAAATAATTATATAGTATCAACTGCTGAAAATGCTGATCAAGCCAAAAAAAAATTAGGTTATTTAAAATTTGATATCATAATTCTAGATGTAATGATGCCTGGACAAAGTGGCTACGAATTTACTAAAGATATAAAGAAAAAAATTGAAATTCCAATAATTTTACTAACTGCGAAAGGTGAAGTTGAAAATAGAATTAAAGGTTTGGAGATAGGTGCTGATGACTATATAGGAAAACCCTTCGAACCTAAAGAATTATTGCTAAGAATTAAAAATTTGCTTAAAAGTAATCAAAAAATCAATTTAAATTCAAAGCATTTTATTGGTGAAGCAGAAGTGGATCTCAACAAAATGAATATCTCATTAAATAAAAAAAATAAAAAAATTAATAACGCTGAAAAAAAAATATTAATTGAAATGTTATCTAATCCTGGAAAAACATATTCAAGAGAAGAAATAGGTAAAATTTCAGGAATTAAACAAGAAAGATCAATTGATGTAATGATCACAAGGCTAAGACATAAGATAGAATTTAATCCAAAATTTCCAAAGTATTTGCAAACTATAAGAGGTTCAGGTTATGTTCTTTGGATTGAATAAATTTTTAAAAGTTATTTTACCGAAAAGATTATTTTATAGAGCCTTAATCATAGTTGCTGCACCAACAATAATACTTCAGTTTATAATTACCGTCGTTTTCTATGATAGCATTTGGATAAAGGCTAATAAAAATACAACTAGAGCACTGGTGGCTCAATTAAAAACTATCAATGAAATTTATAAAAATGATAAAAAGAATTTAGATTTCTTAACAGATAGTTATAGAAATAATTTTAATTTTGAAATTGGAATAAATAAAGAACGATTCCCAAGAGTTTCAGGTGAAAGAAAATTTAGCCCAATGGATAGATCTCTTCGTAGAGAATTAAAATCAACATTTGGTAACAATAATTACTGGTTCAACACGTCAAAATTTAAGAATGCGGTTGAAATTAAAATAAAATCAGAAAATGAAGTTATCGAATTTATTGTACCTAAAGAGATGGTTTCAGCATCGTCTGTGAGATTATTTGTTTTATGGACTACGTTACCATCAATTGTTTTAATTTTTATTGCTTTAATATTTTTAAAAAACCAAACAAGACCTTTAGTTAAATTAGCTAAAGCTGCTGAAAGATTTGGAAAAGGAGACTATGTAAATGATTTCAGGGCCTCAGGAGCAGCAGAAATTAGAAAGGCAGCTTTCGAATTTGATAGAATGGCCAAAAGAATAAATAGGCACCTCAATCAAAGGTCTGAAATGCTATCTGGCATAAGTCATGATTTAAGAACACCTTTGACTAGACTTAAACTTCAATTGGCTATGCTAGATCAAAAAGATCTATCAAAAAAAATGTCTAAAGATATTGATGAAATGGAGAAAATGTTGAATGATTATTTGCAATTTGCAAAAAACCAAACACAGGAAAAAACTGAAAATATTAATTTAAACAACTTATTTGCAGATATAAAAAACAGTCTTAATACAGAAAACTTAAATATTAATTTTGAGGAAGACATAACATTTAAAGGGAGGCCTTTAGCTTTAAAAAGGTGTTTCGAGAATATTATTCAAAATGGATTAATTTACGGGAAAAAAGTCTTCATTAATGTAAATAAAGGCACTCATAGATCAATAATTTTGATTGAGGATGATGGTCCTGGTATTCCTGAAGACCACTATAAAAACGTTTTTAAACCTTTTTTTAGATTAGATAAAAGCAGAAGTTTAAATAAATCTGGAGTTGGGCTTGGATTGGCAATAGTCGAAGATGTAATTAATTCTCATGGTGGAAATATTCAATTAGGTAAAAGTAAATTCAGCGGACTACAAGTCAAGATTACTTTGCCTTTTTAGATTTTTTGGTTTTATCTAATTTTTTTATAATTAAGTCCTGTCTTTGAACAATTTTTTTTAGTACCTCAAATTCTTCCCTAGAGACAAGATCTAATTTATTTATTATCTTGTCTTTTTTAAATTTCAAATCAGTAAAAATTTCTTTTCTTATATCTTCGGTCGATAAGATACCATTTTCAATTAAATCAGATAATGTTTTTAAAATTTTTTCAGATTTGCTCATAGCTTATCTTATTTGATAGAAAAGTTAATTTCAAATGTGATATAATATACTATGTTCACTCATAATTTAGACCCAGTATTATTTGACTTTGGGTTAATCAATATTAAATGGTATTCTTTATCATACATCTTTGGAATAATTATTGGATGGTGGTATGGAAAAAAAATCATACTAAAAAGATTTGAACAAATAGGCGAAAGGTTCAAGTTAGACGAATTTGACAATCTCATCAGTTACATAATTATATCAATTATAATCGGTGGTAGAATTGGTTATGTTATACTATATAACCCTCATTACTATATTTCAAATCCTTTAGACACTTTTAAAATTTGGGAAGGAGGAATGTCTTTTCATGGTGCATTAGTTGGAATAATCATTGCTACAATTTTATTCTCAAGTCAAAAAAAAATACAAAGTTTGTTTTTACTGGACATAATTGCATGCGTATCTCCGATAGGAATATTTTTAGGACGTATTGCAAATTTCATTAATGCTGAGCTTGTGGGAAAGGAGACTGATTTGCCATGGAGTGTAATATTTCCAAGCGTAGATATGATACCTAGACATCCCTCTCAAATTTATGAAGCTTTATTAGAGGGATTAATTTTATTTTTTATCATGCATAAATTATTTCAAAAAAAAGATTATAAAACTGGTCAATGTTCTTATATGTTTCTAATTTGTTACGGAGTATTAAGAATAATATCAGAGTTTTTTAGAGAACCTGATGTGCAATTAGGATATCTATTTAACTTAGTTAGCATGGGCACATTCTTAAGTCTCATAATGATATTATCGGGATTAATTTTTTATTATTTTCAAAAAAAAAATGAAATCTAATTTAAAATTCTTCAAAAATTCTAGAAAACTTACAGTTGATAAATTTTTAGATAATGTTCTTTATGATAAAAAAATTGGATACTACTCATCAAAATTTCCATTTGGAAAAAAAGGAGATTTTATAACTGCTCCAAATATTTCTAAACTATTTTCTGAGATAATATCAATTTGGATAATTTCAACATGGGAGGTATTAGAAAAACCAAAAACTTTTAATATTGTCGAATTAGGGCCAGGTGATGGAAGTCTTACGAAAATTCTTTTAGAAACTTCAAAGAGATTTCCTGAATTTAACTCTGCCAAAAGAGTTTTCTTGTATGAGAGAAGCAACCTTTTAAAAAATATTCAAAAAAATAAAATTAAGAATAATAATATAAAATGGATAAAAAATTTTAAAGAAATAAAAAAAGGTCCTATTATTTTTTTTGGAAATGAGTTTTTCGACGCAATTCCTATTAAACAATTTAAACGTATTGAAAAAAAATTGTACGAGAAATATTATATTTTAGATAGTGATTATAAAATTAGGGAGACTTTTAAAATTGCAAACAAAGAAGATGAAAAAGATATAAATTCTTATAAAGTATTTAAAAAGTTGAAATTTATTGAATTTCCAAAATCTGGTTTAGAGGAGCTTAAAAATATTATAAAAACTATCTCCAGATTAAATGGGTGCCTTTTGATGATTGATTATGGATACTTAAAACCCGTCAATCATAATACTCTTCAGTCGGTCATTAAAAATAAAAGAAATTCTTTACTTAGTAACTTAGGTAAAGCCGATATCACATCACATGTAAATTTTGCTCTATTGAAAGAATTCTTTTTAAAAAATAAACTTAAAACTAAAAAAGTAGTTTCACAAAAAGAATTCTTGAATAATATGGGAATATTAACTAGGGCACAAATAATATCAAAAAAAATGAAATTTAAAGCTCAAGCAGATCTTTATTTAAGGCTTAGAAGATTGATGAGTCCTAAATTAATGGGGGAGTTATTTAAAGTTATTCTAGCTTTTAAGTTTAAAAAAAGTAATTATTTCGGATTTGAATAATGTTTACCTCAAAAAAACTATATAATATTAAGAAAATAAGGCATTATTTTTTTTCAAGAAAAGGTGGCTTTTCTAAAGGTATTTACTCAAGTCTAAACTGTGGAAGAGGATCAAAAGATAAAAGAGATAAAGTTTCAAAAAACCTTAAGTACGTTTCTAAAATTATGAAAATTGAAAAAAGAAATTTAATTTTAATGCATCAGACTCACAGTAATAAAGTTCAAGAAATAAATGAATTAAATAAAAGCAAAAAAATTTTTGCTGACGCAATTTTTTCAAAAAACACTGATATAGTCTTAGGTGTGGTAACCGCTGACTGTGTACCAGTTTTGTTTTACGATGAAGCAAATAAAATTGTTGGATGTATTCATGCTGGATGGAAGGGTGCTTTTAACGGGATCATAGAAAAAACGATAAAAAAGATAAAGAAGAATTATCGCACTAGTCAAATTATTGGATGCGTTGGTCCATGCATAGGTAAAAAAAGTTACGAGGTAAATCTTAATTTTTACCGAAAGTTTATAAGAAGATCTAAGAAGAATAGTATATATTTTTCCAAGAAAAATAAGGTAAAGAAATTTTTTAATTTACGAAAATTCGTTGCAGACAAGCTTTTATATCAAGGAGTAAGCATTGATCATGTAAATTTTGATACATTTAAGGAAAAAGAGAAATTTTTTAGCTATAGAAGATCTTATAAATTAAAGCAAAACGATTATGGTAGATGTATATCTGTAATAAGGTTGGTTAATTAATTTGAAAAGACAGAAGAATAATTGTATAAATTATTATATTTCATGAAAATCTTATCTGGAACAAGTAACCTTAAACTCAGTAAGAGTATAGCCAAAAATTTAAAATTAAAATTGATTAACACAAATATCAGAAGATTCGCTGACGGAGAAATATATATTGAGATAAATGAGAATATTAGAGGTAATAGTGTTTTTGTAATTCAGTCTACCTCTCATCCCGCAAACGACAACATTATGGAATTATTGTTAGTGATTGATGCTTTAAAAAGATCCTCAGCTAAAACTATAACAGCAGTAATTCCTTACTTTGGTTATGCAAGACAAGACAGAAAAGTTGCTCCAAGGACTTCGATTTCAGCAAAAGTGATGGCTAACTTGATTTCAAATGCTGGAGCCACTAGAGTTGTAACCGTTGATTTGCACGCAGGTCAAATTCAAGGTTTTTTTGATATGCCTGTAGATAATTTATTTACTGCACCCTTATTTGCAAAATATATAAAAAAAAAATTAAATAATAAAAAATTAATTTGTGTCTCTCCTGATGTTGGCGGAGTCGCAAGAACTAGAGATTTAGCAAATAGAATTAAAGCTGATTTAGCTATTATTGATAAAAGGAGACCTGCACCAGGTAAATCTGAAGTTATGAATATATTAGGAGATGTTAGAAACAAAACTTGTATTATTGTTGATGATATAATTGATAGTGGTGGCACTATAGTAAATGCTGTAGATGCTTTAAAAAAAAGTGGAGCTAATGAAGTTTACGTTTTTATTTCACATGGGGTACTTAGCGGAGATGCGGCAAAAAAAATAAAAAATTCAAAAATAAAAAAACTTGTAGTGACCGATACCATTGATAATTCAAAAAAAATTAATAATAACGGTAAAATAGAGGTTTTATCTATATCTTCATTAATGTCTGAGGCAATTAAGAGAATAGCAAACTCTAATTCGGTATCAGATTTATTTAATTAACACTTGTTTTGACTAAAATCCTGGGTTATACACCTTTTTTTGCAAAATTATGAATAACTTGAAAGCTATAAAAAGAGAAAATATCTCTACTGGCTCGAATAAAAAACTAAGAGCAAAAGGATTAATTCCAGCAGTGCTATATGGTGGTAAAGATCCTAATTTAAATATTTCCATAAGTAAAAAGGAAATATCAACAATAATTAATTCAGATACTTTTTTATCAAAAGTTTTAGAACTTGAAGTTGATGGAAAAAAAGAGAAGGTAATTCCAAGAGATATTTCTTTCAACGTGGTTTCAGAGGAGCCGGTACACATTGATTTTATGAGAATAGTTACTGGAAAAAAAATTATCTTAGAAATACCTGTTAAATTTATAAATCACCCTGACTCTCCGGGATTAAAAAGAGGTGGTGTATTAAACATTGTGAGAAGGAGGGTGGAGTTAAGATGTCCTGGGGAAAATATTCCAAATGAAATAGTTGTTGACCTATCAGGCACTGATATAGGAACAAGTATAAAAATTTCTTCAGTGAAGCTTCCTGAAAACGTTTTGCCAACCATCACAGATCGTGATTTCGTAGTCGCTACTGTTGCAGCTCCGACTGTAATTAAAGAGCCTGAAAAACCCGCAGATGAAACACCCGCTGAAGGTGCAGAAGGTGAGGCTCCTACCGAAGGTGCGGAGGCAGCTGCAAAAGAAGGAGACCCAGCGAAGAAAGAAGATAAGGCAAAAGATGGAACGGGAGATAAAAAACCTGAAGATAAAAAACCCGCTGAAAAAAAACCTACTGAGAAGAAATAATTGTTATGCTTTTACTTGTTGGATTAGGAAATCCAGGTTCTAACTATACAAACACTAGACACAATATTGGTTTTAAGATCATTGATGCAATTAATACACACTTTAAACTTTCAAAACAAAAACCAAAATTTAAAGGTTTGCTTACTACTGGAAATATTGATGAAAAAAAGATTTATGCAATTAAACCACTCACTTTTATGAATAATTCAGGAACAGCAATCAAAGAGTTAATAGATTATTTTAAAATCGAAGCCAAAGATGTAATTGTTTTTCATGATGATATGGATATTGATTTTGGAAAAATTAAGGCTAAGGTTGGGGGAACAAGCGCGGGGCATAATGGGATTGAGTCAATTGATAAATTTATTGGCAAAGATTATTCTAGAGTTCGAATTGGAATAGGTCATCCAAAACAAAAAAAGAAAGTTAATAATCATGTTTTAGAAGATTTTAAAGAGGATGAGGAGGAAAAAATTAAAGAAATAACAGAAAACATAGTAAAGCAGATACCTACGTTAATTGATAAGAAAATAGATTTATTTTCTAGTAAAGTTAATCAAAACCTTAATGGGATTTAAATGTGGAATAGTCGGTTTACCAAATGTGGGTAAATCAACTTTGTTCAATGCTTTAACAGCTTCAAAGAATGCTGAGGCTGCAAATTTTCCGTTCTGTACTATTGACCCAAACATTGGAGTAGTTGATGTTTTGGATGAAAGACTTGACAGATTAGCTGAGCTTTCAAACTCTAAAAAGAAGATTTACACAAATATAACTTTTGTTGATATAGCTGGATTAGTAAAAGGTGCATCAAAAGGTGAGGGATTAGGGAATAAATTTCTTTCTCACATAAGAGAAGTTGATGCAATAATACACTTAGTTAGGTGTTTCGACTCAGATAAAATTACTCACGTTAATTCGAGAATTAGTCCAGCTGAAGACTTGGAAACTATAAAAACTGAAATAATTCTCTCAGATTTAGAAATTGTTCAAAAAAAACTGGAAAAAGGTAAAAAAAAATTACTTGGAGAGAGAGAAATCAAGATTTTAGATGAAAAATTAAAAGAATTAAATAAAGGAAAAGAGGCAAAAATCAATGATATAGATGAAGAGAAATTTCTATCAAGCATTGGTCTATTAAGTATTAAACCAAAAATAATAGTATGTAATGTAGATGAGGAAAATTTAGTTGAAGGTAATGATTATACCAATCAAGTGAAAAAAAAATATCCAAATGAGAAAATAATTAATATTTGTGCTGACATCGAAGATCAACTTTCAGGTTTAGATAAAACAGAAAAAGAGACATTTATGCATGATATAGGTCTTAATAAAACGGGACTGAATAAACTTATCAAGGAAGGATATGACCTTTTAATGTTAGATACTTTTTTCACATCTGGACCAGAGGAGAGTAGAGCTTGGACAGTAAAAAAAAATACTCTGGCTCCAAAAGCTGCAAGCGTAATTCACACTGACTTCGAAAAAAATTTTATTAGAGCAGAAGCTGTTACATGCGAAGATTTCGTTAAATATGGTAGTGCTGAAAAATGTAAAGAAAATGGTAAGCTAAGAATTGAGGGAAAAGATTATATTGTAAAAGACGGAGATGTATTATACTTCCGTGTCAATCCGTGACCAGATTTTCTTCATGCTTAAATAAACTAAAACTGTCAAAAGTAATAAATAAATAATCACCTTTACTCCAGTTTTATGTCTTTCCTCAAGTTCAGGCTCTGCTGCCCAGGCCAGAAAAGTTGTTACATCTTTAGCCATTTGATCGACTGTAGACTCTGTCCCGTCCGCATACTCAACTAATCCGTCCATCAAATTGTTAGGCATTTTAATTTTATTACCGATCATATATTTATTGTAATAAACACCGTCATCTAAGTTTACACCTGGAGGCGGGTCTTCATAACCGACTAATACTGAGTAGATATAGTTTGCACCGCCTTTCCTTGCTTTAACTAAAACAGACATATCGGGTGGGTAGGCTCCGCCGTTTGCTGCCGCAGCAGCTTGAACATTAGGATATGGGCTTTTAAACTTATCTGAGGGTCTTCCAGGTCTTGTAAACATTTCTCCTTGAGAGTCTGGACCATCCTCTATCTCAAAACTTGCGGCAATAGCTTTTACTTCGTCCTTTGAAAACTCAGGTCCGCCAGGCTCTCCGAGATTTCTGTAACTTAAATATTGCATTGAGTGGCAAGAAGCACATACTTCCTTATAAACTTGAAAACCTCTTTGTAATGATGCTCGATCGAAAGTTCCTGTTAATCCTTTAAAACTCCAGTTTACCTTTATTGGTTCTACCATTTCGGCGCTTTGTAGTGGTTTAAATGATATTAGTAATAAAAAAGGTAAAATGAATATTCTTAATTTAGACTTTATCATTTACCTTCCTAGCTATAGATGGTTCGGCACCACCAGATAAAACTGGTTCTGAAATGCTCATTGGTATTGGGTCAGTTTTCTCCAAATAACCAACAACTGGCATAACAACAATAAAATGTAAGAAATAATAAATAGTTCCTACTCTAGCTAATACTAAATAAACTCCCTCAGCTGGC
>MDTA01040911.1_pt1 | contig 11270 bp, 9 predicted proteins | sample 811151 | NCBI WGS metagenome assembly MDTA01 (sample SAMN05326648, study PRJNA326480) | marine metagenome | isolation source: seawater | place: Indian Ocean: South | collected 2010 | reverse complement strand
TCTTGCTCATGATTCTCCTCCTTGTGGAGATGATGAATCAGAGCTTAGGCACCTGTCCAAAATTTGGGGTCCACTTCAGTAGTCGCCATCTCGAATCATTTTGTATATCGGATGTTGAACCTCTTCTTTGGCAACATCCTCAAACAGTGGAAGCTCTGACATAATTTTGCCTAACACTGAAGCATTTAATGGTCGTGCGCAGCATGGCCTTTAAATGTGGGTTGGACTAAGCCGCTGCCACTAATGCCAGCACACAATGTATAAGGGTAAAGTAAATTTTGAACGGATACCGGGATGGCGGTTCAGGCCCGCAAAGGTACTCTGCAGAAGTGCTTATCGTCCTGATGGTCCCCATAAAATGCCTCATCCCTGGGTGGTTTGGATCAGCCTACCCCTCTGTCTCTTTCATTGCCAGCCTCAGACCGAGTCACAACCCAGCTCCTCAGGAACTGTAGCGCCCACGGGAAGCCGCCAGGAAATGCGGCTAAACCGTCACTCTACCAACGGCTCTAAACCGGGGAATCTGCCGAACCATATGAACCACACCGTCCTCGCATCGAGGGCACGGCCAGCTGCGTTGGGACTCCGAGCCATTCTTGACTTCAACATCGACCTCGGGTGGCTTTTGAAGGGCCTGACGAATGGCCGTCAGCTTGCGACGTCGGGTTCGGTTACTCAGATAACCAAAGTGACGAATCCGCATAAAGCCCTTGGGCAGGATATGCATGAGGAACCGTCGAACAAATTCCGCCCCTTCCAGTTGCAGGCTCTTCTGGCGCCCTCCTTCCCGGTAGTCCACATAGCGGATCATGATTCTGCCGCCGTCCTGTGACAACAAACGACCGTTACTGATAGCAATGCGGTGGGTGTAGCGAGCCAGGTAATCCACCACCGTCTCCGCCTGATTCAGACAAGGGCGGGCGTAAACCACCCAATCCTGCTGCATCACTTTTTTGAGTACGTCGTCGATGGCTTGAGGCTCCGTGAGTCTGTGCAATTCGCCGGTTCTGACCGATCGTCTGAGGGACGATACCATGCGGCCGCGAAAGCGGCGGGACAAGGCCCTGACGGGGAACAGATATTGATGTTTAGCCTCATGCCATTCTCCGGCCTCTGTGAGCACCCCGCCCGGAATCAGGCAATGCACGTGAACGTGGCGACTCAGATTCTGCCCCCAGGTATGGAGCACGGCTGTCATGCCCAACTCACCCTGCAAGTGTTTGGTTTTATGGCCAAACTGACTGAGCGTATTCCAAACTGACTCAAACAGGCGACGGTAAACCACTTCCGGGTGCACCTGAACCCAGCCATTCAGGGCGTGGGGCACGGTGAACACCAGGTGGAAGTAGGGTACCGGCAGTAGCGATCGACGCTGGCGCTCACACCACTGTTGGCTAGCCCGACTCTGGCATTGCGGACAATGCCGGTCCCGGCAACCGTAGTAATGCACGGTTCGTGCTTTGCAGTGATCACAACGCATTTCCATACCGCCCATCCGGGCTGTGCGGCAATCCATCAGTCGGCTGCACACCTTGCGACGGTGGCGGTCCAATGAGTCGGTCGAGAGGAACTGGGTCAGTGCCGACTGGACCGTAACTGAACCGGCCATCACGCACCTCCCAGATCCGCGATCAAGTCCGCAGGCGAACGGTTTTGTGAGGATATTCCCGGCAACCAGTGCAGGTAGCGCTCCGTGGTGCGCAGATCACTGTGCCCAAGATATTTCTGTAACTCGTTGAGCGGTACACCATGTTCCAGCTGATGGGTCGCATAGGCGTGGCGCAGTGCGTGTATCCCTCCGCGTCTTTGCACGCCGCTGAGTCGCTTGGAGTGACGATAAACCTTCTGGGCCGTGGTGGCGGTCAGGTGCTGACCAACCAGTACTTCACTCGGAAACAGCCAGAGTACGGGGCGGCCAAGGCACCAATACGCTCGTAATACATCGAGTAGCACGTCAGTCAGGGGCACCATGCGATCCTTACCGCCCTTGCCCTGATGGATGTGAAGCAGGTGGCGCTCCCCGTCGATGTTCTTCACTTGCAATGACACGGCTTCACTCACTCGCAAGCCGCAGCCATACGTGATCAACAGCAAGGCCCGATGCTTGGGGTTCTTGGTGGCTCCCACTATCCTTGCAACGTCCTGACGAGTCAGTAACTCAGGAATGCGCTGTGGTCGCTTGGGCAGCACCAGGTTCACGTCGAAGTCTGCCCAATGCAGCACCTGCAGATACAAAAACCGAATGCCATGCAGGTAAAGCCGACAACTGGCCGGCGCCAGGGAACGTTCCTGGACGAGGTAATTAAAGTAGGTCTGCAGATCCCCGACCTCCAACTGGTCCGGGGATCGACGATAATATCGAGCCAGATCCGCGACTACATAGAGATAACTTTTTTGGGTCTGCGGGGAAAAACCATGCTGACGCATGGTCTGGATCATAGCCTGACGTAAGGGGGTCATGGCGGCATCTCCTCTTTGAAAAGCCCACTTGGGCCATTCAAAAGTATCCTCCAATCACCTCCATTCCGGGGAGATTCTCAGTATCACCGCTACCGCGGAGCGGTTTAGTTCAACTTCCTGATAACAAAACGTTAGCGAATCCGCATCACACCGTTTCAGGGGAATGAACGACCATGGCACTGCGCAAGACACGGATATCAGCACTGGCCACCCTGCTGGCCGCAACCACAGCTTCCGGCAACCTGTTGGCGGAAGAACTTCGCCTGATTACCTGGGGAGGCTACGCCCCGGATGAGGTGGTCGCCCAGTTCGAGGAAGAAACCGGAATTGATGTAAAGATCACCTTGTCCAACAACGAGGACATGATCTCCAAGCTTCGGGCCACCGGTGGCGCCGGTTTTGATCTGGCCCAGCCGAGCCAGGATCGCATCGTGGGTGTACAGCGCCAGTTCAACATCTACAAGCCCATTGATTACAGCCGTATCAATACCGGCCAGTTGCAGGCGTCGATGGTGAAGGCGACTCAGGAGTCGACGGCTCTGGATGGTCAATCTTACGGTGTGCCCTCGGTCTGGGGGACCAGTGGCCTGATTGTGCACAGTTCCGTCGCGGACACCGTTACCGATTACACCGACCTGTGTGACCCGGCAGTGGCTGGCAAAGTGAGTTACCGCCTGAAGCGGCCGACGCTGATCGGCTTTGCCTTCGCCATGGGCATGGATCCGTTTGCGGCCTATGAAGACCGGGACGAGTACCAGTCCATCCTGGCGAAAGTGGAAGACAAACTGATCGACTGCAAAGACAACGTGAAAACCTACTGGACCGGTGGCGACCAACTGCTGTCGCTGCTTCGTACCGGAGAAGTGACCGCTGCCATGGCCTGGGATGCCGGCGGCTGGAAGCTGAATGCGGAGAACCCGGACATCCGCTTTGTGGCGCCGGAATCCGGAGCCCTGGGCTGGATTGATACCTTTGCCATCCCGCGCCGCAGCGAGAACGAAGAGGCCGCCTACAAGTGGATCAACTTTGTGATGCAGCCGGAAATTGCGGCCAAAATCACCAATGCCTCCGGTAACTTCACGGCCTCCAAAGGCGCCGATGAGTTTGTGAACGCCGAGCTGCGGGATGCCTATCGCCTGAGCTTCGATGAAGAAGCTATCAACAACATCAAATGGTATCCGCCAGTACCACCGGGGCTGGAAGCCATGGAAGGGCAGGTGCTGGATCGCGTCCAGGCGGCGAACTGATCGGTATGGCAACAGAGTCTGACCTGTCCTGCAGCGGGCTGGTCCGCCGCTTTGGAAACAACACGGCGGTGGACCATGTGTCGCTGGATGTTCCTGCGGGTACCTTCTTCTCCATTCTGGGGCCGTCGGGGTGTGGCAAGACCACCCTGCTGCGGCTGCTGGCAGGCTTCGACAAGCCGGATGAAGGGGATATCTTCATTCGCGGCCAGCGCATGAATGAGGTGCCGCCTAACAAGCGCCCGGTGAACATGGTGTTCCAGCACCTGGCGCTGTTCCCCACCATGTCCGTCGGTGACAACATTGGCTATGGCCTGAAACGCAAGAAGGTGCCCGCGGCCGAGCGCCGCAAGCGGATTGCACGGGTGCTGGAACAGGTGGGGCTGCCGGAACTGGAGAATCGCAATCCCCAGGAATTGTCGGGTGGCCAGCGCCAGCGCGTGGCCCTGGCCCGCTGCCTGGTGCTCGAACCCACCTTGTTGTTGCTGGATGAGCCTCTCGGTGCCCTGGATCTGAAACTTCGGGAGCAGATGAAGGTGGAGCTCAAACACCTGCAAAAGCAATTTGGCACCACCTTTGTGTACATCACCCATGACCAGTCCGAAGCCATGGTGATGTCGGATCAGGTGGCGGTGATGAAGAACGGGCGCTTCGAGCAGGTGGCGCCGCCGGAGGAGCTTTACCGGCAACCGGTAACCCCGTTTGTTGCGGGTTTTGTCGGCGACAACAATCGGCTGGCGGGCACGGTGGTGTCCGTGGCCGATGATGTGGCCAAGGTTCGCCTGAGCGACGGGGCGGTGGTGAGCGGCCGGGTTGCGTCGGCCGGCCTGGCGCCCGGTGCCCCGGCGGAACTGTATATCCGGCCGGAATCCTTGTCGTATTCGCAAAAGGCTGCGGGCGAGGGTTCCTACTCATTGCAGGCTCGAATCCGTACCACTCTGTTTGATGGTGCCAACAGCCGGGTTGAGGCTGAAAGCAATGGTCATGCGATATTCGCACGACTCCCCCAGGACGGCACGGCGCCGGCGCTGGCACCGGACGGCCACCTTGAGCTGTCGTGGGATCCGGACCTGGCCCGGGTATTTGGAGCTGCGCACCAGTGAATAGCTCGGTTAGCCGTTTCTCGCTGTGGCTGTTACTGGCGCCTTTCCTGCTCTGGATAGTGCTATTGGTGCTGGTGCCCCATCTGCAGATGTTACGGGTGTCGTTCCAGGTACGGGAAAGCTGGGATACCCTGGCCTGGGGGCTGGAGCAGTACCAGAATTTCTTCAGTGAATCCTACTACTGGCGTACCTTCGTGCGTACCGGGCTCATGTCCCTGTTCACCACCTTCCTCACCCTGCTGATTGCCTTTCCCATTGCCTGGTACATTGCCCGCCTGGCTCGGGGGAGGAGCAAGGGTATTCTGTTCCTGGCTTGCCTGATCCCGTTCTGGGCCAGCGAGTTGGTGCGTACCTACGGCTGGATGATCCTGTTGCGGGAGAGCGGCCTGTTCAGTTCCTGGCTGCAGGCGCTGGGCTGGGTGGATGGCCCGGTGGAGATGCTCTACAACGATGTCGCGGTGATCATCGGCCTGGTCTACAACGGCCTGCTGTTTATGGTGGTGCCGCTGGTGACCACGCTCGACGGCATGGACGAGAACCTGGTTGAGGCCGGCTACGATCTGGGTGGCGGCCACGGTACCGTGCTGCGGGAGGTGGTGATTCCCTGGGCCATGCCGGGCATTGTCTCCGGCTGTATTGTGGTGTTCATGCTCACCCTGGGCAGTTACCTCACGCCGATTCTGATGGGGGGCAAAGACAGTGCCTGGTTTACCCAGCAGATTTTCACCCAGTTTATCACCCGGTTTAACTGGGAGCAGGGTGCGGCTTTGGGGGTCTTGCTACTGGTATTGTCGTCGCTGCTGGTCTGGCTGGGCCTGAAGCTGACCGGGCAATCCCTGCGCAAGGTTATGGGGTGATGTCATGATCCGTTCTGTACCTCGGTCCCGGTTGTTTGATGCCCTTTACCTGAGCTATCTGTTGGCCTTTTTCCTGTATCTTGCGTTGCCTTTGCTGGTGACGGCCGTGTTCGCATTCAACGACTCTCCGTTCCCGTCATTACCCTGGCAGGGCTTTACCCTGGACTGGTATCTGGCCGACGGCACCGACGGGCGTACCGGGCTTTTTCATGACGACGGCTTGCTCAGTGCGCTCTGGGTTAGTACCAAAATCGCGTTCTGGGTGACGTTGGTCAGTGTGGGGCTTGGCTGCGTGAATGCGGTATTGTTCGAGCGGGTGGAGTTTCGCGGCAAGGAGCTGCTGTATCTGTTGATGCTGCTGCCGCTGGTGATTCCGGGCGTGATTCTCGGGGTATCCATTCTGGTGTTCTACAGTGGCATGGCCAACGATGTCTCCCGCTTGTGGGGTATCGAGCTGGACTTGTTCCGGCCGGGGCTGACATTGGTGGTGATGGGGCAGGTCACCTTCATTACCACCCTGGCTACTCTGGTGATTGCGGCCAGGCTGCGCAAATTCGACCGACAGCTGGAAGAGGCTGCCCTCAATCTGGGTGCCACGCCGCTTGTGGCGTGGTTCACGGTTACCCTGCCGTGGCTGCTTCCCTCCATCCTCGGGGCCGCGGCAATGGCATTTTTGATGTCCTTCGAGAACTTCAATACCACGGTCATGCTCACCGGTAGTGATACCCCGCTCACCGTGGCCCTGTTCAATCGTCTGCGGGAAGGCTCAACGCCGGTGTTGAACGCGGTGGCGCTGTTTCTGATGCTGGTGTCTGCGTTGCTTGCGCTGTTTACCCTCCGACAAAAAAGTTGAGAAAGTTCTGTATATGGCGTTTACGGTTTATACTGGAACGATCACTCCTGAAAGCGGGTTCTGCTTTGCACGCGTCCACTTGTCGCATCAGATTTCTGCTTGTGATCATCGCCCTCGGGGTCTGTCTGTCCCAGCCTGGATTTGCCGCTATCCAGCCGGTGGATGAGGGATGGCAGTATCGCTGGGGTGATTCCCCGTTTTTGCCTGATGGCACGCCATTGTGGATCCTTGAAGACTCTCCACAACACTGGCACGACATTGGTTTTCCATCGAACCCTCCTGGCCGCGATGGTCGTGAGCATGCCTGGTTCAGGGTGCAATTGCCGGAAGGTAGCTGGTACCAGCCTGTCCTTTATGTTTATAGCGTCGACATCATTGTGCAGGCCTGGTTTCGGGGTGAATTGCTCTATCAATATGGCACCTTTGACCAAGAGGGAAGGGGCCGTTTTGAGGGATGGCCCTGGCATGAAATACGGCTACCCGAGGATTATCAGGGAGAGACGCTCTATTTCCGGATATTCTCGAATTACACCGACATAGGGTTATGGGGGGAGGTCGGGATTACCGATCATGCCGATCTGACGGTATACCTCCTCGGGGGATCTGCTGAGGAACTGGTAGTCTCGGCATTGTCGGCTCTGATAGCTTTTCTGGCTCTGGTGTTCGCCGTAATCCAAAGGGGCCAGCGCAGTTTCGCCAGCATTGCTCTGTTCTCATTCCTGACCTCGGTGATGCTGTTGGCTGAGAGCCAGGCGAGCTTGTTGATTGCTTACAAACCTTTGTTGTGGGACTACCTCGCGGCCGGCTCTTACTACCTGATTCCTATGGCGTTGGCCTTGTTGTTGCGGCAATGGCTGGGCGCTGCGCGCCCGGCGCTGATCAGCTGGCTGGTGTGGGTGCATCTTGGATTGGCGGTGAGTGCTCTGACCCTGGCGTTGGTCGGCGCGGTCGACCTTTCGTCGACCTTCCCGGTGTTTGATGTGTTGCTTCTGGTCTCCCTGGTGTTGATGGCTGGGGCTGTATTGCCTCGCTTCTGCGTGCTGTTCCGGGAGCAGCAGGTGCTGGTGGTGGCCTGTGGTGTGCTGGCGGTGCTGCTGATCGTCGATATGGCCGTTGCTCACGGGTTCCTGCCCTGGGGCCGGGTGCCGGTGAGCTGGGGCGCGCTGGGTTTCTCGCTGGCGGTGGTCAGCATTTCGGTCTGGCACTACGGCAAGACCCAGAAAGAGCTCCAGCAACTGAACATCCGGCTGGAACAGAAGGTTCAGGAGCGCACCGCCCGCGCTGAGTCACTGGCAGAAAGGGAAGTTGCCCGGGCCCGGTTGCTGGCACTGGAAAGCAAGAAAAGCCAGAAGCTGGCGGATGTCATTGCTGCCCTGCAGGATTGCGCCGGCATTGAGGAAGCCTTCGAGCCCCTGTTAAGAGCCATGCCGGAACTCTACCTGCCCATGACCGGTTGCTTTTATCGAAGAGGCGTCGATGGGCATTACGACCGCGTGGTTCACTGGGGCAGCGCCCCGGAGGACGTGTTCCCGGCGTCACTGGGGTCGAATCTTTCTGCCCTGACTGAAACCGTACTGCCGGTGCGTAGCTACGATTTACCGGCTCAAATGTGTTTCTTCCTGCGGGTAGAGTCTGCCCGCTCCGGCAACCGGCCTGAAGGGGTGTTGATGCTGGAGCGCCCGGATCTGCCGCCAGTGGTGAAAGACTATGGCATCGCACGGGTGATTGCCTGGGTATACCAGTCGGTTGAGAAAATTGGCATTACCTTGTCTGGTCTGGCCTTGCGGGCTGAATTGCAACGATTCTCCTATGAGGACAGTCTGACCGGCCTGAAAAATCGTCGCTACTTTGATGAACTCTTTCGCCATGAGCGGGAAGTGTCGGCCAGATCCGACAGGCCGCTTTGCCTGCTGATCTTCGATATCGACCACTTCAAACAGTTCAATGACTGCCACGGCCACGAGGCCGGCGATCAGGCGCTGAGAATGGTCGGTGACGTGCTCGGTACCTACTTTCGCGGCAGTGATACCGTATGTCGTTACGGCGGTGAGGAGTTTGCGGTGCTGATGCCGGGGGCATCCCTTGAGGAAGCCCGTCAGCGGGCCGAGCAGTTGCGGGCGGCCATTGCAGCCGAGCAGGTGGAGCATCGGAATGAAAACCTGGGCAGCCTGACCATTTCAGCCGGCATTGCCTGCTGGCCGGAAAACTGCGCGGAGTATGACGAGCTGTTCCGGGCCGCCGACAAGGCGCTCTATCAGGCCAAGGAAGCGGGCCGCAACCGAGTAGTTGCGGCCACGCTCTGACATCAATGCCAGATATTGCTGTCGATCTTTTCGTGCAGCTCAGGATAGTCCTTGGACTTGAAGTGCGGCACCAGGCCTTCCTTGCGCTGAGCCAGGTAGTCTTTGGTCAGTTTCACAACCGTGCCGGACAACAGAACGATAGCAATCAGGTTGATGGTGGCCATCAGCCCCATGGATGCGTCCGCCGCATTGAATACCGTGACCACCGCTTCGTAGCCACCCCAGATCACCATGCCCAGCGCCGCGAGCCGCAACAGGGTCAAGCCTAGAGTGTTGCCGCCGCGCAGGTAGATCAAAGCGTTCTCGGCGTAGGTGTAGTTGGCGACAATGGAGGTGAAGGCGAAGAACAGAATCGCGATGGCGATAAAGTAGCCCCCGAACTCACCCAGGTGTACTTCCATGGCCTGTTGGGTCAACTGGGTGCCGGTCACACCGGAACCCGGCTCCAGAACGCCAGCCAACAGGATCATCACGGCCGTCGCCGTACAGACAATGATGGTATCGATAAAGACACCGAATGCCTGAACCAGACCCTGTGAAGAGGGATGGTGCGGAGCCGGGGTTGCGGTCGCGGCAATGTTGGGTGCCGAGCCCATACCGGCTTCGTTGGAGAACAGGCCGCGTTTGATGCCATTCAGCATGGCAGCGGTAATGGAGCCTGCCGCGCCGCCGGCGGCCTCTTCCAGGCCAAAGGCACTTTTTACGATCAGCGCCAGAATGCCCGGGACTTCGGTAATGTTCAGGGCCATCACGCCCAGCGCCAGGAGTACGTAGGCGCCGGCCATGAACGGCACGACAAACTCAGCGAAGCGAACGATCTTGCGCAGACCGCCAAAGATAACAATGCCGGCAAAAGCCGCGATGACCACGCCAACACCGAGCTTGGGCACACCAAAGGCGCCCTGCATGGCATCGGCAATGGAGTTGGCCTGTACGGCGTTGAAAACCAGGCCGAAGGAGATAATCAGGCAGACCGCGAAAATGGCCGCAGCCCAGGGCGCTTTCAGGCCTTTGGCAATGTAAACCGCCGGGCCTCCCCGGTACTGGCCCTTGCCGTCGCGAACCTTGTACAGCTGGGCCAGAGTGCTTTCAGCGTAACCGGTGGCCATACCGACGAGGGCTACCATCCACATCCAGAAAATGGCACCGGCACCGCCCAGGTACAGGGCAACCGCAACCCCGGCAAGGTTACCGGTACCCACCCGGGAAGCCAGGCTGGTGCACAGGGCCTGGAACGGAGAAATCCCGTGTACGTCGCTTTCCCGGGAACCACGGATGGCGCGGACCATTTCGCCGAAATTGACGAACTGAAGGAAGCCCAGACGGATGGTAAAGAAGACACCTACGGCAAGCAGGCCATAGACGAGGACATAGCCCCAGAGGATCGAGTTGAGAAAATCAACAATTGCAGTCATGGCTAGACGCCTTGTGATTTGTGAATGAGAAGTAATCCGAGGCGAGGCAGTCTAGCACGGTGAAAAATCAAGCAGACTGCGGAAATCCGTGATTGCCGGACAGCAAGGAATATGCTGTCCGGCGGCACTGCGCGGAGGGGTTCGCCGGTTCAGACCACCAGCACCGGGCACTTGGCCTGGGAGGCAACCCGGTGCGAGACGCTGCCCAGAAAGGTGCCGTCCTTGTCGCTGTTGGTGCCCTTGGTGCCCACTACAATCAGGTCGGCTTCCTTGTCCTGGGCAAATTTCACAATCACCTTCGAGGGCCGGCCGGCCTTGACGAAACCGCGTACCTTGGTGGCGCCATGCTCCTTGGCCAGCTCCTTGGCGTGGTTCACTACGCCTTTGGCATACTCAGACAGCACCTTGTCCGGGATGTCCATGTCGTCGGGCCTTCCGATAGACAACGACGCCTCAAACAGGCTGTGATGCTTGTACACACAGAGGATGTAGATCTCGGCGTCCGGGATCAGTTTCTGCAGTTCAATGGCTTTATCCAGTGCCTTGAGTGAGGTTTTGGAACCATCCACAGCGGCCAGAATCCGTTTAAACATGTTGTTCTCCTTTGATCAGTGGCTGTGGATCTAGTCCCTGAACGCGATGTCACGCAGGAACAGGGCAATATCCGGGAAGGCGATGATCAGGCCGGCAGCCGCCACCAGCATGAATATGAACGGAGGCGTACCCCGGATAACTTCCATGTAGGGCCGTTTGAAGATGGCAATGGCGGTGAAAATGTCGCAGCCAAAGGGTGGCGTGGCAGAACCGATGGCCACCTGCAGGGTAATCAGCACACCGACAAGCACCGGATCCAGCCCGGTGGCCTGAATGGCGGGCGCAAAGATCGGTGTCAGCACCAGGATAACCACGATGGGATCGACGAACATACAGGCGATGAAGAAAGCCACACAGATGGCAATCAGCACGCCCACAGGTCCGGCCTCGTTGACGCCCACCGCTTCCAGGATGGCCTGGGGAATCTGGGCAAAGGAAATG
>MDTA01013173.1_pt1 | contig 11270 bp, 10 predicted proteins | sample 811151 | NCBI WGS metagenome assembly MDTA01 (sample SAMN05326648, study PRJNA326480) | marine metagenome | isolation source: seawater | place: Indian Ocean: South | collected 2010 | reverse complement strand
ATTTTGGCAGATTTAGCAGATGTAAAAGAATTAAAAAAAGCGTTTAAAAATAATGAGGATATTCACTCACTCACAGCCAGTCAAATTTTTAATACTGATATAAAGAAAGTAAATAAAGATCAAAGACGAAAAGCAAAAGCCATAAATTTTGGAATCATTTATGGAATTTCTCAATATGGATTGGCAAAACAAATTAATGTTTCAAATTTTGAGGCAGAGGAATTTTTAAATGCTTATTTTTTAAAGTTTCCTGAAATTAAAGTTTATATGGATAAAACAATAAAATTTTGTAGAAAAAGTGGTTACGTAAATAATATTTTTGGACGGAAATCTCATTTTATTAATATTAATGACAAAAATTTTAATATTCGAAATTTTCAGGAAAGAGCAGCAATTAATGCACCTATTCAGGGATCTGCATCAGAAATCATGCGTTTGGCTATGATTAGGATAAGTGAAAGATTAAAAGAACAAAAAAATCGAGAAACAAAAATGTTGTTGCAAATTCATGATGAGCTAATTTTTGAAGCTCCAAAGAAAGATGTAAAAAGAATCAGTAAAATTATCATTGATGAAATGTCTAGCGTAGCAAAAAGTGATTTACATTCTTTTGCGATTCCTTTGACTGTAGATTTGAATATTGGAGAAAATTGGGGAGCCCTTCATTAAATTTAATTTGATTGCCCAAATTAGAACAATTTAGTATTTTTAAATAGACTATGCAAAAACAAACAATAGCTTTAATAGATGATGATAGAAATATTCTAACTAGTTTAAGTATTGCACTTGAAAAAGAGGGATTTAAAGTCCAGACTTATATTGATGGCGAAAGTGCATTAATTGGACTAACTAGAATGCCTCCAGATTTGGCTGTGATTGATATAAAAATGCCCAAAATGGATGGTGAGGAATTACTTAAAAAATTGAGGAAAAAAACTTCTCTTCCAGTAATTTTTTTAACATCAAAAGATGATGAGATTGATGAACTATTGGGTTTAAAATTAGGTGCAGATGATTTTATAAAGAAATCAGGTGGTTTTTCTATAAAAGTTTTGGTTGAAAGAATTAGAGTTCAACTAAGAAAAAAAGAAACAAATAGTTCTATAGATGAAAATAAAACTATCATCTCTCATGGAAAATTAAAATTAGATCCTTCACAACTTGAATGTGAGTGGAATGGTAAACAATTACCAGATAAACTTACAACAACCGAATTTTTAATTGTTAAAGAATTAGCAAAAAGACCTGGGATTATAAAAGAGAGGGCACAGCTAATGGATATTGCTTATAGAGAGGATACAGATATTGAGGATAGAACAATTGATAGTCACGTCAAAAGAATAAGAAAAAAATTTAAAAAGATTGATCCTGATTTTTCCGCTATTGAAACCAGATATGGAAGTGGCTATAGATGGAATGTTAGTTAATGATCAATAGGATAATTAAGAATTTATCAATTTTAAAAAAATTTTTATTAATAAATTTTATTTTTTTTACAATAATAGGAACTTTTACTTTAATTTACTTAAACAATGTACAGCCAAATTTGATTAAAAAAAAGTCTGCAAACCATATCAATATAATTAATAATACAATTGATAATATTTTAAGATTAAATGTAAAATTTGATGAAGAAAACATTAGAGCTTTTTTATTTTCTACACGTTTTTTATTTCAAAATCTTGATAGAGTAATTTTTTTTGATAATAAATTAAATCTTATTGGAGACACTGATACATTAGACTTAGACCCAAGATCATTTTCACAAAGATTAGATATTGTAGAATTAGAAATTTTAAATGAAAAAAAAACAAAAGAAATTACAGAAAAAAAGAATATAAACATAAGTAAGGATAATCTAGTATCATTAAAAGATATTCTTTATATTTATATAGACTCCAGAAATTACGGCAAACCTTTTACTTTTACCCAAGAAAATTATAACTTATTCAAGTTAACAACAATCAAGAATATTATACAAAATGGAGAAAATATTGGTTATGTAGCAATTTCTGAAAATGCAAATGACGTTAGATCAGCAATTGATGAAAGAAAAACTTTTGTTTTAAGAACTGCCATTGCTGTAGCAATTGTTATTTTTATCTTTTCATTTGTTTTAAATAGATATTTTCTTAAGCCTATTAGAAATCTTGTCAGTTACACAAAAATAATTAAGGAAAAAAGTAGAAAAAAAACAAATATTGAAAATCTAAAAGATAGAAATGATGAGTTGGGTCTTTTGTCGAAATCATTAGATGATATGACATTTGAATTACAAAAAAGAGTTTCAAATGCTGAAAATTTTTCAAAAGACCTAGTCCATGAAATTAGAAATCCTCTAGCCTCTTTAAAAAGTGCTTCAGAAATTTTGCACGATTCTAATGATGAAAAACAAAAGATTAAATTAATTGATATTTTAAGTCATGATGTTCAAAGAATTGAAAGACTGATTACAGATTACTCCCAGATGCTTAAAGATGAGGTTGCTTTGAGTAGAGAAAAAATGAAAAAAATTGATATTAGTCCAATAATCCAATCAGTTGTCGACGATTATAATAGTATTTATAAAGTAAAAAGAAAAATTGATATTAGTTTTAAAAATGACAACAATAAAGAATATTTCATTAATGGAATAGAAAATAGAATAGAACAAATTATTGCAAACTTATTAGATAATTCAATATCGTTTAGTGAAGATGGTAAAAAGATTATAGTTAAAATATTAAAATCAGTTGATAAAAAAATTTCTTTGATAGTTATTGATGAAGGTAAAGGTTTTAGAGAAAAAGATACTAATAAAATTTTTAAAAGATTTTATAGCAATAGACCCGATAAATTTGGACAGCATTCTGGTTTAGGTCTAAATATTGTTAAAAATTTAGTAGATCTTCATGATGCAACTATAAAAGCTTCAAATAATTTGACTAAAGATGGTGCAATAATAGAAATAATTTTTCCTCAAGCTTAATCAGAAGTTGATTAATTTAAATTTTGTTGTTAGAAGGCCGTCATGGATGATTTCAAAGTAAAAGATATATCACAAGCAGAATTTGGCCGAAAAGAGATTTCTATTGCTGAAAGTGAAATGCCTGGTCTAATTGCATTGAGAGAGGAATATTCTGGCAAGTTACCTTTGAAAGGGGCAAAAATTATAGGATGTCTCCATATGACAATTCAAACAGCAGTATTAATTGAAACACTTGTAAATTTAGGTGCTGATGTAAGATGGTCTTCATGTAATATTTTTTCGACACAAGATCATGCCGCTGCTGCGATTGCAAAAGCAGGTGTTCCTGTTTATGCATGGAAAGGTGAAACTGAAGAAGAATATCTTTGGTGCATCAAACAAACAATAGTGGGTAAAAAAGGTTGGAAACCAAATATGCTTTTAGATGATGGTGGTGATTTAACCGCTATAATGCATAACGAATATAAAGATTTACTAAAAGATGTTAAAGGAGTATCCGAGGAAACAACCACAGGTATAAAAGCATTAAATAAAATGGAAAAAGAAAATTCTCTTTTGGTTCCAGCAATAAATGTAAATGATTCTGTAACAAAATCAAAATTTGATAATTTATATGGTTGCAGAGAGAGTTTAGTCGATGGAATAAGAAGAGCAACAGACGTAATGATGTCTGGAAAAATTGCCATCGTTGCTGGATTTGGTGATGTTGGAAAAGGCAGTGCTGCATCTTTAAGACAGAGCGGTGCAAGAGTAATGGTTACAGAAGCAGATCCTATTTGTGCTTTGCAAGCAGCAATGGAAGGCTATGAAGTGGTTTTAATGGATGAGGCAATTGGTAAAGCAGACATAGTAGTTACAGCAACAGGAAACAAGGATATTGTTACAGCTGATCATATGAGAAACATGAAAGATAGAGCTATTTTATGTAACATTGGTCATTTCGACAATGAAATTCAAGTTGAAGCTCTAAAAAATTATAAATGGAGCGAAGTAAAACCTCAAGTTCATGAAATAGAGCTACCGAGTAAAAAAAGAATCATACTTTTAGCTGAAGGAAGACTTGTAAACTTAGGCTGTGCTACTGGTCATCCAAGTTTTGTTATGAGTGCGTCATTTACGAATCAAGTAATCGCTCAAATAGAACTTTGGAATAATTCAAAAAATTATGAAAATAAAGTTTATGTTTTACCTAAACATTTAGATGAAAAAGTAGCAACTCTCCATTTAAAAAAAGTTGGTGCTAAATTAACTAAATTATCAAAAGAACAAGCAGATTATATTAGTGTAGGAATAGAAGGCCCGTTTAAACCTAATGCTTATCGCTACTAGCAGTGATTTTATAGATTTATCTTCAGAAAAAAAAACAGAAGAGTTAGCTGGTAAATTTTCGAAAAAACTTAAACCTGGAAATATTGTTTTTTTGTATGGTGAAATGGGAGTTGGTAAGACTACTTTTGTAAGGTATTTAGTTAATGGATTTCAAAAAATTAATAAATTAAAATTAACTGAGGTCACAAGTCCAACATTTAATCTATTAAATGAATATCAAATTAATCAAGTTAAAATTAATCATTATGATTTATTTAGATTAAAATCAATAGAGGAGACTAAAAGCCTAGGTTTGTTTGAAGATATTGCAGATACAATAATAATAATTGAGTGGCCGCAAATAATTAAGGAAAAACCAAGAAATTTAATAGAGTTAATTTTCAAATATGGAAAAGATCATCAAACGAGATCAGTGCAAATTAAAGGTTTAAATCTCTAATTTAAAAATGAAAAATTTACAAAAAATAAAAGGCGATGCATCTTTCAGGAAATTTTTTAGAAAAAAAAGAAAGAACTTTTCTTCAATTATTGTTTTTGCGAAAAAAGAGAAATTTAATAATTTACTTTTATATGATGCGATAAATAAAATTTTAAATAAAAATAAAATTTTAGCTCCATATTTGTATAAAGAAAATTACAATAAAAATTATATTGAAATACAAGATTTCGGAAATGAAACAATTTTTAATAGACTAAATAAAAATAAAAAAAATAAGATATTATATTTTAAGAGAATAGTTGAATTATTGAATCAAATACAATCTATTAAAGAAAGAAAGATAAAAACCTTCAAAAATAAGAATTACATAATCCCAAAATATAACAAAAAAATATTGATTAAAGAAGCAAATCTATTTTGTGATTGGTATATTCAGAAAAAAATTTCTAACTCTAAAAAAAAAATTTTTTCTAAAGATTTTAAAAAGATTATCGTAAAACTTACCTCTAATTTAAAATTGAAAAACGATGTTTTCGTACATAGAGATTTTCACATTTCAAATTTGATGTTGTTCAACAATCAGGTAGCAGTCATTGATAATCAAGATGCTTTAATAGGAAATAAAGCTTATGATTTGGCTTCACTTATAGATGATGTTAGATTTAAAACTTCAAAATCATTTAAACAAAAAGTTTTTAACTTTTATTTAAAAAATCAAAAAAAAAGAGAAATTAATAAATTAAAAAATGATTTTGAAATATTATCAATATTAAGAAATCTTAAGATAATAGGAATATTCACACGACTTGCATTAAGAGATGGAAAAAAAAGTTATCTAAAACTAATTCCTTATGCTTGGGTGTTAATAAATTTAAGAATTAATCAAAATAAGTTATTTGTAAATTTAAAAAAACTTTTAAAAGAAAATTTTAAAGGAAAAATTAAATGAAAATTAAAACAGCTCTAATTCTATGTGCAGGTTATGGAAAAAGATTAAATCCTCTTACACTTAAAACTCCAAAACCATTATTAAGATTTAAAAATTTAACAATGTTAGATCATACAATTGACTTTATTGAAAATTTAGGAATAGAAAAAATAAAGATAAATACTTTTTATTTAGAAAAACAAATTTCAAATTTTGTATTCAGACATTCACTAAAAAAAAAAATTGAAGTTATAAGTGATGGTAAAAAAATCTTAGGAACTGGTGGTGGCATTTTAAATATGATGAATTTTTCTGAGGAAAACGATTTCTTGATTTTTAATCCAGATACTTTTTGGAATTTGAATTATTTAGATGATGTAAATCAGATGTGTGAAATGTATTTCAATAAAAAAATGAAAAATTGTTTATTACTGACATCGAAAGAAAAAAGTTATGACTTAAGACTTGGTTGTGATTTTGGAATTAAAGATAATAATTTAAATGTAAAAGATAAAACTCATATTTACACCGGTTGTCAGATTCTTAATAGAAAATTATTTGACGGGTATTCAAAAAACTTTTTTTCGGTTTCTGAAATTTGGAATAAAGAATTAAATCAGAGAGATTTATGGGGAAAGGAAAGTAAAGTTGATTTTATTCATCTTACAGATCTAGAAATTTACAATAAAATTTTAAAAGACAATTAAACTTTTAGCCCTTTTTTTATCTAAGTACTTACAATTTTTAAGTTTATGCCCTTCGTCAAATTCAATTAATAAAGGATTTCCTGTAGGTATTTCTAACTTAGAAACTTGATTGTTATCTAAATTAAATAAATATTTACATAAAGCTCTTATAGAGTTTCCATGTGCAGAAATTAAAATATTATTATTAATTAATTTTTCTTGAATTTCTTCTTTATAATATTTTATTACCCTTGTGTAGGTATCTTTTAAAGACTCAGTATCTGGAATAATTTGAGTGGATACATCTTTATATGTTTTTATATTGATTGGATGATATGGACTTCCTTTTTCAAGAGGTTCTGGTTTGATATCCCATGATCTACGAAATTTTAATACCTTTTCTTCACCAATTTTTTTACTCATTTCAATTTTATTTAATCCCGTAAGAGCTCCATAATGTCTTTCATTAAGTTGCCAGGCTCTAGAAAAATTTTTTTTGTCATTTAAAACTTTTTGTACAATTTTAAGAGTATTATTTGCTCTCTGTTGTAAGGAAGAATAATAATAATTAATCTCAATATTTTCATCATTAATTAATATACCAGCTTTTTTAGCTTCGGATTTACCCTTTTCTGTGAGATCAACATCAACCCAGCCTGTGAATCTTTTTTCAAGATTCCAAATACTTTGGCCATGTCTTAATAATATTAAAAAACTCATATTGTTATTTCTAAAATATATTTATAAATAAAACTATAAAATTAAATGACAAAATTTTTTTATAATTATAAAATTATTTTCTACTCAATAAACTTTTTTTTGATCTTTTTATATCTTTTTCCAGGAAGTTTGATAGGACAAGTATTATATGGAAGTAAAAAAATACAACCCCAAATAACACCCGATTTTATAATTTCGTCAAACCATTTTTATGTATTTGTTTTAGTATCGTTAATTGGTTTTTTTACTTTTATTGGAAAAAAAGAGATTAGAATTCTTATAATATATTTAATTTTACTTTCAATAATTCTTGAGTTGTTACATCTGATCATAACTGAGAGAACTTTTCAGTGGGCAGATTTATTTGGAAACCTTATGGGGGTAGTAGTTGTAATTATAATTAGGAAACTTATAAAGAAATATGCATTTTTTAAAAAATAAATTTATTTTTATTATTATTTTTTTATTAATGGGATGTTCTTCTATACCAAAAAATACAGCTAATAGTTGTCAAATTTTTAATGAAAGATATCTTTGGTATAAACATACTAAAAAAGTTGAAAAAAAATGGGGCACTCCAATTTATATTCAATTAGCAATAATAAAAATGGAGTCAGATTTTGATTGGCTAGCAAAACCAGAAAGACAAAAAATTTTTAAAATAATTCCTTATAAAAGACCCTCAAGTTCATTCGGTTATTCACAAGCAGTAAAAGGAACGTGGGAGCAATATAAAAGGGAAACAGGAAATAAATTTGCTACAAGAGTAAGGTTTAAAGATAGTGTAGATTTTATTGGCTGGTATACAAACAAGACAGAAACTATTTTAAAAATTTCAAAAAAAGATGCTTTTAAACAATATTTAGCTTATCATGAGGGTTGGGGAAATTTTAAATATTATAAAAAAAATAAAAAAGTAATTAAATTAGCTAAAAAAGTTGAGAAACAATCTAATGTTTACAAAAAGCAATTATTAAGATGTGCTAATTCTTTAAATAAAAATAAGTATGTTATTTTTTAGATAATTCTTTTTTTAATTCTAAGTCTACGACATCAATTCTTTTGGTATTTTTTGCTAATGCAAAATACATTGATGGAGTAACATATAATGTAAAGAAGGTAGAAATAATCATTCCTCCAAGAATAGTTGAGCCAACTGCTAATCTAGAACCCTCACCTGCACCAGGGCCGATATTACCAATTATTAAAGGCATCATAGCAATCATGGTGCTAAGCGACGTCATGATGATTGGCCTGAATCTTACTGCACAAGCTTCTTTAACCGCAGTCTCAATATTTTTTCCAGTTGTTCTTATTTGGTTGGCATAGTCAACAATCAAAATACTATTTTTTGTGGAAATACCAATTAGTATAATTAATGCAATTTGAGAAAAAATATTAACTGAACTATTAAGAAATAAAATAAATACTAATCCACCAAAAATAGCTAAAGGCACTGTTAAAATTATTATGAATGGATGAATAAAAGAGTTGAAGGTTGCGGCCATCACTAAATATGCTGTAATCAATGCTAAAGCAAAGATAATAAATAACTCATTACTTGTTTCTTTAATTTCCTCCGATTTTCCTTTCCATGTAATTTGATTATTTGGTGCTAAATTTACCATCACATCCTCAAAAAACTTTATAGCTTCAGTTAAGGTATAGTCTTCATTTATATTTGCGGATATAGTAACAGCCCTTTGTCTATTATATCTTGCTAGTTCTTTAGCAGATCCCTCTTCTTTAAAACTTACTAAATTAGATAAAGAAATTAGTTTTCCACTAGTCTCGGAACGTACAAATATTTTTGAAATTCCCTCTTTATTTCTTCTGTCTGATAAATATTGTTGAACGATAATAGGATATTCTTTTCCAAGTTTATTAAAAGTTGTTATTTTTTTGCCCCCATAAAGAGTTTCAAGAGTTTCACCTATCGATTTTGTAGAGACACCTAAATCTTTAGCTTTGTTTTTATTAACAATTAATTTTACCTCTGGTTTATTTCGGTTGTAATCAGACTCAATTCTTGAGAGATTCTTATTAGATCTAACTTTTTTAATAACTTCTTTTTGAATTTTTTCTAGTTCCTCATACGAAGAACCATAAATTACCATTTGAACTGGTTTATTATAGTTAGACACTCTTATTGATTGAGGTGATATTGGAAAAGCTAAAGCCTGGGGTAAAGAAACTATTTTTCCAATTGCCTCTCTTAGAATAACTTGTTGACCTTTTTTTCTATTTTTCCAATCATCTAATAGAGCAATTATTATAAAACTGTTATAGGAATTTGCTGAGTTGCCAAAACCAGGTACCCTCATTATAAATCTTGAGTAAGGACTATCTTCTGCTTGTAACAAAGGGATTAACCTTGCTTCTACTTTTAGAGCTTGTTCTTGAGTATATTCAAATGAACTCCCTTCATCTGTTGCTCCAATTATTAAGTAAGCACCACGATCTTCCATAGGCAACAATTCTTTTTTTGAAAAGCTAAATAATAAAACTGATGTAATGATAATAAATATTACAAAAAAACTTACTGTTTTAGTTTTATCAAAAACAACATTTAAAGTATCTTTGTAGAAATGTGCAAAACTTAAAAAAATTTTTTCAAATTTTTGAATTAAATTTTTTTTATTCTTTTCTTTATATAAAAATTTACTTGCAAGCATAGGTGATAATGTAAGAGCTACAAATGAGGAAATAATTATTGAAAAAGATAAGGCAATTGCTGTTTCTTTAAATAACGTTCCCGAAATTCCTTTTATAAAAATTAATGGTAAAAAAACTGCCACTAAAATTAATGTAGTAGCAATAATTGCGAAAGAAATTTGTTTAGACCCCTTGTATGCTGCTATTAAAGGACTTTCACCACTTTCTATCCTTCTATAAATAGCATCTGTCATGATAACAGAATCATCCGTAATTATTCCGATTGCTAAAATAAAACTTAAAAGTACAAAAATATTTATTGATAGTCCAAAGATATAAAGACCTAAAAAGGAAGCAATTAAACTTACTGGTAGAGCAATAGCGGGTACAATAACCGCTTTCAGATTTCCTAAAAATAAATAAATTATCAGCACAACTAATACAAAAGCAATTACAAGAGTTTTGTAAACTTCTTCAATAGCTGCTTCAACATAGTTTGCTCTATTAAAGGATACTCTTAAATCAAGTTCTTTTGGCAAGGATTTTTTAACTTCTATTATCTTTTTTTTAATATCTTTTGAAAGTTCGACAGTTGACGCTCCACTTCTAGCATAAATACCAATTCCAACAGTTTTGAGATTTATCTGATCTTTAGTTTTAGCTTTAAACAAAGTTTTTTCTGAAACAGGACCGAATTCAATATTTGCAACATCAGAAAGCAGAATTACTTTAGTTCTCTTTTTTTTAATAGGTAATTGTTTGATTGTATCAATGTCGTTATACGATTTATCTAAATTAAGTGTTAGGTCGATATTGTCAGCCTCAAGAGTACCAGCGGGTAGACTAATATTTTCCCCTCGTATAGCAGACTCAACTTCTTTAATAGTCAAATCATTAGCGGCAAGTCTTAAAGGATCAACCCAAACTCTAATACTTAACTCTCTTAATCCACCAACTCTTATCCTGCCAACATTCTTTACACTTGAAAATTGATCAACTAAATATCTTTCTGCGTAATCTCCTATTTCAAGATCACTCCATGTTGAGGAAGACAATGATAACCACATTGTGGTTGTAAAACCTGCTGCCCTTTTAAGTATTTGGGGTGGGTCAGACTCAGATGGTAAATTGTCAACAATTCTCGCAACTCTTTCTCTAATATCATTGGCTGCATTATCTAGATCAATACTTGTATCAAATTCAACATTAATTATACTTCTTCCGTTTTCAGATTTAGAATCTATATTTTTTATACCTTCAGCTCCTCCAATTACATCCTCAACAACTTGAGTGACCTCTTGATCTACAATTGATGCTGCTGCAGATTTGTAATCTACCTGAACTTGCACAACAGGAGGCTGTATACCATTAGGTAATTCTCTCACTGGCAGTTTCCAAAAAACAAATAAACCAAAAACAATTAAAATGAGTGACATTACCCAAGAAACAGTTGGTCTTTTAATGCTTAGTTCAGTAATAAACATTTATTTATTAATTGGTTTTATTTTTCCTCTAGGTCTGACTTTTTTTAGACCCTCAGCTACT
>MDTA01127800.1_pt1 | contig 11271 bp, 8 predicted proteins | sample 811151 | NCBI WGS metagenome assembly MDTA01 (sample SAMN05326648, study PRJNA326480) | marine metagenome | isolation source: seawater | place: Indian Ocean: South | collected 2010 | reverse complement strand
CCATTTTGCTCGGATTATTTTTAACTGTAGGAGTCAATGCTCAAACAATTAAAAATCCTGGCGTATTGGTGCATGCGGCTGATGATGAAGCAACAACTCTTGACCCGGCCCAAGTTGAGGCTGGTGAGGGTGGAGAAACGGTTATTCTCCAAGTATATGACAGATTATTGGAATTTGGGCCATCTGGACCTGAACTTATTCCTGGTTTGGCAACGACAGTGCCTTCAGTAGAAAATGGTATGATAAGCAATGATGGCATGACATATACCTTTGAAATAAGAAAAGGTGCGGTGTTTCACGATGGCACGGACGTAACAGCTGAAGACGTAAAATTTTCTTGGGACAGAATCGTTGAAATGGATCTTCCTGAGGGTCAGGCTGGGGTAATATCAGATATTGTTGCTGAAACACAAGTGGTTGATGATTATACTTTCCAAGTAACTTTACTAGAACCAAGTGCGAGCTTCTTAAATAGTACAGTTGTCTCAATGGCGGCATCCATTGTAAGTAAGGATGCAGTGATGGCTAACGGTGGTGTAGTCGAAGGCGAGCCAAATGAATACATGGCTCAAAATGCAGTTGGCTCAGGACCATATAAATTGAAAGCATGGAACCGTGGTGAAAATATCCTCTTAGATATAAATGAAAATTACTGGGGTAACAAAGCAAAACTGGCTGCACGTATTGAAATTGGTGCAGAACCCGACGTAAGGGTGTTAGGACTGAGAGCAGGAAATTACGACACTATAGAAACAGACCCATCCTTCGTTGCTGACATAGAGGGAGCTGACGGTGTTACACTTCATACAGGTGGATTATTGCTTGAGCCTATTCATGTCGGTTTTAATCTGAATATTCCTGAGGGTGCGCTTCCAAAGGAAGACACTATTCCAACAGACTTTTTCCATGACCCACGTATTCGTCAAGCATTTAACTATGCATTCGATTATGAAGCGTTCCTTTATGGCCCGTTAGCTGGTTTTGGAGAGTTTAATCCTCATTATCTACCAATAGGTATATTTGGACATGATCCAGATGCACCTCGATATGGAGCTCAAGATAAGGCCAAAGCTGAGGAACTATTCCGAGCAGCTGGTTATTGGGATAATGGATTTTCAGTTTCCGTAATTACAGAGGAAGCAAACCTCTTTGCTGATGCAGCTTTAGTACTGAAGGATTCTATAGAAGACCTTAATCCGAACTTCCGAATTAATGTTTTAGCTGTGGCAGAGGCTGTTTTTGACGAAGCGCATGCACAAAATCCAGTGGAATATGCTATGTGGGTCAAAAATGCGGATCCATTTGCTGATCCTCATCCTTACATGAGTGCTTATCAGCACCCAGATGGGGAATGGGGGGAAGTACACGGATTTGCAAATGGATATCGAAACCCAGAAAAAATTGCTGAGCTTATAGACGGTGCATCAACAGAACTTGATGTTGAAAAAAGAGCGGCAATGTATTCAGAGCTTCAAAAAATGCTATTTGATGATCCGATGTGGCTGATTACAGCTCAAGAGGGCGTGACAATGGCTTACCGGGAGTGGGTAACAGGCTTTGTGCATAATCCATTGTGGCCTCGTCCAAGCTTGAGGTTTTCATACTTGGATAAATAAAAAATTTATCAGTTTTCACCATATCACGATTAGATTTGTGATATGGTGAATTTACCAAAATTTTCAGCTCAGTCTTTTATAAATACATCTATATTATTTATGATATTACGGAATAAATCATGCAGATAAGAGATTACATTATTCGTCGATTGATGATTCTGCCTTTTTTAATAATTGGGACTTCAATTATAGTTTTTGCTCTGACTAGGATTGGAGGATCACCCATAGGTATCTATTTGTCCCACGAAATGAGCCCTGCAGAAGTACAGGAAATGAAAGAACGATTTCACCTAGATAAACCGGTACCTATACAATATTTTTATTGGATTAAAGGAGTTGCACAGGGCGATCTAGGGTGGTCAGGTGTTGCTTCAGCACCTGTCATAGACGTTTTCCCCAAAAAATTTGCTGCTACGATGGAGTTAGCGATTGCTGCTGGTATAGTTGCAGTTTCTTTAGGTATTGCAATGGGTACTTTCGCAGGTGCGAGAAGAAATAAATTTGCTGATCATGTTATTAGGATTATTTCCGTTAGCGGCGCAAGTATGCCTTTATTTTGGTTTTCAATATTATTGCTCATTGTTTTTTGGGTTTGGTTAGGATGGTTTCCAATCGGTAGAAGTGACCCTAATTTGTTTGAGGCAATTGCACATCCCACTGGTTTTTATACTATTGATGCTCTCTTGGCGGGTAATTGGGATGCTTTCAAAGATGCTGTTTGGCATTTAATAATGCCAGCTGTCGCATTAGGATATGGAGCGACAGCTATTATCGCTAGGATGATGCGTTCGTCTTTAATTGAGGAATTACAAGAAGATTATATTGATGCGGCGAAAGCTAAGGGACTTCCAAAAAATGTTGTTCTAAAGAAACATGCGCGTAGAAATGCTCTTGTGCCGACCGTAACCGTTATAGGATTGACTTTTGGTTTTCTTTTGCAGGGCACAGTTGTCGCAGAAATTATTTTCAGGTGGCCAGGTCTTGGACGCTGGATGGCGGCAGCGGTTTTACGAGGTGACCAAGCTACCATCATGACTTACGTTATGTTTACTAGCATTTTATTTCTCATTGTTAATTTGATTGTGGATGTGGTTTATGCAAATCTAGATCGACGGGTTGAGTTGGGGGACTAATATAATGTCTGAAACCGAAGATACCGTCATTTCTGACCAAAAAATGTACGACTCTGCCTTTAAAGTTCGTTTTAACAGAAATTTAGAAATTATAAAAAACGTTCTGGCTAACCCAACAACCGTGATTGGGTTAATCATTGTAATTTTAATGATTTTGATGGCGTTATTTGCTCCAATAATAACTGAGCCAAATTCTCCTGATCCATATCAGATGCCGAGGGATTGGAAAGCTGCTCGGTCTGCACCATTAACTCCGGGCCATATTTTGGGGACGACAAACAGAGGTGGTGATGTTTTTTATGGTGTAGTATGGGGAGCTAGAACATCATTAAAGTTGTCTCTGTTAGTGGTTTCACTGACTTTGGTGCTGGGAGTAATAATAGGAAGTGTAGCTGGTATTGCGGGTGGAAAAGTTGACGAAGTGCTAATGCGCATTGTGGATGTTTTCCTTTCTATTCCAGAATTAATTTTTGCATTGGCGATAGCTGCTATTTTGGGGCCTTCATTCACTAATATTATTCTGGCATTAGTGGTAGTTTTTTGGGTGAAATATGCACGTATAATGCGAGCACAAGTTATTAGAATTAAACAGCGCGAGTATGTTGATGCAGCAAAAATTATGGGGGCGTCTAAATTACAAATTTATTTGAAAGATATTTTACCCAACTCTTTTAGCCCTGTAATGGTACAAGCTACATTGGATATGGGTAATATAGTACTTGTTGGAGCGACCTTGTCTTTTATTGGTTTGTCTGAAGCTGGGATAGCAGAATGGGGTGTCTTAGTTTCAGAAGGACAAGCGGGTATTTCAGCGGGGAGGTGGTGGGCTTCAACCTTTCCTGGTTTAATGGTATTTTTATGGGCGCTAGCATTTAATTTGGTTGGTGATGGGCTAAGAGATGTTTTAGATCCAAGAACTGAGACTAGGAGATAATCCAATGGTTCAAACTACGGCATCAAATTTAAATAGTTTTTCAAACCATTTAATTGCTTCAGTTGAAGACTTGAAAGTTTATTTTCACTCGAAGGAAGGTTTAACGCACTCTGTCGATGGTGTTAGTTTTGATATTATTGACGGAGAAATAATGGGACTTGTTGGTGAGACTGGCTGTGGTAAAAGTGTTACGGCTCGTTCTTTTATGCAATTAGTGCAAACGCCTCCAGGAGTCATTGCAGGTGGTAAAATAAGGTTTAAAAGTAAGAAAACTGGAAATCAAATTGTTGACCTACTTAGTTTGACTGAAAATCAAATCCGTGAGCTAAGAGGTGAACGAATTGCGATGATTTTTCAGGATCCTGGTAAAGCATTAAATCCTGGATTAACTATCCGGACTCAAATAGCTGAGGTTTTTCAGGAGCATCGCGAAGACGACGTTTTCAAAAAAGCAAAAATAGATTATGTTCATAAGAATTTTATTGGAGCTATTTTACAAAAATATATAAAGCAACAAACTAATCTAATAATAAAACTCATGTTATTAGTTCCTCCCATACGCGCATATAAAAAGAAGTTAGACAAAGCTATTGATAAATTGGTTATAGAGGCTCTAGCAGAAACACAGATACCTAATCCTGAAAAAGTAATGGAGAGATATCCCCATGAGCTCTCAGGTGGAATGAAGCAAAGAGTAATGATTGCTCAGGCGATTGCTTGTAATCCAGACTTATTAATTGCAGATGAACCCACAACTGCTTTGGATGTCATTGTACAAGCACGGATATTAGAATTGATTCAAGAATTGCAGAAGAGACATAAAACTTCTGTTTTATATATAAGCCATGATTTGTCTCTTGTTCGCAAAATTTGTGATCGTGTTGCCGTAATGTTCGCTGGTAAAATTGTGGAGAGTGGAGATTCGGATACTATTTTTAAAAATCCAGTACATCCTTACACGAAAGGTCTGATAAAAGCTTCTTTTATGACCCATGAACGCGGAAAATTAGAGGAAATAGAAGGAATTGAAACAACATAGGATATCTATAATCTGAAAAATGGACCAATCAGTTTACTTAACAAAAATTATATTTTTAGGCTTGAGTTCATCTAGTTTAAGAATTTTGTCATAAAAATTACAAATAAAAAACAAAGGTAAAAAATTGAACTCTAATGCTAGAACTACACTTAGTGTGCGAAATTTAAAAAAATATTTTCCTATCAAGGAGGGTGTATTCCAGACAGTTGTAGGGCATGTACATGCTGTTGACGGTGTGAGTTTTGACATAAGTGCTGGGGAGACCCTAGCACTTGTTGGCGAGAGTGGATGTGGAAAAACTACTACTGGTCGATGTGTTGCTGGTATAGAAAAATTAACAGATGGAAACATTTATTTTGATCTCCCAAAGACCAGTATGGATGTTTTAGAAAAAGCTCAAGCTGGTAAAATTGCGAGACAAGAAAACCAAGAAATCGAACAAATAAATAGTTCTTACGACATAAATAAAATTACTGGGGAAGCTTTCAATTATTACAGAAAAAACTGTCAGATGGTGTTTCAGGACTCTTTTGCGTCACTCTCTCCACGCCAGCTGGTAAGTGATATTATCTCACGTCCGTTGAAGCTTCACAAAATCTGCGCAAATGATGAATTGTTGCCAAAAACTATAGACTTATTAGAACAAGTTGGACTGGGAAGAGAGCATTTATATCGTTTTCCACATCAATTTTCGGGTGGTCAACGACAACGCATTTCTATTGCAAGAGCATTAGCACTCGATCCAAAATTAATTGTGCTCGATGAGCCCACCAGCGCATTAGATGTTTCAGTTCAAGCAAGAATTCTCAATTTATTGCACAATTTACAGCAGCAACGAAGTCTAGCGTACCTGTTTATTACCCATAATCTATCGGTAGCACGCCATATGGCTGATAATATAATAGTTATGTATTTTGGCAAAGTGGTTGAGGCCGGTAAAACCGAGGAAGTTTTTTCTAATCCACAGCATCCTTATACTAAAAAATTACTTGCAGCAGCTACTTAGGTAGATCACTTTTCTTTAAATGACCAATTAAACAATCTTATATTTATCTTAAAAATCTCAGCTTTTTTCGAAAAATCTATTTAATTAGTCGTGGTAGATTAAATTATTTTAGATAAAAATCTATGTGGTGAAAACATCTACCTCGCAACCATCTCTTAACTCAATTTCTTTGATAACTTTATTTGAATGCATCAAATCGGTAAGGTGCGCTCTAGCCTCTCCTGCTGCAAAGAATAACTCATGGCTTTGAAAACGCCTGCCAAATAACACATCTATTCCATCACTAACGGTAATAGGTCGTTTTTTTGCCTCAGAAAGTAATAAGTCTAATCTCTTTTTGTGATGCTCAATTAACACCCTAGCTCTCTCATTTCCCTCAACAAACGGCCAATCATGGCCAGGAAAAATTTTAACCATCGGGTCTAGCAAACTCATTTCTTGGAGATAGTTGAGATAATCACCAAGAACATTTTTATCAGCGTTCCTTAAATCAGCAGAAATATTAGGTGAAATTCTTGGTAGCAAGAAATCAGTTGGTAGAAAAAGTTTGTCAAGGTCATTAATTAAGGAAATTTGACCTGAACTATGGCCACAGTCAATTCTGCATCTCCAGCTACTATAAGTACCAAAAATAGTATCAGCTTCAGAAAATTCTTTGAAATTTGGTAGTTCGGGAACATAACGAAGATATCTGTCAGAATCGTTGCGCCCAAGTGCAATTTCTCTTTTTGGCAGACCGTAGCTAGTATATTTTGAGGCCAGCAGTTCTGAAAAATCTGATGGTGACAAGTTGAAAAGGAAATTTGCATGCGAAATCTCCTCTAAAGAGGAATAGCATTCTGCCCCAGTCATTTTTGCAAGCTCACATGCAAATCCAATGTGGTCAACATGATGATGAGTTATTATAATTTTGTCTACTGGTTTTGTAGATAGAATCCCTGATAAGAGAGCCTTCCAGTACTGTCTAGTTTTTTCTCCAAAAATACCAGCGTCGATAATTACCCATCCTTTATCAGTATCTATTATAAAAAGATTGATATGGTCTAATCGAAACGGCAGTGGAAGCCTTCCCCAGTATAAATCTGGACTTAATTTTACAAGTTTGTTTGGTTGGGGTAGTTCTATTGGAAGCTGTTTCATTAGAGTATCTGTAATTTAAAAAGCAAAAAAAGATAAAATTCTATCTTTTGAAATGCTAAGGATTAAACATAACTGCGTCAATTGTTGCTTTTATGATATAAGTATAAAAGAATGCATGGAAAAAGGTTAAATTTAAAATGTATACGCCACCAATTCAGGACCAAAAATTCATCATAGAATATTTAATTGGCTTCGACACAATAGCCCGACAAGCGAAAATTGATAACCAAAATCAGGAAAACATCGATAAAGAGCTTATTTGGTCAATCCTGGAAGAGGCTGGAAAATTTGCTAGTAACATATTAGCACCGATAAACCATTCTGGTGACAAACAAAACTCGATAATTACTGAAGAGGGTGATGTAAGAACTCCTGATGGATTTAGAGAAGCATATAAGGCAATGTGTGATGCTGGCTGGACAACGTTAGAGGCTAAAAGTGAGTGGGGCGGACAGCAAATGCCAATGAGTATCAGTGCAGCTGTCTGCGAAATGTGGCATTCTGCAAATATGAGCTTCGCACTCTGCCATTTGTTAAGTCAGGGACAAATTTATGCTCTTCAAAAATCTGCTTCGGAGGAGCAGAAAAAAAAGTATTTGCCAAACCTTGTTTCTGGTAAATGGACAGGCACTATGAACCTGACGGAGCCTCAAGCTGGCACAGACCTATCTAAAATAAGAACTAAAGCAGTGCGAGAAGGCAACCACTACAAAATTTCAGGCCAGAAGATTTATATAACTTATGGTGAGCATGACATGGCTGAAAATATAATCCATTTGGTGCTTGCTAGGACACCGGATGCTCCGGAGGGTATCAAGGGCATTTCGTTATTTATCGTTCCAAAAATTTTGTTTAAGGACGATGGAAGCCTTGACCGTCCTAATGATGTTAGGTGCATTTCTATTGAAAAAAAACTTGGCATTAAAGGCTCTCCGACTGCCGTCCTCCAATATGGAGATAATGGTGGTGCCATTGGCTATTTGGTGGGAGAAGAGAACAAGGGTCTTGAGATTATGTTTAGCATGATGAATCACGCCCGTTTTAACGTTGGTCTCCAAGGTCTCGCAATTGCGGAGAGAGCTTATCAGCAAGCAGTGGTTTACGCAGAAACAAGAGTACAAGGCACTCCTCTAGCACAAGAGACAGGTGTTCCGATAAATCGTCACCCCGACGTTTTAAGATTATTATCGGTAATGCGCTCTGAAATTGATGCAATGAGAGCCTTAATATTTACAGGTGCAAACGCTATGGACATCGCAGATAATACCGTGAGCGAAGTTATTGCAGATGAACAAAAAAGAGCTTCTGTTCTGATTCCTATTATAAAGGGTTGGATAACAGAGCTATCTGTTTTTCATTGTTCTAATGGATTGCAAGTTCATGGTGGAATGGGATTTATCGAAGAAACTGGGGCAGCTCAATATCTTCGTGATTCTCGTATTCTGCCAATCTATGAGGGAACTACTGCCATTCAGGCAAATGATTTAATTTTTCGCAAAACCATTAGAGATGAGGGGCGTACAATACGAAATCTTCTGGATGAAATAGAGACGGAAATCTCACTAGTAGATGAATGTTATTCAGTGCCAATGTCAAATGCAATCGCAGAAGTACGTTCTACATTAGAAATATTACTGTCAAAAGCCAATGACTCTCGCTATCTTGCTGCTAACGGTGTTAATTGGTTAATGCAACTAGGATATTTGTGTGGAGGATGGATGGCTGTTAAATCAGCAGATAGAGCGATGAAAAATGCCAAAGATCTCTCAGACGATTTTGTTGACTCAAAAAAAATATGTGCAGAAATTTATTTACAACATAGTTTGCCTCATGTTGGAACCTTTTTAAACGTTATCAATCACGAAGATAATTCTATTTTGAATATGAACGTGAACTGGCTTCACAGACAAACGGCATAAAATCTTTTAAAAAACAAAATTTAAATTAAAGGGGTATTCTCTTGAGCAAAAAATATAATTTCGACACACTAAGTTTGCATGCAGGTCAGACTCCAGACACTGAATATGGTTCAAGAGCGGTGCCAATACATCAAACCACCTCTTATGTGTTTCGAGATACACGTCATGCTGCGGCTTTGTATAACATGGAGGTTGGGGGGCACTTATATTCTCGAATATCAAATCCTACTGTTGCCGTTCTTGAACAGCGTGTAGCTGCGTTGGATGATGGGGTGGCAGCAACAGCAACAAGCTCAGGTATGTCTGCTTTATTTTCAGCAATCCTCACAGTTTGCTCGGCTGGTGATCACATTGTTGCCTCTTCTCAATTATATGGCGCTAATGTTAATTTATTAAAATATACACTTCCTCGTTTTGGCATTGATACAAGCTTTGTTGATCCAACAAATCATCGTGAGATTAGCTCAGAAATAAAAGAAAATACGAAATTATTTTTCTCTGAAATCATTGGTAATCCTAGTCTTGTAGTTCTAGATGTTGATGCCATTGCATCTATTTGTGAAGAACATTCAATTTTATTTATGGTGGATGGTACCTTTAATACACCTTACTTGATGGCACCTATCAAAAACGGTGTGAATATAATTATTCACTCTCTTACCAAATGGATGGGAGGACATGGTGTGGCGATAGGTGGTGTAGTGGTTGATGGTGGAAATTTTGACTGGGGTGCTAAAGATAAGTTTCCAACAATTTCAGAACCACATTATGCCATGGACGGCATTAATTTCTATGAGGAATTTGGCCCAGCAGCATTTACGGCGAAATTTCGGGCAGAGGCAATGTATAATTTTGGCCCCTCACTTGCTCCTATGAATGCGTTTCATATTTTGCAAGGTTTAGAAACATTGCCTCTAAGGATGCAAAGACACATGGAGAATACCGAAAAATTGCTTCAATATCTAATGCCTCATCCCCAGGTTTCTTGGGTTCGTCATCCCGCGTTACCAGACCATCCTCAATATGAACTTGCGGCAAAAATGCTTCCAAAGGGCTCCGGGTCTATAATCACATTTGGTATAAAAGGTGGGCGAGATGCCGGTAAAAAATTTATTGAAACCGTATCATTGTCCTCTCACCTCGCCAATGTTGGTGATGCAAAAACGCTGGTAATCCATCCAGCAAGTACAACTCATTCCCATATTGATGCAGACTCCATGCTATCAGCGGGACTCACAGATGATATGATACGCTTATCTGTCGGATTGGAAGATATTTCTGATATTATTTCTGACTTCGAGCAAGGACTTAAAGCGGCGAGCAAGCTGTAGTTACCTGTTTAAATAGGATAGTTTTATGAAAATAACATTGAACGGTCTTTCAACATATCTTTCAACAGGAGGTAAAACACCACTTGATGATGGCAAAGCTTTGATTTTCTTACCAGGAAGCGGTCAAAGTCACCTCACATTCATTTTACAAACGCGTTTTTTTGCATTTGAGGGATATTCAATATATGCACCAGATTTTCCAGGACACGGATTTTCTCAGGGTAAACCACTAGAAACGATCGAAGAAATGGCAGATTGGGTGGCTGAACTTATGAACCATTGTAACCTTCAATCTGCTATATTAATTGGTCATTCACAAGGATGCCTTGTTGCAATGGCGTTTGCGCATAAATATCCAAAATTAGCAAAAAAATTGATTCTAATAGCGGGCGCATTACAAATCAAAGTGAACGATTATTTATTAAAAACATCTAGTAACGCATTATATGATGCTGTCTCAATGATGATAGAGTGGGGTCATGGAAAAAATGGTCATTTTTTCTCACCCACTCAACCTGGTCATTCGTTGATGGGTGTTGGAAGAGAATTAATGTTGTCAAATAAACCGGAGGCATTGAATGCAGATTTGAATGCTTGCAATCAGTTTGATGCAGGTTTAATTGCCGCAACACTTGATTTGCCTGTTTTATGTATTCTTGCACAAAGTGACAAAATGACACCGATCAAATTAGGTATTAAAATGGCAAATGCTATAAAAAATGCTAAATATGTGGAGATAGCTAAATCAGGCCACATGATTCCACTTGAAAAACCAGATGAAGTTAACTCAGAAATTCTGAGTTTCGTTGAATAACTTATTTATTGAGCAAAGGCAAATTAATGCATACTGCTAAAAAGCACTTTAAAAAAATCGCAGTAATAGGGGCCGGTACAATGGGCAGTGGCATTGCCGCCCAGATAGCAAATGCAGGATTAGATGTGACGCTAATTGATTTGGCAGCTAAAGATGAGAATGCTATTCCTCCAGCAGAGTTGGCCATAAAGAGGCTTATTAAATCAGACCCTCCACAGCTTGTTTCGAAACTAGTGTCAAATCAGATAGAAACTGGAACGATAGAGGATGATCTTGAGAAATTAAGCGATTTTGATTGGATAATTGAGGCTGTTGTTGAACGTCTTGAAATCAAAAAAT
>MDTA01012743.1_pt1 | contig 11272 bp, 11 predicted proteins | sample 811151 | NCBI WGS metagenome assembly MDTA01 (sample SAMN05326648, study PRJNA326480) | marine metagenome | isolation source: seawater | place: Indian Ocean: South | collected 2010 | reverse complement strand
TTCCTGTTCAGGCCAAGTCATTTTACTAAGGCGTTTATATTCATTTTGATCTAATGCATTTTCTACCAAATCCCATTCTTTAACCCACTGATTACTTGCATAAGGATTGCACATTCTACATTTTAAATTGCATAAATTTCCTAATCTTAAATCTACATATTTAATTTCAAACGGTGCATCTTCGGTATATTTTTTATTTTGTTGCCATTTATCATTCCACGCTTGTCTTGCTGATTTTAATCCTACACTTTCTTCTCTAAAACATCGCTGGCACATTTCAGGTTGTTCGCCATTGATCATTTGTTTTCGTATATTAGTATATACTTCGCTATTCCATGCTTCTTCTAAATTATCTTTATATATTTTATAAGGAGAGCTATCCGATTTAGTAATAAAATTTTTACCAGGAGTACTATTACAACATACTCTTAAATTACCACTTGCATTTGTAGCTAAATGCATCCATGGTAAAACACAAAAAGTAGATGATGTCATGTAACCGGTCTTCCTTGTTTCTCCCATCTATTATAATTTTTTTCTAAGAAATGTAATTGTTTTTCGTCCCATCTGACAACATAACCTAATTCATTTGCTCTTTTACTTAATATTTTACGACGATTATATCTCTCGCCAAAGTCTAAACCAGGAACTATCTTGCTGGTCCAGAACTTATCTCCGTTTGTAATGTTTTGTTTAGCAAGAGGTGTTTCGGGTAATACACTCAATGTTTGTCCGAGATTTAAATCTCTGATACAACCTTTACTTTCTCCCATAAATTCGCCGTCGACTGCCTTGAATGTTCTGTCGGAATAATAATCTAAAAATTTTAAATTTTCTTTAAAATCTTCTTGAGTTTCTGTCGGATAACCAACAATAAACATTGCAGTTATATGTACTTTATTTTCTATTAACCTGTCTAAACTAAAATACATATCTTCATTAGAATAACCTTTTTTCATGTGATTTCTAACATTTTCACTTGCTGATTCGATTCCAATACTAGCCCATAACATTCCTGCTCTATGCATCATTTCATAATCTTCAGGGGTGCATTGTGTTTTACTTCTTACAATAAATTGACCTCCCCAACGAATTTTATTTTTTCTTCCAGGATTCTTTTCATGATAATCCGCCATAATTTCACATAGTTCTCTAAATGCTTTCATGTTACCATTTATTAAACTATCACTAAAGAAATGTGTTTGACTACCATATTCTTGTTTATTTCTTATTAATTCATTAGCAATATTTTCTCCGCTTCTATATCTAAATTTTTTCCAAAATACACCTATATCACAAAAACTGCATCTTCGTACACAACCTCTACTACCTGTTGTAGTAATTTTTTTCATTTCGCCATAATCTTCTTTATAATCGCTATAATCAGGATATGGTAACATATCTATATTATCAATTTGTTTATAGTTTGTATTATTAATACCTGGATAATTTAAATTACCTTTAAGTAATTCTACTATTGCTAGTTCTCCTTCTCCATCTATAAAATGGTCTGCTTTTTTGCTTTCCATCATATGGTTGCCAAATGCTCTCTTACCTCCTAGTTGAACTGCTAAACCTGTTCCGCCTATAATGATTTTTGAATTTGGTAAAACCTTACGAATTGCACTACACAATAAATCACTAGATTTTTGACTATTTTGACTAAACACACTTACTCCTACCCAAGTAGGATTATATGGTAAAAGCCTTTCACGAACATATTTCTCATAATAATTATCTAGTAAATTTTTAATATCAGTATCACTGCTATCATGATGCATTCCGCTATGCCAATCGGCTAAAAGATAACTGTTTATCCTTTTACTTTCTTCTTTACCAAAATAATCCTCACTATCTCTAACCAAATCAAAACATCTACTAGTAAATCCATGTTTATTTAAAGATCCTTTTAGATAGTAAATAGCAGGAGCCGGAACTCTTGTTTCCATTACTGGTGTACTAACTAATGCAACATCAATTTTTGTCATTAATTGGTCCTAAAAAAAATGAATTGTTTTTGATATCTCTTCCGTAAAAATTTACATTATGATTACCTAATTTAGTTTTTACAAATTGATTAAAACTATTTAGTATACGGTATTTTTCTTTTGTATTATACCAAATACTTGTAGGACCATAATTTAAAATATTTTCTATAATTATTAATGTTTCATTGGCTGGAAAATTATAAATGAGTTTACCCCAAGTATCTATGTTAAATAAATCAGTGTATATAAATTTTACATTTTGTTTTTGCCTATTTTGCCACCAAGTCGACCAATCATTATCATACCTTTTAAATCGATCATTTTCTTGAAATAATAAAGACGCCGACTCTTGGTCAAACAAATTTTCGTCATATATATTCCAATTTTCTGATACGTATTGTTCATAATCATTACCATTCCAACTGCTCCAAATTTTTTCAAAGATATATAAACTAAAAGGATTTATATCATATACAATAATGTTTTCTATAGACTCTAACAAATAAGGATATAAAAAAGTGTTTGGACCACATGCGGGTATCATTATATTTTTAACATGACGAAATTGCTTTATTACATTATTGTCAATGTCTTCGGTATTGGTAATAAAGGTACGTATATCAGTTCCATATTTAATAATATTGCTACGATAAAAAAGTGTTTTATCAGAATTTTGCTCGTCAGGATATACAAATTTCTTATTATCTATTACTTCTTTTGACCAAACCGAAAATTCAGCATTAGTTTCACATAATTTTTCTATTATATCCCAACCTTGACCTCGACCTTTAAACTGTTGAATTTTATTAGTTGCCTTAACCCACAATGGCCAATTTTTAATATTTTTAAGAATATTTTCTTTACTTCGTTCTAATTGATGGCCAACCCAATATTGTTGCGAATATTGCCCTATATTATTTACATTATGTTCGTTGGCCCACACAACATCGATAATAAAAAATTGTGGATGTATGTAAAAACTACCGTTAAAAAAATCTAAAATATGTCCTATAAATTTATAATCTTTAGAATGTAATTGTTTAAGTATAGCATCAATTAATATATTATTAAATTGTAACAGATTTCCTTTTTGAACAAATAACATATATTGTTTATTTGCAAATAATGTTTCACTAATTCCTTCTGCAAAATTAGTAATTACACTATAACTAATATTGTTTGTCTGCAAATATGAAATATAATAGTCATTAAGATTTTCTATACTATGCTTAATAAACGAATCATAAATCTGAATACTAGAATCATTGTGAATACAGATATGTATATTAGATAATTTTTGATTTATTATTGATGTATCCATTCTGACAATTCAGGATCAATGTTTTCGTATTTTATATTAGTAAGAGATTTTGTGTATTTGATATAATGTTTTAAAATATTTCTATTGACTTTAATATCAAAAGTATCTGGTTTTTTTAATCTATGCATTATATCGGCGTGTCCTATATACTCCTTTGCTTTTGGTAAATTTTCAAAAAAATCAATTGTAGATTGCCTCATTTTTTTAGGAATATCTTCAATATTTAAACCTTTCTTATTAATCACAGGTCTCATCATAATACGTGTCTCCGGATATCTATTCGTTAAAAATTTAATTATTTTTGGTACTCCGCGTATTGACAAGTCTGTCATTGTGACATCAAAACTACGTATGCCAAAATGTTTGTAATATTGATCCATGACTTTTAATTTTTCTTCCCACACAGTACCAATTCTTTGAAATTCATCTAACTGTCCATATCCATCAATGCTAACTCTGATTCTCATATGATTTTTCAATCGAGATATATATTTTTCATCTAACCATCTTGTGCCATTTGTATTAATATCAATAGTTGCTTCTGGAGCATATCCTAATAATTCATTTACATACTGATCAAAGTGTTTAATATAAAAGGGTTCGCCTCCTGCCATGTAAACTTTTTTTAAATTTGTATCAATACTATTGAAAATATTCTGCCAACTCGACTCAGTGTCTGCCCAATTTAACAAACTAGGGTTATGTTGGCTTTTGACCCAAGTAAGATGTTTATTATTTTTAGAACCAATAGACTCGCCTTTAAGTTCACATGGTTTGTTAACTTCATTATCAAATTTTTCATAATTTGCATACCATTTAGTGCTATCACTAGGATGACACATTATACAAGACAAATTACATGTACTGCCAACTCGTAAATCTAACGCCCTAATTTTTAAATCTTCATAGGGTATTTTCATTCTAGGATCTTCCCAAAAATATTTTTCATCAAACTGTTTTACACCATATAAAGCTCTCATTCGAAAACTAAAATAATCAATGGTTTTCTCATGGTTATAACAGCCTTCACAACCAGGAGGCATTTCATAATTTTTTATTTTATTCCTCCAATAATTAACATATGCGGAATGCCATAGCTCTTTAAGTGGAGTGTTTTTAATATTTCCAAAGGCCGGAGAAATGTCTATTGAATCATTTTTACAGCACATTCCCAATTTGCCACGATTATTAATAAATGGAAAATTATTTAAATGTACACAATAGTTTTGAACATTGTTTTCCATATATTTTAGTAGATAATATTATGAATGTCTTTTTTTCTTTTTTGTGTTTGTCTATAGGTATACCCATCATAAGTAGCAAAATGATGATTATTTTCAGGTATTTCCAATCCTTTACCGATGCATAAACATAAGCCAGGAAAAAAATTAAAGAATGTTTTATTTCTATATAATTCTCTTAATTGTTTTTCAAAATTTTGAACTAAAATTTCGGTAAAACCTCTTTTCATTATTTCATGATCTTGAACTGCTCGAGGAAGATTGTTTAAATCTTTTTTCTTTAAATACTCTAAACTTTCTTCATTTAATGTTTTTAATATTTTATCGTGATCGTCATGATTTTTTGTTTGAGCTATGCATCCTAAAAAAGCAATATCATGTCCTTGTGTCAATGCCTTTTGTCCTATGGCCGCCGAATGTAAACCAATTGCCCTGTAAACTTCCGATTGAAATGACATAGAACCTTCAGGTTCATAAAATGCACAAAAAACAACAGGAGCAGTATAAATTTGTATCATATGTTCTTTTTCACCAGCAGGTAATCCTATCTGAACCTGATTATCGTAAAGATAAAATATATTTTCTATTAACCATTTTTTTACATGTTTATGTTTTTCAGTTAAAACTACCCAAGTATGTTGATGTTTTCCATTTTGACTAGGAATATATTTTACCAATTCTATTAATTCTTCCAAATCTTGATCAGGTACTTTACTTGTATTGTCAAATATACGCGGTGTATATCTTCGTTTCCATTCTTCAAGTGACATAAATTTCTCCTAATTCAGGTATAATTTCTCTCCAAGTTTTTGGAACTTTTTGTTTAACATCTAGTATATCACTAAATTCAATAAATTGTTTTAAATTTTTAGATAGGTCACCGCCTTTTAGGGCATTAATATTATCCATAGCATGTTTTTTTGCATTTTGTTTTCTATCTTCTGTCCAGTTTATATGATCTTTTAAATCTATAGTTTCTCTGTACTTTATTAATCTATTAGTTAAGTTTTCACGTATATGGTTAGGTATAACTCGCATATCTAAAAATGTCGGATAGTTTACTCTATGCGTATGTATATCTATATTTAATTCTTCTGTAAACCTATTAAAAATTTCTTCCATACTAAAAATATTATATATTTGAAATGTACATGCTCCTGCAATTTTAATTACTTTTGGATGATCAACAACTTGTAAAATGTTATCTTTTACTATATTATAATTACTTAATTGACGGATATAGTTATAAACATCATCTACACCATCAATCGAAATCATAACCTCTACACTACGAAAATGATTCCATAATTCTAATATATTATCTTTTTTATAATTAAGTTTTGTTAAATTTGTGCTATATTTTAGTTCAATATTATCCCCATATTTTTTTAATATATTGAGTATACGATAATGAATGGGATCTATTAAAGGTTCGCCTCCGGCAAACTCTATACGGTCAAAGCCGGGTGCTAGTTTTTCAAATTCTAACCAAAATTGTTCGTTATCTTCCCAACCACTTATATGAGGTTTTCTTGTTAAATCAAATTCTCTAACTTTTCGAAAAGTGCTACCATTAGCTAATTCCATTAAATGTTCTATACTATTCCAATCTTTCGACCAACTTGTGCTATCAAGAGGATGACACATTCTACATTTTAGATTACAAAAATTGCTCATTTTACTTTCAAGAATAGGAATTTCGAACGGCATAGTATAATCATCTCTAAGTTTAAGAACTTGCGATTTATATTTTTTTGTTCGGGTTTTATTGTATCGCTGTCGCATACTACGTACACCAATGTCTTCGTGTCGCCAACAGGCATGACATTCTTCAGCACGTTCTCCATTTAACATTTTGCGTCTAACCTCACGATATATATCGTTATTCCAAAGCTTCTCCATGCTTATATTGTTTATATTACCAACAGGCCAGCTTCGACAACATAGTTTTATATCGCCATCTGTTTTTGTTGCCATATGTATAAATGGCAATAAACAAAATGTATCACTATCATTAATTTTTTGTTCTGTATCCATTAAATTACACCTGACCATGGTTTTTTTGTTTTACCTTTTGCAAAATAAGTATAACCTTTATATTTTTTTAAAAAAGTGTCGTAAGAATTGCTGTCAGGCTCATGTAGTGGTAACCCCTTACCAATACAAAAAGCTAATGCAGGAAACATTCTTATCTTATCTTTTCCAGTATATTCTATTAGCTTATCACCAAAAATTTTGTATAACAATTCGTTCATTGTCTCTAATTTTTTATCAATATTTTCTTTTTTCTTGTATACATTATCTTGCCAAAATAAGCCACTTGTACATCCTTTAAAAGCAATATCATATCCTAATCTCAATGCTTCACTACTAACTGCACCAGCTGCAATTCCTGAATTTCTAAATGCATCTTGTTCTATTACATCTTCAGCGACAATTAAAACATTAAAAAATACTAATGGTGCACTTATTACTGAAACCATATATTCTTTTTTGTGCTTAGATTCATTTCTTTGTTTTTTACTGAGATGTGCAATAGTATTTCCTTCACCATCATGTACGAAATAAAAAATATTTTCTAATAACCATATTCTAAAATCCATATGTTCATTTGTCAAAGTAAACCAAATGTTATCTATTTTACTTTGTTGCGATGGAGCATATTTAAAAAATTTTTTTAAATGATTTATATCTTTATCTGGTATAGTTTGTTTATCATCAAAACAACGTACTGTATATCTGCGTTCCCAATCTTCAATCATTACTCCTCCTTAATAATGAAATTTTTGTAGAATCCTTAGCCTTGCTGGTATTTAAATCTGCAGCACATGCACACCACTTTTTGGTACACACTACTGGCTCTTCAGGGATTTCAAAATCAGTATAGATGTTACCTAATTTATATTGTCGACAAGTAGCATTATAAACATCACCATTACTTTTTATAAATAAACTTTCTTGACCGCTCCAACATAACCATCCTTCATATGTATTTTCTTTACGTGTTAAAATATCATTTACGTTCTCATGAACATAATCATACGTATCTTTACTAGTTTGTATAGTAGCTACATTAGAAAAACTACCTGCCTTGTGTTGATCTTTTTTTATATTATACATTATTTTTTTCTAAATATTTTTGATGTAAAATACCTGCGTTATGTTCACATAAAAGTGCTTCTATTTGACAAACTTCTTCAGAAAGTTTATCTTTTTTTGCTTGTAGTTCACATAATACATCTTGCGGTAATTTTCCGTTTACAAAATAATTTTCTTTTATATATTTGTTCATTTTATACATTATTGTTTTTTAAATAATCTATTTCTTCTTGACTATAATAATCGGTATCTCCTCCATAATAAGGCTGACCATTTTTCATTAATTGAGTAACTACACCTTTATAAAAAGGCTTTGCAATTGGTCCACTTATTAGATGGCCTTTTTCGTTAAATATACTATTTTTATCTTCTTTTGCTCTCGCAGGACGAATGCGGCGCATTACTACTGGTACATTATGTTTTTTAAAGTATTTTATAGTATTATCTGCTTCATCGAAAGTAGTCGGTAGCATCATCATATGTACATGTAAATGTACATATCTATCAAGGCTTTGTTTATACTTATATAATTCAACAATGTTTTCTGGTAACACTTTTCTATTATGATACTCCATATGATAACTAAAAATAATACTATTAAGTTTATGTATATTTTTTTTATAAAATTCTTTTTTACGAGAGCCATTTGTTGTAATACCTACTTGAATATCATTTTTATACATATAATCTAGTATACGTTCAAAATTAGGATTAATACAAGGTTCTCCGCCTGTTAAGTTTATTTTAAATTCTCGCCCAGGTAATTTACTTTTAATTTTGTCTATTGTTCGAACTGCTACCTCATAATCCATATGAGGGCTTTTATTATCATGAGTCCACTCATCGCAATAACTGCAATTAAAATTACAGCGTTTACCTAAATTCCATTCTATTTTAACAATTTTTGCTTGCTTTGGGTTGCAATGCTCTACAGCAACGGTATTCATTTGTAATAACCTTTTAATTCAGGTACAACATTAAGTACATCGACTCCTCTCATTCGATCTAGTTCTTTTGTAAAATTACAAAATAATTGCCATTGTTTTTCGTCATAACTATTATTTTTAAGACTATTACTAATTTGTTGTAAACTTTTATAACCGCTATCTTGAATACGAGATCTAGCTAACTGTTTTAATTCATAAGGCATTATGTTTATATCTAAATAACGTGGATTTGTTACCATACAATCGAACTTAAAACTATCTGGATCAGCATGCCATTTGGTACTGGCATTTACTGTATCCCTCATCCATGTTAATATATTAGGCAATGCAAATATATTATATATTTGTATTGCAGTATTAAAACTACCTTGCAAATTTTCGAACTGATCGAACCAATGTATATTTTCAATTAATTGTTCTTCTGTTTGTGTTTTACCGCCTCTTATATATTGATATAAATCGCCTGTGCCTTCTATGCTTATGACAATTTTAATTTTTTTAAATTTAGGCCAAAGTTCGAGTAATCTTTCCGGAGTCTTTGTACCATTAGTTGTATATGCTATTGTGATGTTGTCTGCTAGTCCCCATTCAATTAAATATTCTAAAAAATCATACATGCCCTCTTGCATCATAGGTTCACCACCTTTAAAATCAATTCGTTCTAAATATTTAAAAGTGTCTTGTTTATTTTCCCAATATGAAGCAGGAATTATTGTAGGCCTTGGTTTATTAGGATTTCGTTTAAAATCAGGATTAATCTTATGTAATGCTACTTCTTCATTAAACCAAGTAGTGCTACCCCAACTACCGCACATTCGGCATTTTAAATTACATTTATTACCAAAGTTCAAATCCATATGTCTAAGTTGCATGTCAGGATTTAACTTATACATAGAAGGCCAAGATGTTATTTTATCATCATACCACATTCTTCTACTGGTTCCTAAACTAGCTTCTCGTTTCCAACATTGATTACATCTTTCAGGTTTTTCGCCTGCTAGAAATTGTTTTCGTAAACTATCTAAATCTTGCCATACACTATCCAATGTGTCTCCATTGTGATAACTATATTCTCCTCCTTGATATACACAACAAGGTTTTATATTACCATTACCACTGAGAGTTATACTAATCCAAGGTACTTTACATGTTAATGTAGTCATGTATATCCCATCCTCTTATTTTAGTTAGAGTTGAATGCATATCTTTAAAATTTTGATAGTGTTGATTATCATATTTTTTACTTACATGTGTTTTGATATAATTGTATAAAATTTGCAATCGTTCTTGGAATATACTAGTAGTTTTGTTATTATATCGTATTGGACATATATCTTTAGGATCTTCAATTATGTATTCTATTTGTTTAAGAGCCGAAGTTAATCTATTACTACTAGCATATTCAGGGGCCATATATTTGGGTGCTACTACTACCTGGGTAAATGAACAAAGAATACCTATTCCAAATTTTTGAGATTTTTCGGCAACCCATTCATACATAGGTTTTATATGATCAACATTATAACACATTGTGGTATAATTTAAATTTATAGGATGCTTTAAATATTTTAATGCATTATCCCAATTTTTAACGGATTTTTTCCAGTTCGTGCTACGAATCCATTCATATATTTTTCCAGTACCGTCAAAACTTACATCAATATTAATTCTAGGAATTTTATTTAGTAAATCAATATTTTTTTCAGTAAAATGTGTTCCGTTGGTGTTAATATTGAATTTTACATTTGGATTTTGTTTTAATACACTATTTACAAAGTATTCAAATCTTTTATCGTATAATGGTTCTCCTCCTTTAATTTCTACTTTTTTTGTTTCTTCAGTAACTAAAGAAGCAATTTGATCGAGTTGATCATAACTAATACTCCAATTTTTTAATGGTAGTTCATTCCATACTCTTAACGGATTTTTTTCTTCTGCTAATTTGCGATCATCTGTTAACCATTTTGAACTATAAGAGCTATTACACATTATACATTTTTGACTACACGAAGTGCCAAAATTTATATCAAAATGTACTACACTATCAGGATGTGTATCTGTAAAATTAGAATTTATATAAGGATACCATTTATTCATTTTATCTTTGCGACTAACTAATCCATTTTCTTCTTTAATTTTACATCTTTTACATTCTTTTAACCAAGAATCTGTTAACTCAATTTTTTTGGCATTGATCAAATATTCATCTTTATACCAATAATCTCGTATATTAGTATTAGAATCCATTTGCTTAAAATGGCTACCATAAGTTGCACAACAAGGATTTATAGCTCCCCAAGGAGAAACACAAAGTCCGTGAAATACTGCACTACATGGAGATTTTAATTTATCCATTTCTTAAATTTGAACTACAAATATTTTTAGTCCTAGGAAAAATAATTAATTTATCTTCACTTACTAAATTTTGATTATCATCACCGTGTATTAAAAAATTACAATTATGTTTTTTTAAAAAATTATCATCTATTATCATTGGAGATGGTACCACATCATCTACATATTTTATTGATTTTAAAATTTCTTCTCTATTTTTATAATTTAATAAAGGAACAAATTTCTTATGTATTTTTATTTCGTTATCTGTTGCCAATGCAATAATAACATCACCTACTTCTTTTGCATTTTTCAATAATCTAATATGACCATGATGTAATA
>MDTA01216521.1_pt1 | contig 11274 bp, 8 predicted proteins | sample 811151 | NCBI WGS metagenome assembly MDTA01 (sample SAMN05326648, study PRJNA326480) | marine metagenome | isolation source: seawater | place: Indian Ocean: South | collected 2010 | reverse complement strand
TGATATCGAATCTTTATGATCTCAAGTCGAACTCATTGATTATTGATGTTAGTCTTCATCTTGGATCCCTGCTAGCAATCATATTTTATTTTAGAAAAGAACTATTCAATTTAAAAAATAATATAAAACTTCTAAACCTTTTAATTATTGGATCAATACCACTTATAATTATTGGATATTTATTATATTCTACAGAATTCATATATCTGCTCAGAAGCCCTAAAATAATCGCAATTTCAACTTTGTTTTTTGGATTTATTCTTTATTTTGCTGATCAACAAAAAATAGAAAAGAATATTTCAGCAGATTTAAATATTAAATCAATTTTATTTATTGGTTTATTTCAAATACTTGCTTTAGTTCCAGGTGTAAGTAGGGCTGGGATTACAATTACAGCTGCTAGATTTCTTAAGTTTAATAGAGTTGATGCTAGTAAAATTTCATTTTTATTATCTATACCAGCACTATGTGGTGCAAGCTTTTTGGGCCTTAAAGATATATTTGAGCACTCCGTTAAAATAAATTTAACAATATTAATTGCAATAATATTATCTTTTTTATTTTCTTACTTTACAGTTAAATTCTTTTTGAAATATATAAATAAATTTTCTATGAATATTTTTGTCATATATAGAATTATAATCGGAATTACACTTCTGTTTTTAATTTATCTCTAAACTGACTTTTTAATAATCGGTAATAGTTGAGATAACAAAACTCCAATCAAAATGAAAAAACATCCTAGAATATTATTAATATTAAGAATTTGACTTAATAATATCCAAGCTGCTATTGTTGCAAATACTCCCTCTAACGAAAAAATAATTGCTGCTGGAGCTGGAGATATATTTTTTTGTGCGTAAATTTGAAGTACAAATGCAAAACCACCGGAAAGTATCCCTGCATATAAAATTGAGTAAATTTCATTTAAAATATTTTTTAAAATGAATTCCTCATATAGAAGTCCAATCAAAAAAGAAAATAAAGCAACAATTAAAGTTTGAATTGCACCTACAGTTAAAGGAAGATTATATTTTTTAACAATCATACCTGTAAAAATTATGTGGGTACTCCAAAACAATGCACCAAGTATTACAAGCGAATCACCTAGCCTTATTGTGGCATCTTGAAAATTTGTAAGGAAATATCCACCAATTAAACACAAAATAACTGAAGGCCAAATACTCCAATGAATCGATTTATTTTTAAAAAAAAAAATTATTATTGGAACCATAGGAACATAAAAAATTGTAAAAAAGGCTGCGTTTGCAACATCTGTATAAAGGAGAGCGACTTGTTGAAGAGCTGATCCTAAAAAAAGTGATAAACCAATTAAGAAAGAGAGAAATATAAAAGTTTTTTTATCTAAATTAAATTCTGATTTAATTTTTTTTGCTTCAAACCAAAACATTAAAGGTATGATGGCTAAAAAACCTACAAAAAATCTTACAGCATTGAATGTAAATGGACCAATATCATCCATTCCAGTATCTTGAGCAATAAATGTTGTTCCCCAAATAAATGTGCAAAGAAGAGCACAAAATAGTGAAACAGTTTTAGACATATTTGTTTAGATAGCTAATTTATAAGCAAAGTTTTTTCCTAAATTATCTTTTAAATCGTTATTAAATCTAGCAGCTTCTGCTCCATCTATTATTCTATGATCGTAAGAGAGTGATAAAGGTAACATTGTTCTTGTTATAAACTTTCCATTGATAAAAACTTGTCTCTTTTGAGATTTTCCTATACCTAATATTGCAACCTCAGGAAAATTTATTATAGGAGTAAAAAATGATCCACCTATTCCACCAAGACTTGTTATGGTCATTGAGCCTCCAAACAACTCTTTTTTATCAATTTTGAGTTTTCTACACTGATCACTTAATTCTTTAAGTTCCTCTCCTATAGAAGAGATATTTTTGTTATCTGCATTTCTTAGTTTTGGTACCATCAATCCATGCGGTGTATCCACTGCTATACCAATATGATAATATTTTTTGAAAGTCATTTTGCCTTCATCAATTTCATCAATTGAAGAATTAAAATTAGGAAACTTTTTTAGTGAGGCTGTCAAAGCCTTAACAATAAAAGCTAATGGAGTTATTTTTTTTCTCTCACCTGTATAAAAATCTGTAAGCGAATTTCTAAATTCCTCCATTTCGGTAATATCTGCCTCGTCATGATTGGTAACATGTGGAATAGTTGTCCAAGAATTGATTAAGTATTTCGATGAAAGTTTTTTGACTCTTGGAATATCTTTTTTTTCTATTTCTCCGAATTCTGAGTGTAAATATTCAAGTTTAGTTTTTATATGTTCTTTAACTTTATCTTTATCTTTAATTTTTTCTTTTTGATTAAAATTACTAGAAATAAAATCTTTTATATCATTTTCAGTCACCCTGCCTTTTCTTTCACTTCCAGAAATCTGATTAATATCTACTCCAAGTTCTCTAGCAAACTTTCTAACTTTTGGTGAAGCGGCTACTTGTGAAATATAATCATTTGAGGACATATCGTTTATAATTTTATTGGTATTGGTTTATTAGGGTCGATTTTATATTTTTTAATTGCTTCAGTAGCATATTTTGAAGCTAAAAGTTGTTCCTTTGCTAAAACACTTAACCCATAAGCAACTATATGCTCTTTATCTACTTCAAAAAATTTCCTTAAATTTTTTCTCGTATCACTCCTGCCAAATCCATCTGTTCCAAGTGAATAAAAACTCTTATTCACATACGGTCTTATTTGATCTGAATTCATTCTCATGTAATCAGATGCAGCCAATATGGGGCCTTCTGTGTTTCCTAAACATTCTTCAACAAAAGATTTTTTTTGCTCTTTACCTGGATTTAATAAATTATATCTTTCGACCTCCAGGCCATCTCTCCTTAATTCATTAAAGCTTGTAACACTCCAGACCTCACTATCTATATTATATTCCTTTTGCAAAATTTCTGCACCAGCCATCATCTCTCTTAGTATTGTGCCTGAGCCAAGAAATTGAATTTTTGTTTTTTTATATTTTTTAAATTCTTTTATTTTATACATTCCTTTAAGGATACCCTCCTCACATTTTTTATCTTTTGGCATTTCTGGATGTGGATAGTTTTCATTCATTGTTGTAATATAATAAAAAATATTTTCTTTTTTTTCGTGCATTCTCTTTAAACCTTCTCTAAAAATCACCGCAAGCTCATAATGAAATGTTGGATCATAGGAAATACAATTTGGAATGGTTGAAGCCATCAAATGACTATGTCCATCTTGATGTTGTAATCCTTCACCAGCTAAAGTAGTTCTTCCAGCTGTTGCTCCAATTAAAAATCCTCTAGATTGGCTATCAGCTCCAGCCCATGCAAAATCACCTATCCTTTGAAAACCAAACATGGAGTAAAATAAATAAATTGGAATCATCTCTATATCATGATTTGTATAAGAAGTGCCCGCCGCAATCCAAGATGACATAGCTCCAGCCTCTGTTATTCCTTCTTCTAAAACTTGACCACTTTTTTCTTCTCTATAAGAACTCAATTGCGCCGAGTCTTCAGGTTCATATTTTTGACCTTCATGAGCGTATATTCCAACTTTTTGAAAAAACCCTTCCATTCCAAACGTTCTAGCTTCGTCAGGAATAATTGGAACTAGCCTAGGAGCTACATTTTTATCTCTTAGCAAACTAGTTAGCATCCTTACGAGTGCCATTGTTGTAGACATTTCTTTCTTGCCTGTAGACTCTTTCATGTTATCAAAAATATTTTTGGGAGGAGTTTTTATAGGTTTAGCATAAGTTGTTCTCTCTGGTATAAATCCTCCGAGCTGAAGTCTTCTTTCTTTAATATATTTTATTTCAGCAGAATTTTGATCAGGTTTATAATATTCAATATTTCTTACTTGATCATCAGTTAGAGGAACATCAAACCTATCTCTATAATACATTAGATCATCTATATCTAATTTTTTTGTTTGATGAGTTGTGTTAACGCTTTCTCCACTTTTCCCCATTCCGTAGCCTTTAATAGTTTTGGCAATAACTACTGTTGGGCTCCCAATATTTTTTGATGCTTTATCATATGCTGAAAATACTTTATGAGGATCATGACCCCCTCTATTTAACCTCCAAATATCCTTGTCTGATAAACTTGAGACCAATTCTTTTGTTTCAGGATATTTCCCGAAAAATTTTTCTCTTACATATGCACCGTCTCTAGCTTTCATTGCCTGGTATTCTCCATCGACTGTCTCGTTCATGGTTTTTACAAGATGTCCTGTCTTATCGTTTGTTAACAAAGGATCCCAATATGACCCCCATATTACTTTGATCACGTTCCAACCAGCACCTCTAAATATTCCCTCTAGCTCTTGAATTATTTTTCCATTTCCTCTAACTGGACCATCTAATCTTTGTAAGTTACAATTAATGACAAAAATCAAATTATCTAATTTTTCTCTAGCAGCTAAACCAATAGCACCTAATGACTCTGGCTCATCCATTTCACCATCACCTAAAAAAGCCCATACTTTTCTTCCTTCGTCTTTTATTAAACCTCTATTAATTAAATACTTCATATATCTAGCTTGGTAGATTGCTAACATTGGGCCTAATCCCATTGATACGGTTGGGAACTGCCAAAAATTTGGCATTAACCATGGATGAGGATAGGAAGATAATCCACCAGGGTTAACTTCTTGTCTAAAACTGTCCAATTGTTTTTCATTTAGTCTTCCTTCAAGAAAAGCTCTCGCATACATGCCTGGTGCACTATGACCCTGAAAATAAATTAAATCACCTCCAAATTTATTATTTTTTGCTCTCCAAAAATGATTCATTCCAACATCATAAAGAGTTGCTGCAGATGCAAATGTTCCTATATGACCCCCAAGCTCAGGAAATTTTTTATTAGCTCTTACTACCATTGCGGCAGCGTTCCACCTTATAAGTGATCTAATTCGTCTTTCGATATTTTGATCACCATTAGATTTTTTCTCCTCATTTACAGGGATAGTATTTATATAAGGAGTATTTTGAGTATATGGAATATTAGCACCCTCCATATAAGCTTTATTAATTAATTCTTTGATTAAATAATGTGCTCTTTTATTTCCGTCTTTATCAATAACTGCGGATAAAGAATCTAGCCACTCCATTGTCTCAATTGGATCTATATCGTCTTTATTTATTACTTGGATTATTTCAGTTTTATTTTTTTTTTCTTTTAAAGGTTCAAATTTTTCTTGCTGAATTTCTTTTGTTATATTTTGGAAAGATTTTCCTTCAGATTTTTTTAAAGATACCTCAGCCTCTTTAATTAAATTTTCTGTATTTTTTGGCAAATCTTCAGAAATCAACTGCGGTTCTTTTAAAGAAGATGAAGAATCTTTTTCTTTTGAAATAACAAGCAATAAATCATCTTTGGAAACTTTATCTCCAATTTTTACATTTATTTTTTCTATCTTGCCTTCTATTGTTGATGGTATTTCAACACTTGATTTATCACTCTCAATTGTAACTACGGGATCATTTTTTTTTATATTTTGCCCCTCTTTTACAAGAAGTTCTATAACCTCAACATTTTCAAAATCTCCAATGTCAGGAACTAATAATTTTTCTGTCATGTATTTATGTCTTATACACTATAAAATTATAGTAAATTGCAAATTTCAACACATTCTGTCCAATTTTTTGACATTCTTTTATTGCAAATTGGAATAATGATTAAAAAGTTATTAAAAACACTTATTCAACCAAAAGTTAGCACCTATATTGATGCTAAAACTTGGATTCAAAAAATTCTTTTAGAAGAGAAATACGGAAAAATTAATTCTTAATTTCTCTCAACACATAAAGCTATTCCCATACCTCCACCAATGCAGAGAGTAGCACAACCTTTTCTTTTATTTTTTTTTTTCATTTCGTGAACAAGTGTAACTAATATTCTTGCACCTGATGCCCCGATCGGATGACCTAAAGCTATTGCTCCTCCATTCACATTTACTTTGTTTTTATCAATATTCAATTCATTAATAACAGCGATGCTTTGTGAAGCGAAAGCCTCATTAATTTCGAATAGATCTATATCATCTAAATTCCAATTTACTTTTTTTGTTGCCTGGCGAACAGCTTCAATAGGTCCTAGCCCCATTAAAGATGGATCAACTCCAACCGAAGCCCAAGATACAATTTTTGCAAAAGGCTCCATTGATTTTTTTTCAGCTTCATCCAAGGTTGTTAATATCAAAGCAGCGGCACCATCATTTATACCAGAAGAATTTCCGGGAGTAACGGTTCCATTCTCTTTGAACACAGTTTTAAGTTTCTCTAAATCAGATAAATTTAAATCAATTCTAGGATGTTCGTCTTGCTCTAAAATATTACCCTCATAATTAATTTTAACTAATTCTTCGTCAAATTTTTTATTTAAAATTGCTTCTTGCGTTTTAGTTTGAGAATTTAATGCAAATTTATCTTGATCTTCTCTTGATATTTCAAATTTTTTAGCAATATTTTCCGCCGTGACACCCATGTGATAATTATTGAATGCATCAATTAAACCATCGTTCATCATTGTATCTATTAATTTATCTTTGGAGATTTTATTTTCGTTTCTAAAAAAAATTGAATGTGGGGCTAGAGACATATTTTCCTGGCCCCCAGCAATTATATTTTTGGCTTCCCCTAGCTTTATTGATTGGTAACCTGAAATCACAGCTCTGAGCCCTGAACCACAAACTTGATTGATTAGATGAGCTGGTTTTGATTTTGGTATTCCAGAATTTATTGCTGCTTGTCTAGCCGGATTTTGACCATTTCCAGCTGTTAAAACTTGTCCCATAATAATTTCATCTATTTCATCATTATTCACTTTATACTTTTTTAAAACTTCTTTGATTACAATTGATCCTAATTTATCAGCTTTCAGATTTTTTAATGAACCCTTATATGCTCCTATTGGAGTTCTAATAGCACCAACAATAACAACATCTTTAGTTTTATCAGACATTTCAGGTTAAATTTTTCATTTATTTAGATTACACTAAAATTTATTATACAGAAAATAAATATAATCTAAAAAAGCGCCTGTAGCTCAATTGGATAGAGCGCTTGGCTACGGACCAGGAGGTTCTGGGTTCAACTCCTAGCAGGCGCACCATTAAATAATACTATCAACAATATCAATATATTGTTTTAAACTTTTTTCAGGAGAAAATCTTTCTAAACTTTTTTTATAATATATTTTTTTTTTTTTAAAAATTTCTGGATTTTCTAAAAATAATTTAATCTTATCAGAAAGGGATTTATGATCGTTTCTTTTGATTAAAAAACCTGCTTTACCATTTAAAAGTATTTCTCTAGGTCCTGTTGGAGAATTCGTTGATATTATTGGAACATTTAATGCCATTGCTTCAATTAATACATTTGGCAACCCTTCAAAATTAGAGGTTAGAACTTTTAAATCTGAGTTTAAAAGATATGGATAAGGATTTTTTTTAAAGTTAAGAATATATAAGTTATCTTTAAATCCTATTTTTTTTGCGTAGTTTTCTAAAGATTTTTTATTTTTACCTTCCCCAATCATGACAATATTTAAAGAGAGCTTTTCCTTAATAGAATTTATTGCTTTTAATAACATCAGTTGATTCTTATTATCATCTAGTCTTCCAATAGAAATAATTATCTTTCTATTTTTTTTTTTAAATGGGTGTTTGGTCAGCTTAAATTTTTTCGATAGCAATTTAAAGTTTTGTTTTAATGTAGGATTGTAGATAAAAGTAACATTATTTAAATTGGAAAAGTTCGAAATTTCTTTTGAGAGATCTTTTGAATTGCAAATAATTTTTTTTGAATATTTATAAAAAAATTTTGACAAAAATAAAATTATTTTTCCTTTGATTTTGCCATTATAACTTTGTGGTGACAGTCTTTCACAACAAATTATTTTTAATTTATTGTAGAATAGTAAGAAATTCATAAGTAACACAGTTACGTTTGCGTGCATTTGAAGTGAAAAAATTAAATCTGGCTTATTTTTTTTTATTATTCGGGATAATTCAAAAAATGAAAGTATTGTTCTTTTTGCTTTCAATTTTATTCTTTTTATTCCTATTTTTTTGATATCTGAATTAAATTTATTTGAGAAATAATTGGATACAAACAGAATTTGATATTTTTTTGATAACTTTTCAGAAATTAAAAGATTTGTTTTTTCTACACCTCCATCAAGAAATATAGGGTGATAAAATAAGATTTTTTTTTGTGGCACTTTAAATTTATTTTTCTTTATATTCAGATTAACTTATTTGATATTTTTTGATATTCAAGATATTAACTTTTATGGATAATTGGATTTTTAAAAAAAAGCTTAGCATTCCAAAAGGTGCTGAACTCCAGGAAATTGTTGACAATATAAATAAAAATTCCAAGCAAAATATTGACTTAACCAAGTTTTTAAAACCTATAATACAAATAATTTTTAAATTTGCTAATAATCCGTGGACAACTCAGGAGGAAATTCTTTCTGAACTTAATATTACAAAATCTGAATTAATTATAATAAATAAATTTATAAGGGAAAATCAATTTATTCAAAATTTAATTATCAAAGGAGGCGCAGGGTATAAATATTGGCAAAGTATTTCACCTTTTTGTAAAAATTTAAATAGTTCACTTAAAAATCAATTTAATTATCCAATGCGAATAGCTTTTTATCCAGGGGTAAGTTGTATGTACTATTGTGGTTTCTGTGGAAGAAACCAAGATGCTAAATATCCATTAAATGCTGTAGATCAAGGTTTAGAAATGTTTAAAAGTGTAATAAAAGAACTTGATCCAAACAATACGGCTATTTCAATTTCTGGGGGATTGGAACCTTTGACAAATCCAAGACTTGGTGAACTTGTTGAATTTTCGTCAAATCATGGATTAAAAGTGCCATTAATTACTAATGGTCATTCCTTGACTGAAAATAATTTAAAAAAGCACCCAGGAATTAAAAAGTTAGACTCAATTAGAATTTCCCTTTACGGCATAGATGAAAAATCTTATGAATTTATAACTACAATAAAGAAATCTTATAAAATTGTAAAACGAAATTGCATAAATTTTTTAAAATATAGAAATGATATAAATCCAAATATAAAGTTTGGATTAAACTATATTATTCTTAAGGAAAACATCGACGATTTACCAAAACTTATAGATTTTATTTCAGAGATCAATTCAGAGATTGACAATGGTCCAGGAATTAATTTTTTATCATTAAGAGATGATTTTGATACAGTCACAGGAATTTCAGATAAAAGCGATTCAAAAAGAAAATATCACTTAAGTGGTCTTTTAAGTGATGCTGACAGAGAAAAATTAATTAAAATTTTTAACGAGTTAGAAAGATCAAACGTCATAAATAATTTACATGTTGATTATGGCTATGCACTTTACTCAATAAAAAATGGAATTATAGACAACCACCTTAAGAAAGTAAGCGACAAAGAAATGAGAAAATTTGGCCATACTCAGATGTCTGTATGTATTGATTTGTTTGGTGATGTTTTTTTATATCGAGAGGCAGGTTTTTTAAATCGAAATGGAAACGATAAATTTATCATTGGAAGAGTAAATGAAAAAAATTCTTTAAAATCAATTTTACAAAATTTTTTAGAACACTCTGATGGTATAACTAAAGGAGTAAACGATGTAAGGTTTATGGATCCATTTGACCATGTTTTAACAAGTTTGATAAATCAAGCAGAAAAAGATACAAAATTTGGTATACCATTTGAAGATGGACCTGTATTAATAAGATCTAATCCAAAAAAAATAGATCTTGGAAATAGTTGGTATAAAAATGTTTAAATCCAAAGTAGGTCTAATTGGAGTTGGAAAATGGGGATCCATACTAAAAAAAAAACTCAAAAAAAATTCAAACTTATTATTTTCAGCCAATAGTAAAGCTAATTATAACAGTAAATTAAAGTCTGTTGATTGGGTGTTTATCGCAACACCAGATAAAACTCATTTTCAAATAGCAAAAAAAATTATCAAAAAAAAAATCAATATTTTTTGTGAAAAACCACTTACTTTAAATCATAAAAAATCAAAATTTCTTTTTAATTTATCTAAAAAAAATAAAACAAAGCTTTATGTCGATAACATACAATCTTTTTATAATAAAAAGGTCCCCTTGAAAAAAAACAACTATATTACAAGACAAAAAAAAGGATCTGGAAATCCTAAATATCTTTTATATCGATTTGCTTATCATGACTTTTACTATCTATATGATCATCTTAAAAAAAAAAAACTTAAATCAATTTTTATTAAAGATAAAAAAGTCGCTCTTAAATTTAAGTTATTATATAATGATAACTCTATTTTCAATTTCAATTACAGTTTGAATTCTGAAAAAAAAATCCATATGATTAATGATATAAGTTTTATAACAAAAAAAGATTTATTAAATATAATGATTAAAAAAGTATTACTAGAAAAAGTTAATTTTATTAAGAACAAAAATCAAAGTTTATTTGCAAATCAATTGATAGATAAAATTAGGAAAAAATTATAATAAAAATTATGAAATTATCCCTTCAATCATCGGTTATATTTTTTTTTATTATCATTTTCTTAATTATCTTAATTCTAACTTTTATTTTATAAATAGATATGACAGATAAATTTGAACAAATAAGTTTAAAAGCTGGTTTTATGAAACACAATGGGGGTGTTTTATTCAGAAATATTTCTACCACAGAATATGAATTTAAAGCTATAATCAATGCAAATCACTTAAATGCTGCAGGAATTACTCATGGAGGATATTTGTCAGCTTTGATTGATGCTGGTGCTGGAACAGCAGCACACAGAACTGCAGGGAACTCCCCGTGTGTAACTATCTCTTTAGATCTAAAATTTATAGGTGCATCAAAAATTGGAGATGAAATTCAAGGACAAGTAAAAATTTTAAAAAAAACAAAATCCTTGGTCTTTTTATATTGTGAGCTTAAATGTGATAATAAAATAATAACTTCAGCATCAGGGGTATGGAAAATCTTAAAAGTTAATCCTTCAAATCTAGGTCCTGGTGGTTAGTTTTATTCATTTAACTTTTAAATGAAAAAAAATAATAAACGATATAGAAATAATTCTTATTATGTTAAAATCATCTTTTCTAATTTATAAAATGAGAACTTTTTATCCTGCGATTCGGTCATGTTTTAGTCTATTTTTGTTCTTTAAGACTAACTACATCTGGTAGGAAAAAAAAAAAATATACCAAAGAT
>MDTA01067749.1_pt1 | contig 11275 bp, 11 predicted proteins | sample 811151 | NCBI WGS metagenome assembly MDTA01 (sample SAMN05326648, study PRJNA326480) | marine metagenome | isolation source: seawater | place: Indian Ocean: South | collected 2010 | reverse complement strand
TTTTAAAAATTGAGTCTCAGGTAGAAACTTGACATTATAATCGTTTTTTAGAGAATTAATTGTAATTTTATCATTTTTGGAAACCCATAACTTTTCCTCTAACCCAAGTAAATGTAAAGAATATTTTATTTTCTCTGGTAGGTTATTATAAATACCGTTAAGCACATACCTAACATTTTTCTCAACAAAATCTGGGAATAAATTAACAATTTGTTTTTGATATTTATATGGTGAAAAAAAAAATAACATCATAGTTATCAACATAACTATTAAAACAATGATCATATTTTTTTTTATTTTTTTCATCGTGCCAATATTTTTCTTATAACAATTTTGAAATAAACTTGAATTAACATTTGTATCACAGATATTCCTAGATTATAAAGAATTTTGAAAATATTATGTTAAAAATTAAATTAAATAAAAAATATATTTCAAATAAAACTAAAACTTATTTTATAGCTGACATAGCAGCCAATCATGACGGATCCTTATCTAAGGCAAAAAAATTAATTAGATTGTGTGCAAAAGCTGGAGCTGATTGTGCAAAATTTCAGCATTTTAAAGCTGAGACGATAGTAAGTGATAGCGGATTTAAAAAAATTAAGAGACTTTCCCACCAAAAAAAGTGGAAACAAAGTGTTTTCGATGTTTATAAAAAAGCTAGTATCAATCCAAAATGGACAAAAATTTTACAAAATGAATGTAAAAAAAATAAGATTGATTTTATGACAGCACCTTATGATTTAGATTATGTTGATCAAGTTCAGAAATATATTTGTGCTTATAAGATTGGCTCAGGAGATATAAATTGGAAAGAAATAGTCAATAAAATCAGAGGAAAAAAAATGCCTGTATTTTTGGCAACAGGCGCCTCGTCGCTAAATGATGTAAAAAAAACCGTAAAATATATTTTAGAAAAAAATAAAAATCTTGTCTTAATGCAATGCAACACAAATTACACAAACTCTAATAAAAATTTTAATTATATAAACTTAAATGTGCTAAAAGAATATAAAAAAATTTTTAGATATAAAGTAATTTTAGGTTTAAGTGATCATACGCCTGGACACTCTACAGTACTTGGTGCTGTTGCATTGGGAGCTAGAGTAGTTGAAAAACATTTTACTAATGACAATTATCAATATGGTCCAGATCATCTATTTTCAATGAATCCAAAGACATGGAAATTAATGGTTGATGAAACAAGGAATTTAGAAAAATCTTTAGGTGATGGTGTAAAAAAAATTGAAAAAAATGAAGAGGAAACTTCTATCGTACAAAGAAGAGGGGTTTGGATAAATAAAAATAAAAATGTAGGAAGTATATTACACTATAGCGACTTAAGTATCTTAAGGCCATGCCCAAAAAAATCAATCTCTCCCTTTGAAATAGAAAAATATATTGGTAAAAAATTTAAAAGAAAAATTCTTAAAAACGATTTACTTACAAAAAAATGTTTCGCTTAGGAATTGTAATTCCATCTAAGAATGAATTTCAATCATTGAAAAAAATTGTAAATAAGCTTAGGGAAAAAAAACTTAATTTTGTAATAATAAACGATGGCTCAACAGATAATACTGATAAATATCTTAAGGAAAACAAGCTTAATTTTATTAAAAATCAAATCAGTATTGGTTATACAAGATCTATAATCAAAGGTGTAAAATATTTCAGATCTAAAAATTTTGATTATATCCTAACAATGGATGCAGATGGTGAACATAATATTAAATATTTGAATAAATTTAAAAAAAAACTAAATACTAAAGATTACGATTTGATAGTTGCAAATAGGTTCTATAAAAATAGAGTTTCAGAAAAAATTGTTTCTTTTTTCACAAAACACAAACTTGCTATAGAAGATCCACTATCTGGTTTTAAACTTTATAAAGTAAGAACTTTTATTGAAAATATTAAATATTTTAACGATAATAATTTTTTTGTAGATTATATGGCTTTTTTAATAAAAAAAAATTATAAGGTCATTAATATTAATTATCATAATAAGATATTAAAAAACCGAAAATCGAGAATGGGTAATAATTTTATATTGAATTTAAAAATTATTTTTATGTTAAGATTTTTTTTGAAATAAAAAAAATGAATTTACGCCCTCAAAAACCTTTATTATCTAAATATAAGAACTTTTCATCTCAACTTAAAGTTATAGATAGGAATAGATTTTATTCAAATTTTGGACCTTTATACAATAAATTAAAAAAAAAAATCGAACACAAACTCAAAATAAAAAAATATTCAGTAATTTTAACCTCAAGTGGCCATACAGCCGTGCAAGCATGCTGTAATCTAATTGCACATAATAATAAAAAAAAATTAGTTATTGTTCCATCTTTTAGTTTTGCTTCAAATCCTCAAACTATTATCTCAAGTGGATTAAAGCCTTTTTTTGTAGATATAAAAAAAGATACACTTGAAATGGATTATTATGATGCAAGTCAAGTAATTTTAAAGAATAAGAAAAATATTGCTGCTATCATGATTTGCTCACCATTTGGTTATCCTATAGATATAAAAACTACTTATAATTATTTTTCAAAATTTAAAATACCAATTATTTATGATTTAGCAGATGCAATAATGAATATTTCTTACATTGATGAAAAAAAAATAAATTCATTTTTTACATTTAGTTTTCATCCTACAAAAAATATTGCAGCTAATGAGTCAGGAATGATTGTAGCCACTAAGACAAATGAAGATATGTTAAAAAGCATAATCAATTTTGGTATTTATGGAAAACATAGAGAAATATTTTTTAAGGGTTTTAATGGTAAGTTTTCAGAGTACGATTCGGTTATTTTAAACGCCAACCTAAATGATTTTAAATCAAAAAAGAAAAAGATAACAAAAATCTCTAAATATATTGTTTCGAGAATTAAAAATAAGTCAATTATAATTCAGAAAAATTATGGAATAAAATGGTTTGGTTTAAAAATGATTTTAAGACATAAAACTAAAAATTTTAAAACAATTTCAAAGATTCTTAATCAAAAAGGTATTCAAATTTATAAACCTTGGACTATAAGACCTATGCATGAATATAAGATTTTTAGATCATACAAAAAAACTAAATTGAAAAATACAAAAGAAATTACTAGTAAAATATTTGCAGTTCCTATCTATGTAGATATGAAAAAAAAGCACTTGGACTTTGTTATCAATCAATTAAATCAATTATAAATTAAAATAATTAGAGATGTTAATTTTTATAAGCAAAAAAATAATAAATTTTTTTTTTTTATATTTCTTATTAATATATGGTTTTTAGATAAATAAAGGTAAAAAAATTTTTTATCTTTAAATAAGTTTGACTTAATTTCTTGACAATGTACTATTTTTCTAAGTTTTGAACCAATTATGACTTTAAGATATTTTTTTGGAACACATTGGGATTGAATATATTCCACTGGAAGTTCTTTAAGATCTTCAATTTTATACTTTTTCTTTTTTTTGATTAATAATTCTTTTTTTTTTTTCAATCTTAAATTAATTTTTTTTTTTTTAAAAAAAAATTGCTCAAAAACAACCTTTTCTAAATGAAAATGTTTATGGTAAAAATTTATGATTAAGTAATTTTTTTTTACTTTGAATTTTTTTTGATGTAATATTTTTCCAGTGTCAATTCCCTCGTCTATTTGGTGAATTGTTATACCTATATATTTTTCTTTATTGTAAAATATTCTATTAATAGGATATTTACCTCTAAAATTTGGTAAGAGAGATGGATGAATATTTAATGGTATAAATTTTTGTTTTTTCAATAAATGTTTTGGAATTAAATATTTGCAACCATTTGTGAAAATCTTATGGTTTAAGTTCTTTTTAAGTATTTTATAAAAGTCATTTTTGGAGCTATAAGTTTTATAGATAATTTTTTTTTGTTTACAGAATTTTTCAGCAAAAGAGTCTTTTTCACAATAAATTTTACTATTTTTTATTTTAGTAAAAGTTTGAATTAAACTATACCTGTTTGTAAATAATAAATTATATGTTTTCATAAATTATTAATAAAAAAAGTTTTTTGAAAACCTACATAAATTGTATTTAAAAAAAAATATTAAATATTATTATATAAACTTATATATTATGAAAATAGCTATAATGCAGCCCTATTTCTTGCCATCTATCTACTATTGGCAATTGATAAATTATGTAGATACATTTGTGATTTTAGATGATGTGAAGTTTATGTCAAAGAAATTTTCACATAGAAATTTTATTTATTATAATAAAAAAAAAATTCAACTAACGCTCTTTTTGAAAAAAAAAAGTCAGAATAAAAATATAAATGAGTTAGAAATTCTTTCATACGATAAACTTATTAAAAATTTAAAATTTATTTATAAAAACGAGTTAAATTTCAATAAAATAATTAATATAGTAGAAGAAAACCTTAAATTAGAAAAAAATTTAAGTAAAATGTTAACTAATTTATTAATTGCAATTTCCTCATATTTAAATTTAAAAACAATCTTTTTCAAAAGTAGTGAGCTAGAAATTTCAAAAAATTTGAGTGGAGCTGATAGAATGATTAAAATATGTCATCATTTTAAATCAAAAAATATAATTAATCTAATCGGCGGCAAATCTCTATACGATAAAGATTATTTTCTAAAGAATGGAATAAATATTAAATTTATTAATTTTAATAATTTTAAGAAAGAGATATCTATTATTGATTATTTAATGACAATGGACAAAAAAAATCTAATTAAAAGTTTAAACAATATAAGATTAATTTAATAAATTATTAAATATTAATTAATTAGATTTAAATAATTTTTTAAAAAAGCCATAATATCTAATTATGCCCGCTAAAATGATAAACGGAATATATATAAATTTAAATTTTAATAAACCTATAATAGGTAATATAAAAAAATAATTAATTAAAACATGAAAAATTGATTTTAAAATTCTTATTAAGTTCCATATCTTCATATTGTTTTTTAAAAACAAATAATCGCCTTCTCCATACCATCTATATTTTTCAAAAAAAATTTTAAAATTTAATTTTTCTTTTTGAATTGACTCTTCTGTTATATTCGAAACATTAATTAAATTCATTTTAAACAGATCTAATAAGGCACTATCATTTCCTGAACCTTCTGGTATGTATTCAGACTGATACATTTCTTGCATAAATTTTGTATAAGAAATGTAAGGTGTACCGAAATACTTTTTGTATCTTAAAATTTCATAATGTGCCTTTTGGCCTTTTTCAAAAAAATTTCTTGCATCTATAATTTTTAACTTAGAATAAGCCAAATAATTTTTTGAGTTTAATAATTCAGTTTCTAATTTCTCAAATAAACCCTTTTTGAATCTTTGATCTGTCTCAATTAATAAAAAATATTTATATTTACAAAAATTTATTGCCTCTAATACTCGTTTTCTACCTAAAATATATTTACTTTTTATTATATTTTTTGTGAAATAATTTGAGATTTTTATTGTATCATCAGATGAATTTTCATCACTTATAATTAATTCATCATATTTTTCTTTTTTAATTGTCTCTAATAGTTCTTTTAAGTCTGTCTCTGAATTTTTCGTAAAAACCACCACAGATATACCAGGTTTTAATTCAACATGATTTTTATAAAATTCTAATTTTTTAAAACTCATCTTTTGAAATTAATAAATTAATTTCACTTTTATAATACATGATTTTGTAATTTGTAAATTTGTAAAATACAATTTGTTATTTAATTTAAATTAAAGCTTAAATGAAATTTTTATGAACAATTTTTCTCTCTAGTTCTTTTGACTTTAATTTGAGTTTATCTATCAAGCCACTTTGATTGAAATTCTTTTTAATATTCCAAATTACTTTATTACTTTCATGGGGTTTGCAAAGTTGTGAACACATTGAAAATTTTTCTTTATTTTCAATCTGGTTCATGACACATTTTCTTTTATTCATATCTGACCAAATTTCAGAGAAGTTTCTATCTTTTAAATTTCCATAAGATCTTTCTTTATGACCCCTATGACTCGTACAAACGTAAACTTCACCATCAGCTCCTATACATGGTTGAAATTGAGATCCTAAACATTGTTTATATTCTCTACCATATTTTTTATTTTTATTAATAATTAAATCTTTAAGTTTATAACTATTACACTGAAATTTCTTTCCTAATATTTCCGATGCTTCTGATAAAAGTCTAATTACCTTCTTCGCCCAGAACTCAGAGGATATTTGATCTTTTTTATTAGCTGATGAATTTCTCTCAACTTGAATTACTTCTGGCTTATATTGACAATAATCAACATCTAAATCTTTAAATAATTTTGCAAAATCTATTATTTCCTCATAATTATCTTGAGATACTACAAATCCAACTCCAATGGTAATATCTGATTTAAATTTTTTTTTAGATTCAATTAATTTCTTAATATTTTTTAAAACTATATCAAAGTTATTTGATTTATTTGTTACTCTAAGTTTGTTGTAATTTTTCGCTATGCCAGAGTCTAATGAAATTCTTATCCATGTAAGAGATTTTACTATTGTTTCAAACAAATCAAATCTTTCTAGCATAGACCCATTCGTAAACATTCCCATTTCAATTTTTGAATTATTTTTGACATAATTAATCGCATCTTTCAAATTAGGATTCATAGTTGGTTCACCTCCACCAGTCCAACTTATGGATTTTGTTTGGGTTGTTGATATGTCTTTCGCAAAATTCATCAATATTTCTCTGCTCATCATTTGCCTATTAAAAAATTCTGTCCCCTTATATTTGCTTAAATGCAAATGACCTGAAATACAGAATGGGCAAGAATGATTACATGCATTTGATGGGTCAATTTCCACATTAATAGGGTCAACTTTCTTATCATTAAAAAAATCAACTACTCTATCAAGATGATATAAAACCTTCGTTTGAGGATTAAACATTGTCTCTCCCTCAGAGGGCAAATTTGATTGCAAGAATTTTTTTTCTCTTAACATTTAAATATAAATATTATCTTTTTTTTTTTGTAAACCAATATAATTTTAAATCTTTTTCTAAGATAAAATCAGGCTAATCATGCTATCAGTACTAGCTAGATCCAAATATTTCTCCACTTCCACATTTCAATATTGAGTATATTTATGTAGTCATCTATAAGGTATCTGATTATTATGTTTGTAGTTAATCTCTTGTTATATTATGAGTTATCTTATAATTAATTTTTGAAATAGCGAAATAGCCGTCAAATTATAGAATTTAAATAAAAAAATGATTAAAACAGCTAATTATTATAAAAATTCAAAAATTTATAGAGAGGGCATTTCAGTAAGTATTCAGACTTTCAATTCTGAGAATAGAATAGGAAAATTACTTGAAGCAATTAAAAAAGAGGAGCACGATGAAATCATAATTTGTGATCATAACTCTCATGACAAAACTGTTGAAATAGCAAAAAGTTACACTGATAAAATCATTGTTTTGGATAAATCTATAGGAAGAGACCGCTCTTTGATAACTTCCAATAAAAGAAATTTTAGATATATGTTTTCAATTGAAACAGATCAATTTTTTGATCCTGGAATTATAAGTGAATTAAAGAAACAATTAATTCAAAGTGAGGATTTACTTGTTTCCGGTAAATTAGTAATAAAAAATCCTAATTCATATCTTGAGAAAGTTATGCAACATTACTATTATCTAAATAATCAGCAAAGATTTCCGGGTACTCCTTTTTTAACTTACAACGAATTTTATAAAAATTTTCTAGACGATTTTGTTAATATTGCCGATGGTGCAGGCTATGACACCTCACTTATAGATATATTTCTTAAGAAAAAAATTCCATATAAAATTTCTAATATTAAATGTTTCCAAGAAGAAAATTTAGATATTAAAGAGCTATCTTCAAAATTTTTTTGGTATGGGACAGGAGATTATAATTTTTTTCAATTGAACAAAAATAAATTTAGTTTCATGGAAAAAATCATGTCTTTATCACATGTTTTTAGAAAATATTTTTTAAAATTTCCGTTAAAATCAATTTTAGTTTTTAAATTTCAATTTATTATTCCTATATATTTATTTGGAATAATTAGATACTTAGGATTTCTCTCAAAATTTTTTATAAAAAAAATTTAATTTAGTTAAATTTATTTATAAATCGCAACACCAATTTTTCGGTTTTTCTTATAATTTTGATACGACTTAAAAAAATTAAAATTCCTTCTTTTTTTTTTTAAACTAACTAATTCCTTTTTAAAAAAGATAGTTTTTCTATAAAATTTTTCTATTCTTTTATTATTTAATTTTTCAACTTTTTTGCCCAAAAAAAAATTAGCATAATTCTTGTAATAATTGTATTTAAAAGCCTTCCTTATCAAATCACCATAAAAATCTCCAGGACATCTTCTACAAGCTTCTATAAAAAAATAATTTTTACCATTGAAGAGATATTGAATATGCAATAATCCACCTTTTAACTTAAATTCATCTTTAATAATATTTGAAATTTTCCTTATTTTTTTTTTTTCTTTGTCATTGATTAAAAATGGAGCTTCTGACAAAGTCACTTTAAAATTTTGCTGATTTTCTTTCACGAAGAAATCTAATGTTTCATTACCATTAATGAAAAAACTGTGACTAAATAACTTACCTTTAATAAACTTATTAAAAATCCCATTCTTAAAAAAGTTTTTTTTTAATAAATCCCTATACTCACTTAAACTATTAATCTTTTTAATATTAATTCCTGAGTGTGTTATCCTAGGTCTAAAAATTATTGGGAAAAAATTTTTTTTATCTTTATTTATTTCCCTTGCACTGAAAATCCTTGGATAAAATTTAAATTTGCTCAATTTTTTTGAAATTAAAAATTTATCATGAATCATTTTCGTGTAGTTAAATTTTTCAAATCCAATTAAATTTAATTTATTGGCAATAAAACTTGAAGAAACATATGAGATATCATTTCCATCAGGTATTATATAATCAATACCAAACTTTTTAATTTTATATAATGTCTTTTCTTTATCTTTGTAATCTATTTTAATATGTTTAATATCTTTACTGAATTTTAAGTTGTTTTCCTTTTTTCCACATACAAAAATTTTATATTTCCCTTTAATTTCTTTTAATATTCTATGTGTTGAAATTCCTTCTCCAAGTATTAAAACTTTTTTCATTATAATCTAAAAAACCATCTGATGATTGTCACTTAGTCTAGAATTGAACCGCCACTTATATTTATCAAAGCTCCATTAATGTAACTTGCTTTATCTGAACACAAAAAATAAACTAATTCTGCAATTTCTTTTTTTTCCCCGATTCTATTCGAGGGAATTTCCCTAATAAGTTTTTGAAAAACTTTTTTATTAAAGTTTTTTTGCATCTTACTCCTAATCGTACCTGCCATAATACCATTAATATTTATGTTATAAAATCCACAATTTTTAGCTGCATGTCTAGTAAATGATTGAAGTGCTGATTTTGAAGATGAATAAGATGATGAAGCATTAGGATGAACTAACTTTGACATTTGGGAATTTAGATAAATAATTCGACCAAATTTTTGTTTAATCATTTTTTTTAGAATTATTTTTGATATTTGGACCGGTGTTTCATAGTTAACTTTAAACACTTTTTGAGAATCTGACAGCTTTTCATTTAAAAAATGTTGTCTATTAATAATTCCGGCACAATTTATATATAAATCAATTTTTTCTTTTTTTAAAAATTTTAAAACTTTTTTATTCATCTTTAAAAAGTCTATTGTTAAAAAAGTATGACTACTGTTTTTAAATTTCTTCTTTAATCTTTTGACTGACAAATTTTTAGATCCAGTCAATATCAAATTATAATTTTTTTTTTTATCAAAAAAATTTGCAACTTCTTGACCAATTGAACCAGTTGCACCAGTTATTAAAACATTTTTTTTTTCTATCATATTTTTTGATTAAATATCCTCATTTAATAAATCAAAAGATGATTTTGATTTTTTTTCTAATAATGGCAAAATTTTATCATATAACTTAATAGTAGTATCTCTATTTATACAGAGTTTTTTAAATTTTTTAATAAGTTTGTTTGTATCTAAATCATATAAATTTAAACCAAGGTTTTCGAGTCCACTATCTTTTAAAAAACCTTCCATTTTATTTTCATATATAATTGAAACATTAGGTACCTTTGACATAATAGCAAAAATATTTGAATGATATCTTACTCCAACAAATGCATACAGTTTTGAGATAATTTTTTTTTGTTCATCACAATCAAATTTTACGCTTAAAGTTTCAACATTATCGCTTATGCTCTTGAATTTATTAAGATAATCGTAATCATTTTGAGAACCGAATAACTGAGGTATTAGTAAAACTTTGAAGTTATTTTCTACTAAATACTCTATAAAATTGTGATAAATTATATTTAGATTTTTTATTAATTCTAAATCTTTTCCAATCTTAACGTGCCAATTAAAATCTGTAAGGGTAATTCCTACAATTTTTTTTCCATTTTCTAAAAACTTAAATTTATGAAGAATTTTTTCAAATTTTTTATTTTTTACATAATTAAAATCCTGATATGAAAAACATAAGTCAGTTGTACTTACAACTTTGATATTTTTATCCAAAGTTAAAAGAGAATTTTTTGAGTGCTCCTCTCTGACACAAATCTTCTTAGCTTTACTAATCAAAAATTTCCTTACTAAGAATTTTTTTGATAAGTCAAATGGACCAAATGAGGGTCCAATTACGTATAAAGGAATGCTAAAAAAAAATGATACTGCAAAAGGAGTTAAATATTCAATTTGTTTATATCTATAAAAATTGTCTGATATAACAGACCCACCAGGGCCATAAATTATGAAATCAGCATTTAATAAAGCCCTAATTAATTTTGAAACATCACTATTTTTAAAAATTTTTCCTCTGAATAAAATACAAAATATTATTTCAAATAAAGGCTCTTTAAAATTATTGACCAAGATCTTATCAGTAAATAAATTTAGGCCATCGTTGATTGGATTTTTGTTTTTGAAAATTGTAGTAATTTTTGAGGATGGAAATTTTTTTCGCAAATTAAGCCATAATCCTTTTAATGCAGCTTCATCTCCACGATTATTCCAGTGAACATTCACAATTACAATTTTTTTGCTCACACTCTAATTTGAGTTAATATAAATTCAATTTAATCCAAAAAATTTTTTTCAGTGCATAAATCAAGCCAATTGAGCTATTAGTACTGGTCAGCTGCACGCATTACTGCGCTTCCACATCCAGCCTATC
>MDTA01200706.1_pt1 | contig 11276 bp, 10 predicted proteins | sample 811151 | NCBI WGS metagenome assembly MDTA01 (sample SAMN05326648, study PRJNA326480) | marine metagenome | isolation source: seawater | place: Indian Ocean: South | collected 2010 | reverse complement strand
ACCCACAATAATGATTGCAGAAAAAGGTGCTGATATGATACTTAGAAGTTAATGTTCACTGATTTTATAACTCCAGAACAATTAACAATTTTAACTCAAATTATCCTAATCGATCTGGTCTTAGCAGGAGACAATGCAATCATAATTGGAATGGTTGCATCAAAATTTCCAACTGAACAAAGAAAAAAAATTATTTTCTGGGGTATAGGTGGGGCTGTTGTCTTAAGAATTATTTTAACTTTATTAACTGCTTATTTATTACAAATTACTGGTTTAAGACTACTTGGCGGCCTACTCCTTCTTTATATAGTTTACAAACTTTACATTGATGTAATTAAAGGCTCTGATCACGAAAGTGATATTAAAGTCGATAATTCAAGTTTCTTAAAAGCTATTTGGACAATTTTATTAGCTGATTTTACAATGAGTTTGGATAACGTTTTAGGTGTTGCTGGAGCAGCGGGTGATCATTATTACTTATTAATTTTCGGACTTTTGCTGTCTATAATATTGATGGCTACAGCAGCAACACTAATATCAAATTGGATTAAAAAATATAAATGGATAGCCTGGGCTGGTTTATTGGCAATTCTACTTGTTGCTATTGAGTTGATTTACACTGATATTAAAATATTATTTTTATAATGTTCTTAAAAAATTATAATTTTAGAAATAAGACCGCACTTGTAACAGGAGCAGGAAAAGGTATTGGTAGAGCATGCGCTATAGCACTAGCAGAAGCAGGAGCAAACCTAATTATTATAAGTAGAACTAAAAAAGACTTAGATGAAGTTTCGAAGAAGATTAAAAAGTTTAAAATAAAATGTAAATCTTACGTTTGTGATATAACCAACTACAATGATATTAAAGAAATAATAAATAAACTGCCCAAATTAGATATTTTAATCAATAATGCTGGTAATAATAGACCAGCTCATTTTACAAAAGTAAAAACTAAAGATATGGAGCATATGGTCAAAATTAATACTATTGCTACTTTTAATCTTGCTCATCTTTGTTCACTAAAAATGATTAAATCAAAAAATAGAAAAAAAATAGGTGGTTCTATTGTTAATATGTCATCACAGATGGGACACGTGGGTGGACCAATCAGAAGTGTTTATAACATGAACAAATTTGGGTTAGAGGGATTAACAAAAGGAATGTCTATAGATTTAGCAAAATACAATATTAGAGTTAATACAGTTTGTCCTACTTTTGTTGTCACACCGATGACTAAAAAATTTTTAAAAGATAAGAAGTTTAAAAGAGATATGCTAAATAATATACCTCTTGGAAGATTTGCAGAACTATCTGAGGTAGCCTCAGCAGTAGTTTTTCTTGCTTCTGATGCAGCTTCAATGATAACAGGGACCTCATTATTGGTTGATGGTGGATGGACAGCAAAATAATATTTAGATTATTATTAATAATATTTTTCTTTTTAACAACTCAACTGAATGCAATTGAGTTCAAAGGAAAATTTTTACAAGGACATTATATTATTGGAATGACAAATCCATCAGCTGAAATCATAATAGATAAAAAGAAAGTAAAAGTCTCAAAAGATGGATTTTTTGTTTTTGGTATCGATCGAGACAGAAAATTTGATGTGTCAATTACAAAAATTATTAATGGGAAAAAAGAAAAAATTATTAAAAAAGTTCTTAAAAGAAAATACAACATACAAAGAATAGATGGATTAGAGGAAAGTAAAGTAACCCCACCTGAATCTGTTTACAAAAGAATAAAAGAGGAAAATAATAAGATTGGGAAAGCAAGGGCTATTAATTCTGATTTACCTTTTTTCAAAAATCAATTTATTATGCCAGTAGAAGGTATCATTAGTGGCGTTTATGGAAGCCAAAGAATTTTAAATGGAAAACCTAAATGGCCTCATTATGGAATTGATATTGCTGCTAAACAAGGAACAATGATCAAATCCTCTGGTTCAGGAGTTGTTACAATGGCAGAGGATGATCTTTATTATACAGGTGGTACAATTATTATGGATCATGGTCATGGTATATCTACAATATATTCTCATCTTGAAACTTTAATGGTATCCGTAGGAGATAAAATCAATCAAGGAGATGTCATTGGAACAGTTGGATCAACTGGAAGATCAACAGGTCCACATTTAGATTTTAGAGTAAATTGGTTTCAAACTAGACTTGATCCAATGTCAATAATTAATTAATTTTTTTTGTTTTAAAAGGAAATAAATTATTTCAATTAGAAAAGAAAAAACTATAGTTGAGATAACGGTATAACCAAAAAAAGGGATTGCTAAAAAATAACATTCAATAAAACCTTTAAAGTCTAAAGAATAATCTCCTAGTATCCACACACCAAAATTAGTAATTATGAAAAATATTACGGCCCCTAACAAAGCACCACTAATTCTTAAGTAAATTGTATTTAGAAAATATTTAGAAATAAGGCCTATTAAAAGAACACTTCCCCAGGTAAACAAAGTCAAATTATGAAATCCAATAAAAATATCAGTTATTAAAAAACTTAATATTACCAATGGTATATATATTAGACCAAAAAAAGCAGGTATATAAAAGCTTAAAGCTATAAGACTGGTAAAATTTGGTGGATGAGGAATAAACCTGCTGGCCGCTAAAACTAAAAATATTCCTAAAAATGCTTTTAGATATCTCATCTGATTATTTTATAAACATAATCTATAATTACAAGATAAATCAAAATGACCTTTTAAGTCCTAAAGATAGCGTTCTTGGAGTTCCTTGATATCCATATGCTTGTTCATATTTTTCATCAAATAAATTTTTTAATTTTAAATTCAAGTTATAAAACTCTGATATGTTATAAGAGCTAGATAAATCGACGGTAAAATATTCGTCTACAATGACGTCCCTAAAACCATTATTTGCATTTCCATAATCTCTGTATTCTCCATTGTATTTAAATTTTAATGAGGCATTTAAATTCTTATCAAAATTATATTTTAGTAAAGAATTTATGTTTTGCGCAGGTACTCTAACCATAGCTTCATCTAGCATTCCATTATTGCTGTCCAAACAAGTGTTATAACCATAAGTATCTTTATTTGGCTTATCACAATCCATTCCAGAATAACTATGAGTATAAGTGTAATTAAACAATATTTCTAAGTTTTCTTTTACTTTCCAATTAGTGGAAAATTCCATTCCTTTGCTTTTATTTTTTCCTCCAGAATTTTCTTGTTTTGAATTCCAACCAGCCAATGGATCCTCAATCTCAATGTCAAAATATGAAATCACTAAACTTACATTTGGACTTTGAAAAAAAGTTTCATAACCAATATCAAAACTTTTACTTTTTTCAGCAACAATACTTTCTTTTGGAAAATGGTTTGACCATCCATAATTATGTCCATCATATAATGCTGGAAATGTAATTCCTGTGCCATAAGAAGTCCTTATTTTTGAGTTATTACCAAGATTATATGCTAGAGTGCCTCTATATGTTTGTTCATCACCAGCTGTGGTATGTTTATCAAATCTAGTTCCAATCGATGTGTATAAACGCTCATATGGTCTAAATTGATAATTTACGTATTGTGAGAATACAGACTCATCACTTTCAAATCTTGTACATCCAGAAGACTTACTTTTACATTGATCTGAAGGCATATTTGCAGCAGAAAACTCATTATCTAAACCAAATATAAGTTTTTTATCTAAATCAAAGTTATATTCTCCAACATAATTTAAGGTATCTCTATAACCAACATAATTAGTTTCAATCTCATCATAAGTAACTGGATTACTATCCATTATTGATTTACTGTAGATTAAACTATTCTTCAATTTTTTTTCATCATTTATTATTTTCAAACTATAATGGCCCTGAGAGTCATCAGTTCTATTAATTGTATCAGTTCGCCCTAAAGTAACTTCGTCATACTCTAAAAAGGTATCTCTGTAATAAAAAGTATTCTGAATTGAAAATTTATCTGAAAATTTATATTCATAACTTAAATTTAATGTTTCATTCTCATAAGCATCTTTTTCATCATCATCAATTCTAGCTGAAATTCCATCTGAAAGATATTTTCCAAAACTTAAAAAATAATTTGATACACCATTATCCCCACCAATAGAGTAAAAAAATTCTTGTGTATCATTTTCATCACTATTAAAAGTAACATGATTGTTTTTTCCTGATTTTCCTTTTTTGGTAAAAATATTAATAGTTCCTCCAACTGCATTACTTCCATATAGGGAGCTTTGACTACCTCTTAAAATTTCAATTTTTTCAATGTTGTCTTTAAATATACCTTGAGAGTAAAAACTATTGTCTGGAGTTGATGGATCATTCATTTTTACACCATCTATATAAATTGTAGTATATCTTTTCGGTAAACCTCTTATTTGAATACCAGTATTTGTGCCAACACCACCCATTTGAAACATATTTAATCCACCTATCTCACTATCTATTAGATCCGTTAAAAATGTTTCAGAAGAATTTTTAATTGTTTCACTGTCTATTACGGTTACAGTACTACCAACAGTATCGTAAGATTGAACTGTTTTTCCTGCTGAAATTACTATTAAAGGAATTTCTTTTGAGAAAATTAAAGTTGGAAATATAATAAAATAAAAAAATAAAAATATTCTTAACACCTTCATACACATCTTTTAATAATTCCATTAATTGGAATTAGTTAATTTAATGCCGATGCTAATTTAAAATTGCAGAACTAGACTTTTCCTGGCCTTCATTCAACAGCGGACTACACTAGGTGGCGCTCGGACTCAGATTTCTCTTACCGTTGCAGGAACAGTTAATGGATCTAACATTATTTCCCACCATGCATTTTAGTGCATCAAATAATTAACAAAAAAAATAAAAAAAACAAGAGTTATTGCATTTTAGCAATTTTATTAAGGTCTATTTGTTCTTTACTTAAATGTTCGGACATAATCGATGAATTTCTTTTAACAATCTGCCTTAATGAATTTTCAATTGGTTTTTTTGATTTTAAATACTGTTCGTTTGTAAATTTAAGTTCCTCTTTAATTTCTTTAGGGTCAATAAAAAAATTATATTTTTGTTCACCATTTAAATTTTTATAATTTTTTTCAAGAAACTTATAATGATGATTAGCAACCTTGGTTAAAAAATAAATTATCAATTTTCTTGGTAAAAATGGTGTTAAAAAAGAAATCATAAATTTGACTGATATAGACCCAATTTGACTAATATTTTGTTTAAGTGGGTACTTTTTAGAAATTCTTCTTTTGAAATCGTCCTTAAAAACTCTAAAAGATTCCTTAAAACATTGATGATATATTTCATTAAAAATTTTTAAATAAGATGAATTTTTTTTAAAAATTTCCTCCACATAAGCCTTTTTACCTATATATCTATATAAGTATGTCCATAAAACTAATTCTTTTCTATCAACATCTGTTTTATTTAAATAATTTAATATACCGTGCCCTTCCATTTCATCAGCTAATCTAATTAAATATTCCTCTTCCTCTTCAATAGTTTTGCCTATTATTCCAACTTGCTGACAATACTCATACAGCGGTGTGCCTGGTATAGCAGCCACCCAACCTGGATAACTTGTGTTCCAATCATTTCCAACAAGATACCTTAATGATGCCGCATATTCTGCAGTCTCAATCACTGTTTCTCTTGTCTCTCCTGGCATTCCTATTAACATAACTTCAACAGCTGTGTTAATGCCTAATTTTTTACAATTTGAAATAGCATCATAAACTTTTTCTTTAGTAGTTTTTTTTTCCATTACTTCCAACATTTTTTTACTTCCAGTTTCTATTCCAAATCTAACGCTTACCATGTTATGTTCTCGATAAAATTTTAAACTTTCGTAAGTTACACTTGACGCTCTTGCTCCCTCAGCAAACCAAAATATACCATGTTTCTTAAAAACCTTTGCAGCTTCATAACTTTTAGGTTTATCACTTCCAAAATTTTCATCATCTACACTTAAAACCATCACATCATATTTCTTTTTTAACTCTATTACTCTTTCCTCAAGTGTTTCAGCTTTAAATGATCTATAGCCATGAGTTGCTCTTTGACAAAAAGTACATTTAGCAACACATCCTTTAGACGTTTGAATTCTTCCTGCTCTTTTTCCCTTATATCTATTGAACAAATCAATATATTCTTTTGTTCGATGTGATCTTTCCTCAGCTAAACCAACTAAATCACCTATAGAATTAATTTGATCAAAAACATCTAATACTAAATTTCTATTTCCTCCAAATTTTTCAAGACCATCTTCCCATATTTCATAATCTGGAAAGCCCATTTTATGTGCTGGTAGCTGTTCTGCAAAACCAGTAAATTGAAATTTATTTTCAGTATCTAAAAAAGCTAATCCTGGTATATCTAATAATTCATCTATTTTTGAAAAATCTCTTTTCAAATTTTTTTCGAAAAATTTTAGAAGTTTTAAAAAAGGTATTTCCCCATCACCAATCACTGTCAAATCAGTTTCTGTTTTATTTAATAATATGTGTGCTGAACCAGTTACATTGCCTCCAACTATAATCCATGAATTAGGTAAATTTTTTCTAATCAATTTAGCTATTCTTTTTAAATGAGGATAACAGTGTGACAATGGTCCACTCAACCCAATCACGTCTGGTTTTGTTTTAAGTAGATTTGAAATAATTTCTTCATCAGAATGTCTTAAATTGTTGATATCATAAATTTCACCGTCATAACCATGTTCTTGAATTGAAGAAAGAACTCTTTGAATTCCTAAAGGAAATATTGGTAAAATTGATGTTTGGCCTCTTGGAATTAAAGGTTTAGAGGGTTTGTCTGCTCCATCAGGTACTGAGCATAAAAGTATTTTCATAAAATATATAATTTTTATAATAACTAATTTTAAGGATATTAATATTAAAAATAAATCATAATTCAATTATAATTCTTTAAAAATACTTCAGCAGCGAATAAGTTACCAAATTCACTCCAATGTCCATCACACGAATGAAAATAAAGCGCTTTTTTTTTGAAATTAACATAATCCATCAAATCTATTAGTACTGTATTATTTTTTTCAGAAATTTCTTTTATTTTTTTAAACCAATAAAAATTTTTATAATTCTTTTTGTTTTTTTCAAAATTATTTATGTCATAAATTGTAGGTATAATTACTAAGTAACTTTTTACTTTCTTAGACGAAATTATTTTTTCTAAAAATCCCATCGTATAATTGATGTTTTCAATTTTATTATAAAAATAAGATAAATTTTCATAGCCATAATTAAAATTAATATCCAATGCATATGCTGCGGATCTTATAAAATTATAAGAATAGGTAAATCTCGATAAAAAATTTACAATTTTATACTTAAAAATTCCTAAATTAAATTTTTTTTTAGAAGAGGTCTTTTTAAAGAGAGTATCATTATTTTCATTTTCAGTGGAAGGTACAATTGAATAATCGTTTTGTGGTAAAAAAAAGTAAATTAATTCATCAAAATTATAATTAATATTATTTTTTAAATATCTAGTTAATTGAGTTTTTGGTTCAGTTCCAGAATTTCCAAAATTTAAAACTTTCTTATTAATTTTTTTTTCAACAATTTTTGCAAAAACTTTATCTATAGAAACTCCAGGACCCTCAGCGAAACTATCTCCTATTAACATTATTGAATTTTTTTTCTCGTCAGTAAAATAGTCATTATAATCTCTGGCACCCACATTATTTGTCTCATAAATTACATCAAAACATCTAGAAATATGTCTAGTTTTGTAATTTTTTTTATGCCATACGATTCCATCTTCATCTCTAACTATCCAATCATGCAAAAATTTTTCCTCAAAAGAATATTTTGGTTTTTCATTAAAAATGAAAAGTCCCATATGGGTAAAGACAATCGATATAATTTCAAAAAATATTATAAAAACTAAAATAGGAAAAAAAAATTTTTTCATGTCAAATTGAATATCATCTTAATTTTTAATCATATTGTTAATATATCTTGCTAGCTCTTTATAACCTAATTTATTAAAATGATTATTAGTTCTAAAAGGATAAAAGGTTAATGGATCATCTTTAACTGAAATAATATCTTCATGAAAATCTAAGAAATCAATTTCTAAATCATTAAGTATTTCAACAATTTCTTTTTTTTTATAATCATTATTATTTGCATTAATTTCTGAGTATCTAAAATAATCAGGAAATATTAAAAAATAAAAGTTTGCATTAAATTTTTTTGTTAAAGTTTTGGCACGAAATAAAATTTCCTTAAACTCTGGTGGTGGCTTTGGCTGTCTAGTAATAGACTTTCCTCTAAAGAATTTAATAGGTTGTAAAAAATTCCTTATATTATGTAACTTGAAAAAATTTTTAAGTCTTGCTCTTTTTTCAGACTTTGAGTGTTCAATAAAAAATTTTTCAATAAGATCATCAAGCTCTTTTTGCGATTGAAATAGATTCTGATTAAAATCTTTATCTTTTAAATATTTCATCAAAATTGGATTTTTCATTTCTAACATTAAATCTGTTAAGTCATTCCCCTCAAAATATATCCAGAGTACATTTTTAACTTTTTTTTCAGGCAAATACTCAATTAGTGTAGCCAATTCCGACAAAGGTCCATGTCCTGAATATCCTAAATTTAGTATTGTTCTATTATGATTTTTTCTAAGCTGGCTTGCGATATCGAATGGCCTATTTACACAAGCTCCGTGAGTAAAAGAATCTCCAACTAAAAGAAGATCAATCTCATCTTTGTTCCACTCCTCTTTTGGATTATTAAATCCATAATTATCACTTTCATAGATTGAATAATAACCAGATTCATTGCAATGAATTGTTTCTTTATTGGAAATTCCAGACAAAGGAAAATATTTTTGGTCTTTTGTAAAATAAAAATTACTAGGATTTATTGTTAATTTTATATCTTTTTTTTCTTTTTTCATAATATTAAAAACTTGAAACCGATCTCTATAGTCTTTGTCTTTTATAAAAAAATATTTTTTAGTAACTAAAAATTCCAAAAAATATAATGATAAAATCAATGATATAGAAAAAAGAATTAAGTTATTTTGAATATTCTTATTAAAATAAAATGAAAATACAGAAAAAATAAATAATAAAACACCTAAAAAATAATATTGATTATAATAAAATCTTATTGAGCCACTATTAATTATCTCGGATTTAAAAAAAACATATGCCAGTAATAAAAATGAACCTAAAAATAAAAAAATTGAAAATTTTTTTTTGCTTAAAAATTGAGACATAAATACTTAATCTAACTCAAATTCTTTAGAATAGTCTTTTTTAAATTCTATATCTTGTTTATTTTTTTCTAAAATACAATTTCCTATGACTAAAAAATCTAAATCTGTTCCCATAAAACAATTAAAAGCATCTGCAGGAGTGTTTACAATTGGTTCACCTCTTACATTAAATGAGGTATTTACTACAACAGGACAACCAGTCTTCTCCTTGAATTTTGAAATCAGGTCATAATATTTTTTATTCGTGTCTTTTGAAACTGTCTGAACTCTAGCTGTGTAATCAACATGGGTTACTGCTGGAATTTTGGATCTTTTTACATTTAATTTATCAATACCAAAAAGTTTTTTTTGTTGTTCAGTCATTTCAATTTTTTTATCAGAATTAACATTGCCCACTAATAACATGTAGGGACTATCAACATTAATATTAAACCAATCGGATAAATCTTCTCTTAAAACTGAGGGTGCGAAAGGTCTAAAACTTTCCCTATACTTCACTTTTAAGTTTAAATTTTTTTGCATTTTATCTGATCTTGGGTCGCCCAAAATAGATCTGCTTCCTAAAGCTCTTGGACCGAATTCCATTCTTCCTTGAAACCAACCAACTGCCTTTTCATTAGATATAATATGAGCAGTTTTATCAATCAACTCATCATACTTAAGCGTTTCAAAATTAGCCCCAAGTGAATTTAACTCTTTTTCAATTTCATCTTGACTAAATTCTGTTCCTAAATAAGAACCATTCATTTCATCATTTGGATTTACAGTTCTTTTATTTTTTTGATCTATATACCAAAGGGCTAGAGCTGCACCTAAAGAGCCTCCTGCATCTCCAGCCGCAGGCTGAATCCAAATATTATCAAAAATTTTTTCTTGAAGAATTTTTCCATTAGCAACGCAGTTTAATGCAACACCTCCGGCTAAGCATAAATTTTTAATACCAAATTCTTTTCGAATCGATCTTGCTAAATTTAGCATAATCTCCTCAGTGACTTTTTGGATTGATGCAGCTACATCCATATGAAATTGAGTTATCTTTTCTATTTGTGGATCTCGAGGTTTTTGACCAAACAAATTATAAAACTTTTCGTTCGTCATAGTTAGACCAGTTGCATAATTAAAATATTGTTGATCTAATCTAAAAGTTCCGTCTTTTTTTAAATCAAGCATTTTTTTAATTTTATCCTCATAAATTGGACTCCCATAAGGAGCCAAACCCATTAGTTTATACTCTCCACTATTAACTTTAAATCCAATATAATAAGTAAATGCAGAATAAAGTAATCCAAGTGAGTGGGGGAAATGAATTTCTTTTTTAATCTCTAAATGATTATCTTTTCCAACTGCAACTGTTGTTGTTGCCCATTCACCAACACCATCTGCTGTTAACACCACTGCCTCATTATAAGGAGAAGGGAAAAAAGCACTTGCAGCATGACTTAAATGATGATCAGAAAAATAAATATTCTGGTCAGATTTATAATTTTCATCATGTTCTTTCAATTTGTTGAATAAAAGATTTTTTTGAAAAAGTTTTTCTTTAATCCATAATGGCATAGCTTTTGCAAAAGAAATAAAACCTCTTGGTGCAAAAGCGACATAGGTTTCTAATAATCTTTCAAATTTTAAAAATGGTTTTTCAAAAAAAACAATTTTATCAACTTCACTTAATTTTAGATTTGCATATTTAAGAACAAACTCAATTGCATTATGAGGATAATTTGGATCATGCTTTTTTCTAGTGAATCTCTCTTCTTGAGCTGCTGCAATTATTTTTCCATCTTTCAAGATACAGGCAGCACTGTCATGATAAAACGCTGAAATTCCTAAAATAGAACTCACTTTAAAATATTGTGTAAATAAATGGGGCTACTGCTGAACCTTGGGTTAAAACTATCAATCCACCAAATAAAACTAAAACAATTATAATTGGCAAAAGCCAATATTTTTTTCTAATTTTTAAAAATTCCCAAAATTCTTTTATAAAACTCATATTAAAATTGATTTTTCATTTT
>MDTA01140342.1_pt1 | contig 11276 bp, 11 predicted proteins | sample 811151 | NCBI WGS metagenome assembly MDTA01 (sample SAMN05326648, study PRJNA326480) | marine metagenome | isolation source: seawater | place: Indian Ocean: South | collected 2010 | reverse complement strand
GCAGCACGCCAGATCCGCTGCTTAAACTCAAACCAAGGATGAGCCGGATTCTCCGTTAGATAATGCGCTCAGCTGTTCCAAGATTTTTGACGACGGACAGCCAGTGTCTTCGAGAGAGCGTACGCGAGTAAGGCAGGGAGAAGGGGAGAGACCGACCCGGTCGGCAAGTTCTACATTCGATAATTTGCCATCATTTTGAAGTTCGGCCAAAATTTTCAGATCTATCGCATCCATTTTCATTTGAAGAAGTTCCTGCCGTGCCATTGCATATATCGGCATTATATATCGTAAACTCTTTAAAATACAGAAAATTCAGCATGAAATTAGGGCGGAAATTGCTTATGAGGGGCGTGTATCAAAAACAGGAAAATCTGGCGATGTCCCAAACCTTTCAGCAAGGACGCACCAAAGAGGGAGCGGATATAGATCCGCAAGAAACAGCGGACTGGCTGAGCGCGCTTGATTCAGTTGCTAAGTTTGCCGGGCCGGAACGCGCGCGGTTTTTGCTTGAAAAACTGGAGCGCCGCGCCAAGGAAATGCGGATCGTCTCCGATATTCCGCCATATTCGCCTTATCGTAATTCCATCTCCGTGGCGGACCAGGCGGCGTTTCCCGGCGATATTGAAATGGAAGATCGCATAACATCGATTATTCGCTGGAATGCGCTGGCGATGGTTGTCCGCGCTAACAAGGCCTATGGAGAATTAGGCGGCCACATTGCAAGTTATGCTTCTGCGGCGGAAATTTTCGAAGTCGGCTTTAATCATTTCTTTAAGGGCGACGACGCGCCGGGCGGCGGCGATCTTGTTTATTTCCAGCCGCATTCGGCGCCGGGCGTTTACGCGCGCGCCTTTCTTGAAGGGCGCCTAACAGAGGACAATTTGAAACATTACCGGCAGGAGATTTCAGGCGATGGACTGTGCTCCTATCCTCACCCATGGCTTATGCCGGATTTCTGGCAGTTTCCGACTGGATCTATGGGGATCGGGCCGATCAACGCCGTCTATCAAGCACGGTTCATGCGCTACCTCAAAGGCCGTAATATTCTTGATACGGACGACCGTCATATTTGGGGCGTTTTTGGCGATGGCGAGATGGACGAACCAGAATCCATCGCGGGTCTTTCTATCGCCGCGCGCGAAAACCTCGATAATCTAACCTTCATCATCAATTGCAATCTGCAGCGTCTTGACGGTCCCGTGCGCGGCAACGGGCAAATTATTCCTGAATTGGAGAATATCTTCAAAGGCGCTGGCTGGAACGTCATCAAGGTTTTGTGGGGGTCGGAGTGGGACGGCATTTTTGCGCGAGACAGAAACTACGCTTTGTTGAGCCGGTTTGCCGAAACGGTTGATGGGAAGTATCAAACACTCGGCGCCAAGGACGGCGCTTACAACTTAAGCCATTTTTTTGCAAAAGATCCGGAAGTGCAAGCGCTCGTTTCGCATATGTCGGATCACGATATTGACGCCTTAAAACGCGGCGGCCATGATTTCCGAAAACTTTACGCCGCCTTCAAGGCTGCCAAGGAAACGAAAGGCCGGCCCACTGTCATTCTTGCGAAAACCAAAAAGGGCTACGGAATGGGCGCGGCCGGCGAGTCGCGCATGACCTCGCATCAGGCGAAGAAACTCAATGTCGATGCGCTTCTGGCGTTTCGAGATAAGTTCTCTTTGCCATTAACCAATGAGCAAGTCGAAAATCTGGATTTTTATAGACCTGCCGAAGACTCCGCTGAGGCCGCTTATCTTCGCGAACGTCGCAATGCACTCGGCGGTTATTTGCCGAAACGCCGGCGGTCGGTGGAGCCGGATGCCGTGCCAGCGCTGGAAACTTACGGCGATTTCGCCCTCAAAGCTGCTGGCAAGGAGATGTCGACAACCGTCGCCGCCGTGCGCTTGTTCGGTAATTTGATCAAGGACAAGGCGGTTGGCAAAATGATTGTTCCCATCGTGGCCGATGAAGCGCGCACTTTCGGGATGGCTAGTTTGTTCCGCCAAGTCGGCATTTATTCCCCGATCGGTCAGCTTTATGAGCCGGAAGATTCTGGCTCAATGCTCTATTACAAAGAGGCCAGAGACGGCCAGCTTTTGGAAGAAGGCATAACCGAGGCGGGCGCCATCTCTTCCTGGGTTGCAGCCGCAACGTCTTACAGCGTCAACGGCATCTCAATGCTGCCTTTCTATATTTACTATTCCATGTTCGGCTTCCAACGGGTTGGCGATCTTATCTGGGCTGCGGCGGATCAGCGTGCGCGCGGTTTTCTTCTTGGCGCCACGGCAGGCAAGACAACGCTTGGCGGCGAGGGCCTTCAGCATCAGGATGGAACAAGCCATCTCGTTGCGTCTACAGTACCCAATTGCAGGGCCTATGATCCCGGATACGCCTATGAGTTGGCGGTTATTCTTGATCGCGGCGCGCGGGGCATGCTGGAAGAGAATAAAGACGAATTCTTCTACGTCACCGTGATGAATGAAAATTATGCGCAACCGTCGATGCCGGCCGGCGTCGCGGAAGACATCATCCGGGGCATGTATCGGCTTGAAGGTGTCGACAATGCACAGGTCAGGCTCTTGGGAAGCGGCGCGATTTTGCCAGAAGTTGTCATGGCTGCTGAGTTATTGAAGAGAGATTGGGGCGTCAGTGCCGAAATTTTCAGTGTGACAAGTTATTCCGAGCTTTCCCGCGAGGCGCAAGACGTTGAACGGCGCAGAATGTTTGGCGGCGCAAAGGCGAGCGAAAAAAGCCATGTCGAAAAAACTCTGAAAGGCAAAGCCCTGATTGTCGCGGCCAGCGACTATGTACGCGCTCTTCCGCAACTTATCGCGCCTTATGTCGACGCCCGTTTTATTACGCTCGGCACAGATGGATTTGGCCGCAGCGACACACGCATGCAATTACGGAAGTTCTTCCAGGTCGATCATTATCATATCGCTGTTGCAGCGCTTGCAGGCCTTGCAGCGGAAGGCGTGATGTCGGCAGCGCAAGTGAGCAAGGCCCGAAAAAAATACGGCATTGACACTAACGTACCCGCCCCCTGGACAGTTTAACGGACAGTTGAAAAAATGGCCCAGCAGACCATTACCTTGCCGGATATTGGTGATTTTGAGAGTGTTCCCGTCGCTGAACTTCTCGTTTCGCCTGGCGATCACATCGCTATCGATGATCCGCTCATCATGATCGAGTCTGACAAAGCGTCCATGGAAGTGCCGGCGCCATTGGCCGGAGAAGTTAAAGAGATTCTGGTTTCCGTTGGTGAGACAATTTCCAAAGGCGCGCCGATTCTCGTCATTGAGGCGGACGCGGAAGCGGGCGGGAGAAGCGAGCCATCCTTGAACGGGACGGCGAAAAATGAGGCGCCCGAAGTTGCGGTGGAAAAATCAGCGCCTTCGTTTGCGTGTGAAAACCAGCAAATGGGCCCGCAGCCGGCCGCTCAGGAAATCCCGTTCGCGACGTTGGAGATGACGCATGCGAGCCCCTCAGTGCGCGCTTTTGCGCGCGAGTTAGGCGTCGATCTCTCTGAGGTGACGGCGAGCGGACCTAAAGGGCGTATATTAAGAGAAGATGTTTCGCGCGTAGTTAAATCGACGATGACGAAAAGTACTGCTGCGTTGGGCGGGCATGCGGGAACCGGTCTTCTTCCTTGGCCAAAGGTCGATTTTGAAAAATACGGCGAGATCGAACGCGTTTCTTTGACGCGCATTCAGAAAGTGTCTGGGGCCAATCTTGCCCGCAACTGGGCTGTCATTCCCCATGTGACGAATTTTGACGAAGCCGACATTACCGATCTCGAAGCGTTCAGAAAACTCGCCAATGAGGAGCGCGCGAGCGAAGACGTCAAGATCACAATGGTTGCATTCCTGATTAAGGCCTCGGCGATTGCGTTAAAAACATTTCCGCGCTTTAACACGTCGCTTGACGGCGACGAGCTTGTTTCGAAAAAATATATCCATATCGGCTTCGCTGCAGATACGCCGAACGGACTTGTGGTGCCGGTCATACGCGATTGCGACAAGAAAGGGCTTGTCGATATCACGCGGGATGTGAGCGCTCTTGCGGAAAAGGCGCGCGAGGGCAGTCTCAGCCCAAGCGAGATGCAGGGCGGGTGCTTTTCCATATCTTCATTGGGCGGCATTGGCGGAACGAATTTCACGCCCATCATCAACGCGCCGGAAGTCGCCATTCTTGGCGCAACGCGTTCAGCGATGAAACCGGTCTGGGACGGCAAAGCGTTCCAGCCCCGCCTCATTCAACCGCTCAGTCTTTCCTGGGATCATCGCGTCATAGACGGGGTCGCTGCAGCGCATTTTCTGAAAAAAATCTGCGATGTACTTGCGAATGTTCGGCGTGCGGCGCTTTAGGGGGTAGGGCGGCAGCATGTCAGTTATTGAAATCAAGGTTCCCGATATCGGGGATTTCGAAGATGTTCCAGTGATCGAGATACTTGTCACCATTGGCGATGAGGTTGAGGCTGAACAGGGGCTCGTCACGGTTGAATCTGATAAGGCGACGATGGATATTCCGTCACCTCATGCCGGAAAGATTGCGTCCATTGCTGTCGCCATAGGCGATCATGTCAGCGAGGGCGCACTCCTTGTTACGTTGGACGTTAATGAGACCGAAAATGCGCCGCAACTATCGCCGGCGCCCGTGATCTCTCCGGAACCAGCGCAAAGTGTTTCGCCGCAATCAGCAAGCGCGTTGACGTCAGACAACATTGACGCCGACTTCGACGTTGCAATCATTGGGGGTGGGCCCGGCGGCTACTCCGCAGCATTTCGGGCGGCCGATCTCGGACAGAAGGTCGCCTTGATTGAAAAAGCCGATACGCTGGGAGGCGTCTGCCTGAATGTAGGCTGTATTCCGTCCAAGGCTTTGCTTCATGTGGCGGAAGTCTCGCGCGAAGCGCAGGCGCTTGCAGCGCACGGGGTCGCCTTCGGCGCGCCGGGTTTTGACCTTGATAAATTAAGAGCGTTTAAAAATCAGACGATTGGTAGGCTGACCTCCGGCCTCGGCGGAATGGCGAAAGCCCAAAAGGTTGAAATCATTCAGGGAACGGCGCGTTTTGCCAACGCAAACAGCATTGCCGTCTCGCAACGCGATGGGGGCGAAAAGAACATAACGTTCAAAAACTGCATTGTCGCCGCGGGATCAGTCGTTGCGCATTTGCCGTTCTTGCCGGACGATCCGCGCATCGTCGACTCGACGGGCGCACTTGAGTTGCCGTTCATTCCAGACAGAATGCTGGTTATCGGCGGCGGGATTATCGGGCTCGAAATGGCGACCGTCTATAGCGCGCTGGGCGCCAAGGTCGATGTCGTCGAAATGGCGGACGATATTCTTGCAGGCGTCGACAAAGATCTCATCGCGATCTGGAAGAAAGTCAATAAAAACCGCTTAGGCAATTTTTTCCTGTCAACTCGCGTGCAATCGGCAGACGCCCGGAAGGGAGGTCTTGTTGTCACGTTTGAAGGCCATGGCGAAGCGCGAGAATATGATTTCATTCTTGAAGCGGCGGGCCGTAAGCCTGATGTCGCGGGGCTCGCGCTTGACGCCGCTGGTGTCGAGCTGGCGAACGGTTTCATTAATGTTGATAAACAGATGCGCACAAGCGCCGGAAACATTTTCGCCATTGGCGACATCGCCGGGCCGCCCATGCTGGCCCACAAGGCGGTTCACGAAGGGCATGTGGCGGCGGAGGCGGCGGCCGGTGAAAAAGCCGCGTTCGATGCGCGGATTATCCCCTCCGTTGCTTACACCGATCCTGAAATCGCTTGGGCGGGTGTCACGGAAGCGCAAGCGCGCAAGGAAGGAATTGCCGTCAATGCCGCAAAATTTCCATGGGCGGCTTCAGGCAGAGCTATTGCAAACGGCGCAGATTACGGTCAGACAAAACTGATCTTCTCAAAAGAGACCGGCCGTCTCATAGGCGGCGCCATCATTGGTCCGAATGCAGGGGACATGATCGGCGAGATTTGTCTGGCGATCGAAATGGGCGCTGACGCCGTCGATATCGGCAAAACAATCCATCCCCATCCGACATTAGGAGAAACCATCGGCATGGCGGCCGAAGTCGCTAAGGGAATCTGTACGGATTTGCCACCTCAGCGAACGGATTAGTCCCGTGTTGAGCGAACTAAATAGATGAAGCTGTCAATATGAGGAACCAGAAATGAGTGCTGTAGAGGTTAACTATGGTCTGACAGGCGTTGTTGCCGACGACACCGATGAACCATGTGTGGACGGCCCCCGCGTTGCAAGGAATTTTGAAGATTTGCGACAACAATAATTGGGTGCGGTCATGTGTCCGGCCTTTTGCCGCTGGCCCTGATGAAGTTCGCGGACCCGGCCTCAATCAGAAATGCGCAGTCACGATGCTGCTTGGTTCATCACGAGGTGCCCGGTCTCGGTTTCAACCTTGTTGAATCAAATTATCTTCCCCCTTGCAAACTGTTTTTTCCTCTATTGCATATCGGCTCTTTAAACTTTTCCGCTTCGGATTCTCGGGTTATGCTAGTGCCTTGTAGGTTTCTTTCTTCGCCATCAACGCCCATGCAATGCGTGCTGACTTGTTCGCGATTGCGACTAACCTGCTTACTAACCTTTTTGTCATGCCAACCCAATTTCAATGAGGCGTGTTGTGTGTATTGAATAAGCATGTTTACATTGCTAGCCGTTACCGCCTTTTTTGCAGCAATCAGGGTCAAGACGGATGTTGCTACGCCAAATGCGTCAAGGATGGGGGCTGCGGCCGCGCTTAAACCAGGAATGTGCATGCCTGAAACTTGCGCGACCCCAGCTTTGCGAATTTTTTCGCAGAGTTCGTTGCAATCCGTAAAAACTTTTCCTTCTGTGGCTAAGAAAAGTTTCGTTTCACGTGGCGCGAGATAAGAAAGAAACACTTGCCCAGTCGCTGACGTAGAAAGAGGCAATATGGAGCCTGTCGTCAAGGATGTTCTCACCGCCGCGCTTCCGGCGATCCAGCGGATTATTGTTGGGCCTCGCTCGCCCCAGATTGAGAGCAGGCCAGTTTGCCCCGTTTTTTCAACCAGATTTTCAAGTGTTTCGGACGCAATAGAAATTGTGTCTGTTCGGCGCATCACGGCCAGCCCTGCTTCCAGCAGCCGATAGCCTAAATCGTAAAGACCAGAACGTGCGTCTTGTTGTAAATATCCCATTTTGACAAAACTGACGCAATATCGGTGGCAGTTGCTCGTTGGGAGTCCGGATGCGGCTGCCAAATTTTTCAGTGACATGGGGCCGCCGGACTTCTGCAAAGCCTGAATGATCTTTAGACCACGTTCGACCGATTGAATGCCACGTCGCTCCGAACAATTTTTGTCGTCAACTGTCATTAGCAGTCTCATCTACTTTTGCTTTGAGTCATCGCCTATATATGCGCGGCTGGCGGAGGAAGAAAGCGTAGCGCCGGTCTCGATACACTTTTTTGCATAACGGAACACATTCAAGTTCGATCAGACAAGTGTGCAATGCTTGTACTAACGAGAAGGTCTGAGATTGCTTGCGTTGGGCTATTACCACTGAATGGTTCGACCGTCATGTCCTGAAATTCCACAAGAGACAATACATTTGACAATGTATAATAACGCGTGTAAATTGCAGCTTAGGATAGAGAGTGGCGTTTTATCCTATAGTGCGGGTTACTAACTGCCTCGGTGGATAGGTTGGAGCGTTCTTTATGGCGGAAAAAGTAAGGATTTGTTCGGTCGATGACGTAGCAGAAGGATTTCCATACGCCGTGAACCCAGCCGGATTTCCTGCTCTGGTGGTGTTTCAGATCGCCAACGAGATTTTTGTCACCGGTAATCTTTGTACGCACGGCCATGCGCTTTTAAGTGAAGGATTCCAGGAGGGCGAAGTAATCGAGTGTCCTCTGCATGGTGGCGCATTCGATATTAGGTCGGGCGAGCCCGTTGCTCTTCCATGCTCAGAACGTATTCCTACATATGAGGCGATAACGGAAAATGGCGAGATTTTTATCAACGCGAGTCAGAGGTCAGGGTTCTAATGCCAATGAAAACTGAATCTGATGTCTGGCTGGAGACGGAAATTTCGTCGCTTTTTTCGCGATACGCCGCATGCATTGACGGCGATCGTCTGGAGGAGTGGCCAGAGTTTTTTGTCGAACAGTGTTGTTATAAAATCCAATCTAGGGAAAACTATGATCGTAAGCTGCCAATTTCAGCCATGGAATGCGACAGCAAAAACATGCTCGTTGATCGAATTGTCTCGTTGCGTGAGGCAAATATTTTTGCAGAGCATATGTATCGACATATTATCAGTATACCACTAATTCTATCGAAAAGCGATAACGAAATAACAACGCAGACTAATTATCTGGTGATATCGACACTTCAAAGCGGCATATCTCATATTTTCAGCGCGGGCCGTTATCAGGACAGGCTGGTGAGAATTGACGGCCAGCTGAAGTTCGTGGAGCGAATCGTGATTTTCGATACGAATAGCATTCGCACTCAGATCGTAACCCCAATTTAATGGAGTGCAGAACAATGATTGGCGCCAAAAGTGGATTCAATAATAACAGCATCAATTGGCCTGATGAATCTGAAGGTGGGTACCGTGTGCCATACGGCGTGTTCACGGACGAGAACGTTTATCGGGAAGAGCAAAAGAATATTTTTCGCGGGCCCTTGTGGTCCTTTGTTGCGTTGGAAGCGGAAATTCCGAATCGAGGAGACTTTAAGTCCACTTTTATCGGTGACGTTCCCGTAGTCGTCGTTCGCAGTAATGAAGGCGAAGTGAATGTGCTTATCAACCGATGCGCGCATCGCGGGGCTGCTGTTTGCCGGAAACTGCGCGGCAACACCTCTTATCTTGAGTGCGTATATCACTCATGGGCTTACGATCTCGACGGAAACTTGACTGGTGTTCCGTTTAGGAGGGGGGTGCGCGGGAAAGGGGGAATGCCCAGCGATTTCTCGATGGCCGAGCACGGTCTAAAAAAGATAAATGTGCAAATAATCAATGGGCTTATTTTCGGTACTTTCCGATCAGATACACCGGATTTGGAGACGTACCTGGGCGCTCGTATGGTCAGCGCGATAAAAAGGATATTCAATCGAGAAATCAAGGTGCTTGGCGACGAGCGGCAGCGAATCCATGGGAACTGGAAGCTATACGCTGAAAATGTACGCGATCCCTATCATGCAAGCTTACTCCATCTGTTTCATACGACTTTCGGACTTTATCGCTCTACACAGGTTGGCAGTTGCGTTATGGATGAAATGGGACGGCATTCGCTGCTTGTCGCCAGTCAGGGAACGTCATCAAAAGATGACGATGAGGAAGCTTACAGCAACCAACGATCATTTAACTCAAAGTTTGAGCTGCAAGATCCATCGCTTCTGAAAGGAAAGCGCGAATTTGATGACGACATTTCGCTTGTCATACTTTCGATCTTTCCCAACCTTGTTATTCAGCAGATTTCAAATACCCTCGCGGTGCGCCAAATTGTAACATATTCGCCAAATGAATTTGAGCTTGTCTGGACAATGTTTGGATATGAAGACGACGATGATGAAATGCGGAGAATTCGGATTAAGCAAAATAATTTGATCGGCCCCGGCGGGTTAATTTCTATGGAGGATGGCGAGGCCGTTGAGCTCGTTAACAGAGCGATTACACACGGAGGCGGTGACAGCTCGTTCATCGCAATGGGTGGCGGAAAAGCGGAAAGTGCAGACCACCTTATCACAGAAGGGGCGATTATTGGGTTTTGGCAATACTATAGACAACTTATGCCAACCTAGGCCGGTCTCTCAGGAGATCGCGTTGTGCGCGAATGTCATCGGTGCGTATTTGGAGATTGAGAATGTCTGGATATCGGATTGAGTTGTTGACGTTTGGCTCGGAATTTTTTTGTCCCGCAGAGCAGCCGATATTGAAAGCGATGACGGAACTAGGCGTTAAAGGCGTTCCGTCGGGATGTCATGGCGGCGGTTGTGGAGTGTGCAAAATCCGAGTTGTGCAAGGCCAGGTTAGAGCGCATTCCATGAGCCGCGCGAAGGTAAGCCAAGCGGAAGAGCGGGATAATATTTATCTTGCTTGCAAGGCGTTACCGCTTTCGCCATTGACAATAGAACCGCTTGAGAAACTGGAAAGGCCTCTCAGAAAATACGGGCTCATATGATAGCGGCCAGTAGATGTGAAAGGTAAACCTATGGGTGTTATGAGGATTGGTCACGTCAACCTTCGCGTGATGGATATTGATGCTGCGTTAAAACATTATGCAAATGTGCTTGGTTTGCTTCCCCAGGGAAGTGATGATTCTGGCGCATTTTATCTCAAAGGCTGGGATGAATGGGACAAATACAGCGTGATGCTGTCGCCGTCGGATAGCGCAGGCATGAATCACGTCGCTTATAAGGTTGAAGATGATTCCGATCTCGATCTGTTTAAGGACCGTCTGGCGGGGCATGGAGTTGACGCTCGGCTGGAGCCAGCTGGGCACTTACCGTTTTGCGGCAGATCGTTGCGATTCGAGCTGCCTAGCGGCCATGAAATGTATCTGTATGCAGACAAAGAACGTATCGGCAAGGCAGTCGGCGAGCAGAACCCGGATCCGTGGCCGGACGGATTGAAGGGAGCTGGAGCTCACTGGCTCGATCACGTAGCTCTTCAATGTCCTTTCGATCCGGAAAAAGGCGTCAATACCGTTGCTGACAATTGCCGCCTATTGCGCGAAGCGCTGGGGTTTTATCTCAGCGAGCAGGCGCTCGTTGGTCCGAATGCGGATATACAGGCGGTGGCGTTTCTTTTCCGCACGTCGACGCCGCACGATATTGCATTTCTTCCTGCTCCCACTTGCGGCATTCATCACGCCTCGTTTTTTCTCGACGGGTGGTCTGATGTTCTCAAAGCCGCCGATGTGATGGCGAAGAATAGGGTGAAGATAGATGTTACGCCTACACGTCATGGCATTACGCGTGGAGAAACGATTTATTTCTTTGATCCGTCAGGAAACCGGAATGAAACATTCGCGGGGCTCGGTTATCTTGCGCAACCGGATATGCCGACGATCACGTGGACGGAAGAAAACCTGTGGCGCGGGATTTTCTATCATACGGGTGAAGCGCATGAACCATTCACGTCGGTATATACGTAACGGGATCATGAAAACGCGCCGCGATATTGATTTTCGCGCTGCGCATGTCTGCGTTGAGGCGGCTGTGTCACATGGGTTGCGGATTGGCGCGCCGCTTGCGGCGGCGGTGGTTGACGGATCGGCGCGGCTG
>MDTA01036018.1_pt1 | contig 11276 bp, 10 predicted proteins | sample 811151 | NCBI WGS metagenome assembly MDTA01 (sample SAMN05326648, study PRJNA326480) | marine metagenome | isolation source: seawater | place: Indian Ocean: South | collected 2010 | reverse complement strand
TTTTTAATTTCATTTTCATTAAATTGATCATGGACTATACAAATTCCTTTCCAAGAAATAATTTCAACATCTGTCTGAGAAGCAACATATTTTGCTAGATAATCATCAGGTAGAAAAATTACTTTTTTAACTCCCAAAGATTTTACGATTTTAACAGCGTTAGCTGATGTGCAACAAACATCTGTTTCAGCTTTTACATCTGCAGAGGTATTTACGTAAGAAACAACAGGAACTCCTGGATATTTTTTTTTAAGTAATCTTACATCTTTTCCAGTAATAGATGAAGAAAGAGAACATCCTGCATTCATATCAGGTAATAAAACTTTTTTTTTCGGACTCATCAATTTTGCTGTTTCAGCCATAAAATGTACTCCAGCCATTACAATTATGTCTGCTGAAGTCTTTGAAGCTTCTACTGCAAGAGCCAATGAGTCAGCAGAAAAATCTGCAATCCCGTGATATATTTCTGGGGTTTGATAATTATGTGCGAGAATGACTGCATTTTTCTCTTTTTTAAGTTTATTAATTTTATGAATGTAAGGTGCATGTATTGACCATTCTATTTCAGGCATCACTTTTGAAATCTTTTTATAAATAGGATCAGTAGCTTTTTTTACTTCTTGATTAAATTCCATATCAAAATTTATCAATTTGAAACCTAATTGTCATTGAATTAATATGGGTCATATTTGCGGCCATGCTGAAATTGGTAGACAGGCACGGTTGAGGGCCGTGTGGACCTAGTTCATGAGAGTTCGAGTCTCTCTGGCCGCACCAAATTTAATTTCCATTTAAGATTTCGATTATTTAATAGACTATTTTTTTAACTGGGTGTAGTACTCATTATTTGATGTTTCTACTATTATTTAACATATTAAATTAATAAATGATAAAAAAATTTATTGCATCAAATAGAATGGTTCATGATTTGGTTTCTATTGTTATCAACATCCTACCAGATTTCATTACTCACAACTTTTCCAAATATATTCAAATTAAAAAATGTATTCTCAATTTAAATTATGACCAAATACCAGGAGATTATTATGAATTTGGTTGTTTTACCGGTTCGTCTTTAAACCATGCAATAAGAACACATTTAAAATTTAGTAAGAAAAAAAAAGAGGTTAATTTTATGAGTAGAACTTTTTTTGGTCTTGACTCATTTGAAGGATTCCCCGAAGAGGTTCATCCTGAATATAAATCAGAAAATTTTGAATCAAATTATGATAAAGTAAAACTATTAGAAAATAGATATAATTGTTGTAAAATTATCAAAGGATACTTTTCAGAAAGTTTAAAAGAAATTGAAAATCAAAAAGAAAAAAAAATTGCCTTTGCTTTCATCGATTGTGATATTTACGATTCTTCCAAGTATGTTATAAATTTTATCGAAAATAGACTTTCGAATGGGGCATTTTTAATGATTGATGATTACTATAATTTAGATAATAAAAATAAATCAATTTTTCATTCAATTATTGAGAGTGATAGTTTTTATAAAAAATTACACAGAGTATCCAGCTACGGATTAAATGGTGTAGTTTATAAATATTTTGAGAAATGATAAAAAAATTATATTTTTATTTTGTAAATACATTAATTGGGATAGGCTTAATACTCACATTTTTAATTATTTGGTATTCTGTATCACCTGATTGGATATCAAGAAATATAATTAGCCGACTTGTTTCTCATGATACTAAAGTATTCATTAGAAAAAATTTTATTGAAAAAAACTTTCAAAAGCATGTAAATACAATTGATCAAAATCAATTTATAAATCTTGGTTTTAAAAAACTAGAATTAGGATTTGATTATAATGATGCAAAGAACTTAAATCACAATGTTTACCAGGATTTAAGTCATATCGATATATGGAATGATAATCTAATTTTAGCAAGTTCTGAGGGAAATTTTTTTTATTTTAAAAATAATGACATTGCAAATTTTGTTAATAAAAAAATAAAAATTGAAAGTAATTTAAAAAATTTACACCTTATTAACAAAGAAGTTGGTTTTAGTGTGAAAGATATTTTAATAGACAAAAACTATATTTATATTTCTTATGTTGAATTAAAAAATGATGATTGTATATCATTAATTATTGAGCGAGCTGAAATAAACTTAAAATATTTAGAATTCAAAAAATTTTTTAACCCTAAAGAATGTGTTAAAAAATCAGAAACTTTAAGAAATCTTCTTCACCCTGGCCAAGCAGGAGGAAGAATTTCATCTTTCGGAGAAAACAAAATACTTTTTTCTACAGGAAATTTTAGAGCGGCAGATGTCAGTCAAAGAAATGATTCAATATATGGAAAAATTTTAGAAATAGATAAAATCTCAGGATCATATGAAATTTTATCAAAAGGCCATAGAAATCCTCAAGGCCTTTATTCAGATGATAAAATAATTTTATCAACTGAACATGGACCTTATGGGGGTGACGAAATAAATTTGATAAAAAAGAATGGAAATTATGGATTTCCTTTAGCTTCATACGGGGAGCCATATTCACATAATAAATCTGATAAAAAATTTACTTTTAAAAAAAATCATGATGGTTTTAATGAACCAATATTTTCATTTGTGCCATCAATTGGTATTTCTCAAATTATAAAATTACCTAATAGTTTTAACCCAAAGTGGGAAAATAATTATTTATTATCCTCATTGGCAGGAAATTCGATATATAGAATAAAATTTTCAGAAAATTTTGATAAAATCATATTTTATGAAACAATTTATATAGGTGAAAGAATTAGAGATATTATTTATGAGAAAGAAAACAATTTAATTTTATTAATATTAGAGGAAACAGCTTCCTTAGGAGTATTATTTAATAAAAAATGAATTTAAAGCTTGGTTTACATTTAGGATACGCCTCTACTAGATTTTATGATCCAAAAATATGGACTGAGATTGTTAGGAATGATTTTGGACTAAACTATGTTCAATTCACATCTAATTTACTTGAACCAACTTTACCAAATAATATTTTAAATGATGAAATTGATAAAATAAAATTTTTTTCAAAAAAATACGATATTAAAATAGATCATACCTTTACTAGTCCAAGGAACAATTTTTTTGGGCATTCAAATAAAAAAATAAGGATGTATTGGTCAAAATGGTTAATGAAATTTTTGTGGATATCTAAACAATTAGGTGCAGAAGGTGCTGGAAGTTTATTAGGGATCATGTCTTTCAATGATGTAAGTAAAAATTTTAAACAGAGAGAAAAAGATATTATAGATGGCTGGAAAAAATTATCGATATATGGAAAAAAAATTGGATTGAAATATTTACTTTGGGAACCAATGTCAATTAGAAGAGAATTAGGAGATACAATTAAATACACAAAATATCTTCATAAAAAATTAAATATCAACTCAAAAATACCAATTCTCCTTAATTTAGACGTTGATCATGGAAATCACTTTTCAAATGATAAAAGAGATGGAAATCCATATGAGTGGTTGAATAAATTATCCCACCTTAGCCCATCTATTCATATTAAGCAAAAAACAAAAGATATTTACACACATAAACCATTTATTAAAAAATATAATAAATCTGGTATAATCAAACCAGATAAGATTTTAAAATGTTTAGAAAAAAGTAATTGTAAAGATACAACTCTATATTTTGAATTTTCTTTTAGAGAAAGAGAACCCTTTGATTCTAAATCGATTAAAGATATTAAAGAGTCTGTAAAACTTTGGAGAAAATATGTTAAAAGATAGATACATTTCAAAAAAAAGTATTTATCTTACAGGTATTAAAAAATTAAAAATTGAGCAGAAATTAAAAAAAATTAATAAAGAACAAGTTCTGATCAAAGTAGACTCTTGTGGAATTTGTAGTTCAGATTTAAAATTCATATACACTGGTTCAAGAATAAAAAAGTATCCAATTATATTAGGACACGAGATATCAGGCTCAATTGGAAAGAATGAACATATTATTTTTGGTGCAGAGGCTCCTTGTGGTAAATGTTTAAGCTGTAAAAAACTTAAGAATGATACAAATTTATGTGATGACCCTATATCAGTTGGCTCTAATTTTGATGGTGGATTTTCAAATTATTTTACTATTGAAAAAAAAATTTTATCTAAAATTCCGCATATTAGATATAAAAGTAAAACTAAACTAAAATATGCGTCATTAGCTGAAAGTTTAGCATGTGTAATTAATGGATTAGAAATCACTAATTTTAAAAAAAACCAAAATATAGTTATAATTGGTGCAGGTTATATGGGTCTTCTATTCGTTGCTCTTTCAAAGATTAAAAAAGCAAAAAATATTTCTATAATAGATTTTGATAAAAAAAGATTAAAAATTGCAAAAAAATTAGGTGCTAATAATTTATTTGAAGTATCTAAAAAAGATAAATCAATTTTAAATAAGATTTTAAAACCTACTAACTATATAGGTTATGACGCGGTGATTTCAGCTAACGGTAATTTAAAAGCTCATGAGTTGGCCTGTAAATTAGTAGCTAAAAAGGGAGTAATAAATTTGTTTGGAGGCATACCAAAAAATGTAAAGAAAAAACTCAAAATTGATGCTAATTTTATCCATTATAAACAGGCTATTATTACTGGATCTTTTTCTTCAAATCAAAATCATTTAAAAAAAGCATTTCAAATTATTAAAAACAAATCAATTGATTTTTCTAAATTAGTAACTTCTTATGCAAATTATGATAATTTTGAGAATAAAATTAAGTTATTGAGAGACAAAAAAGAAATAAAATCTATATTTAAACCGAGTTAATGAAAAATAGTGAATATAAGAATAATACAAATTTAATTGTAAGCGAGATCAACAATATTTTGTCCAATATTTCAGTCAAACAAACTGAAGTTTTAATTAACCAAATTATTTTAGCAAATAGAATATTTTTAGTTGCTATTGGTAGAGTAAATTTATCTTTACAATGTTTCGGTAAAAGACTTTCACATTTAGGTTTTAAAGTTGAGTTAGTTGGATCATTAACTGAGAAACCAGCGACCAAAAGAGATTTATTAATTGTTGCTAGTGGATCAGGAGAAAGCATTGTTCCTTTACACATAACAAAAAAAGCAAAAAAAATTGGTTGTAAAATTTTACATATTACATCAGCTAAAAAATCTTCTATTAGAAAAATTGCTAATTATGTAGTTGAGTTAAATGCACCTACAAAAAAAACGAGACATAAAGTCAAAGAAAGTTTATCAGACTCTGCTAGCAAAACAAAAATATCCATACAACCAATGAGCACACTATTTGATCAAGCACTTCATATTTACGGAGATATAGTTTCAGTTCAAATAATAGAAAAACTGAGATTAAAAAAGATCAATCTTTGGAAATATCATGCCAATTTAGAGTAGATTATGAAAATAATAATTCCTATGGCGAGCAATGATAAGGATATGCTTGATAATTATTCAGTTATCAAACCTTTAGTTAAGCTTGGAAAAAAAACAATGATAGAAACTTTTATTGAAAATTTTAAATTTGATTTTGAGTACATTTTTTTATGTAGGCAACAAGATTTATTAGAAACAAAACTTTTAAACATTATACAAAAATTAAAGATAAAAAAAAAATAATTGCTATTAAAAAAGATACCACAAGTGTAATCGAAACAATTAGTTTTGCAAAAAAACATATTAAATCAAATGAGCAGGTATTGATTTGTCATCCAGATAACATCAATTTATTTTTTTCAAAAAAAGAACTTCATAGAAAATTAAAAAATCCTGGCGCTGATGGATTACTCTTTGCATATGATGAAGATAGTCAAACAAATACCTCTGAAACGCATACTGGAAGAGTTATAATTAAAAAAGACTCTATTTCTGAAATTATTGAAAAAACGATTAAAAATAAAAATTCAAAAACGCTTGCAGGAATATACCATTTTTTTAAATGGAGTGATTATTTGAAATATTCAAAAAAAACTATAAGAAATCAACCACCTATAAGAGGAAGGCATTTTGTTTCTCAAGTTTACAATGAGTACTTAAAAGAAGGGAAAAAAATTTCAATCTTTAACATTAAAAAGCATATAACTTTTGGATTGGTGCCTTATATTAATGAATATAATTTTTGGAATAAATATTTTAAACAAAATATTAAAAAAAGATTAAAGTATAAGTTCAATTTCTTAAATTTAATTCCTAGTTGTGGTGACGGCTCGAGGTTTTTACAAAATGGAAAAGATAATTTCAAACCATTAATTAATGTTGGTGGAAAATTTATGATTACAAAAACTATTGACTCTCTGCCCAAAAGTTCAAAAAATGCTGTAATTATCAGAGAAGATCATAATATTAAATATAATTTTAAGAGCAAAATAAAAAAAAAAATTAAAAATCTTGATATAAAAGTTTTAAAAAAAAGAACTTCTGGAATGGCTACTACATGCTATGAGTATTTAAAAAACTATCATGGTAATAAACCTATTTTAATCAGTTCATGTGATTACGCAGTTGTATTTGATGAAGAAAAATATAAAAAAATTATAAATTTTTTTGACCCAGATGTTGTTGTTTGGACATTTAAAAATTATCCAGATGCACGTATAGCACCATTTGCTTATGCATATTGCGATATCAAAAATGGTGAAATTAAAAGAATTTCAGAAAAAACACCAATAAGTGATACACCGAATTTAGATCATATAGCTCAAGGAATTTTTTATTTTAAATCTAAAAAAATTTTTATGAGAGCTTTTAAAAAAATGATTAAGAATAGAAACAAAATTAATAATGAATATTATGTTGGCAATTCTATTAACCAATTGATAAACGAAAATTATAATGTTATACCGTTTGAGGTTGAACAATATATATGTCTTGGAACTCTTCAAGATTTAAAAGTTTATAATTTTTGGTCAGGTTATTTTAATGATAAAATCTAAATCCGCTGTCTTAAAATCTCTAGGAAATTGGGATTATGATGAAATTTCAGTAAATGATCCAAATCCAGATCAGGTCATAGTGAAAGTTATCCAATGTGGAATTTGTAGTACAGATGTTGTAAGATCAATGAAGGTTGGTTTTTACAACTATCCAATTGTCCCTGGGCATGAAATTATAGGAAAAATTTTTAAAATAGGAAAAAATAAAAATGGCTTTAAAGAGGGAGATAAAGTTTGTGTTTATCCTTTAATTACTTGTGGGTCACCAGAGTGTTGTGGAAATAGCATTTCAGCATATGGAGTTCAAAAAAACCCAAATCTTTGTTCAAAATATGATTTTTTAGGCTCTAGAAGTCATGGTGGATATTCAGAGTACGTGCTTGCTCCTATAAAAAGTCTTGTCAAAATACCTGATAATTTAGATGATGATCTTTCTGTATTCACAGAGCCGTCAGCTGTAGCGCTTCATGCTTTTAGAATGGCGCAAAAAGATAGAAAGTTCGATAGCGTATTAATTTCTGGACTTGGACCAATAGGAGTTCTTCTTGCAGCATGGTGTAAAAGTTTTAACATAAAGAATATCATTGGAATTGATAGAAATGAACATAGATTTAAAAATTTTGAAGATGTTGGATGTAATCAAAAAATAGACACAAACACCGACGATTTTTTAAACAAAGTTGGTTCATATACGAATAATGATTTAGCAGAAGTAGCTTTTGAATGTTCAGGTTCAGAGGAACTTTTAATAAAGGCTATTGATGGTGTAAAAAAAGGTGGAAAAATTATAATTTTAAGCAATCAAATTAAAGAAATAAAATTATCAAAAGAAACACTAAATAAAATTTTAAGACAAGAAATAACTATCGTAGGATCTTGGAGTTCTATAATTGAACCTGTAAATGAGTGGGAAGAGTCTTTAAATTTTTTGGTAAAAAATATTCATTTATCTTCATTAATTTCACATAAATTTCAATTTTCAGATGCAAAAAAAACTTTTCCAGATATGTATGATAAAAAATTTAAATTCTCAAAGATTATATTAAAACCTGAATGATTTTAATTTCTCATAGAGCAAATACAATAAAAGAACTTAAACTAACGGATAAGACTTTTGGTGTTGAGGTTGACTTACGTGACGAAAAAAAAGGTATTTATATTCATCATGACCCATTTAAAAAAGGTATTCTTTTAAAAAATTATTTAAAACATTATCAGCACAAATTTATGATTTGTAACATTAAATCTGAAAGAATAGAGTTTGAAGTAATTAAAATTCTAAACAAATATTCAATTAAAAACTATTTTTTTTTAGACTCCTCATTTCCAATGAAGTTGATATGCATAAAAAACAAAATTTATAATCAAAGTATAAGATTATCAAAATATGAAAGTTTTCCCAAAACAAAGTTTTTTGATAGTATTAAATGGATTTGGTTGGATACTTTTGATGGATTTCCTAAAGAGGCGTTAATTAAAAATCTTAAAAGAAAAAAAAAGAAAATATGCTTAGTTTCTCCAGAACTACACAGTATAAAGATAAAAAAAAAAGAAATTAAAAATTTTCTAAAAAAAAATCATTGTTTTATTGACATGGTATGCACAAAAAGGAAATTCTTTAAAAATTGGATTATTTAGGCTTTCCTAATAATTTGAATGTTCCTATAATGTGAAGAAAAGACCCATGAACAGTTTTTAGAAAAGTATCGTTATTTCCCTCACCGTAATATCTTGCATTTTTATTAAAAATTACTGGAAAACGTAAAATTTCACATTTTTTAATTCTAGCAACATAAAAAATCCATACATCAATCATGAAATCTTTTGGAAAAAATTTAAATTGGTCATAAAGTTTTTTAGAAAACAAAACAGGTTGAGCATGAATATCTTTCATATGTGTTCTTAATAGAAGAGAAGTAAATATTGTCATTGAGAATGAAATAAAAATGTCAAAGTAACTCCACTCATTTTTTAATTTATCAACCCTAAGTCCTTTTACGAATTGATCATCTTTTTTAATTATTTCAAGACCTCTAATAATGTCTTCAGGATCGGTCTGTAAATCAGCATGGGTATAAGCTAAAATATTGTATTTTGCCTTTTTAAAGCCTTCCCAAATTCCATTTCCAAATCCAATATTTTTTTCAATATCAACTAATTTTATTTTTTGATTTTCATTTGCATGTTTTTGAATAATATTTTTTGTATTATCATTGGAACCATTATTAACTAGAATTAATTCTGAATTTTTAATTTCTAAAATTTTTTTACATCTATCTACAAGTTTATTTATATTTCCTTCTTCATTGAAGCATGATATCACTAAAGAAATACTTTTATCCATATGTTACTCCGGTTCCAAAAAAAAAATTTTGATTTTAGTTATTATTCTCTCTTAGTTTTTCTAACATTTTTTACTTATACTTTTTACTCTATTATTTCAAAATATTATAATTTTTTATTTACATGTATTAGCATAATACTTCTTTTAACTTTTCATTTTAATTACGTTAAAAGTAAGGAGAAAATCTCAATAAATTTAGAAAGTAAAGATCTATTATTATTTTCATTCTTATTATTTTTTTATTTACTTTTAGATTTTAAAGATTTGGTGTCCTCTTTATATGGTGATGAATTTTCTAATGCAGTGAGAACACAAAGAACTGCAATTTACCTTATTTATGAAGTTTTTTCAAAAACTAACTTTTCATATTTTGAACATTACCAATTTAAAAACTTGGTCCATTTTCTTTCATTTCTAGAGCTCATTTTTTTAATAATTATTATTAAATTAATTCAAAAAAAAAAATTACTTTTAATTTTCATATTAATAGTGCCAACAATAATCTTTAGAAATTATCTAAGTGATATTGGGATGCATCCACCACTAAATCATTCTTTATCATTTGTTTTTACCAGTTTATTTGGATTTAGTGATTTTATTTTCAGATTTTCATATTTGATAATATTTATTATTGGTTACATTCTTTTATACAAACAATTGAAAGATCAGGTTGATATTAAAATTAATTATTTACTAATTTTAAGTTTATTTACTATTCCCCTTAGTTTTTTATCATCAACAAATGTAGATCACAGTATATGGGGACATATTTTCTTAATAAATTTTTTAGTTTATTATCATTTCAATAAATCTATAGATCATAAAAAACTGGTATTAATTATTTCATTGTTATCTATGGCTAGAATAACAATTTTTGCAACAATTGTTATCGTTTTTATCGATTACATATTTTATAAAAAAGGAAAAATTGATTTAAAAGAAATAGTCAGAATATTTTTTCCTGTAATTTTTTTCCTTCCTTTTATCTTAAAAACAATCTTATTAGGATCAAATGTACATACAGGTAATATTATTCAAATTTTTTCTGAATTATTAAACAAAGTTGAGGAATTTAAGATTTTAAGTTCAACGATAATTTTTAATCCATTACATATAATTTTACTGAGTTTATTTGGACTATTTCTTTTTATAAAAAAAAAAAATTATCTTAAGATTATAAATCTATTAATATTATTTATCATATATTTTTTGATTTACTCATCTATTGAAGAAACTTTTTTAGGTCATCCCAAATATGTTTTTGAATATACTTTACCTTATATTATTTTTTTTATGATCATTTTTTTCACTGAAATTAAAAATTTTAGAATTTTCGCATTAATAATCTTAATTTTGGCAAATTTATTTTTTGTAAATAATTTTCAAATGAACAAAATTACTTTAGAAAATTCTACAATTCACTTCATAAGAGATAGACACGATTATAAATCAGCTTTTAAAACTGTTTATAAGAATCAAAAACAAAACTCTACCTTACTTTTAGGCTTAAACTATGGATTTGTAACTCAAATTTTAAACAAATATAGTGTTAGAGAAAGTATAAATATTCGAGATAAAAATTTACAAATGAAAAATTATTTAATTCAAAATAAGAATAAAAATATTTATCAGTTTGTTAATTATGATAATGAAATTGATACAATTTTAATAGATAAACATTCTTTTAAAAGAAATAAAGAAAATTTTACAAAGTGGGAGCTAGTTGAAGAATTTAGTTATCCGAAAAATAAAGACTCTTCAATTATTTATTTAAGAAAAATAAACTAAAATATATTTAGTAAAAACTAAAGTTTTTTTAAACTTATTATATAGAGTATATATAAATATCTCAAATTAACCTTAAATTATATTTTAAGCCAATCTGGAACAAATATTTTAAATGAAGAAGTCCTTCCCCTATATGTCTCGTTTTTATCAAAATTTTTATCCAAATATTTTACTAACGCAAAAGGGTATTTTTCATTAATCAATATTTTTCCTATTTCAACACCATTATTG
>MDTA01090888.1_pt1 | contig 11278 bp, 8 predicted proteins | sample 811151 | NCBI WGS metagenome assembly MDTA01 (sample SAMN05326648, study PRJNA326480) | marine metagenome | isolation source: seawater | place: Indian Ocean: South | collected 2010 | reverse complement strand
ATTTAATGAATCAATTTTCCCTAACATTGGAATTTTTGCCTTTTCATGACTAATGTCAATTAAGTTTTGTGATATTCCATCTTTTTCAGATCCAAGAATAATACATATTGGTCCTTTATAATTTATTGAGTAAATATCAACTTCACTCTTTTCTGTACATGCAATAATTTTAAGACCACTATCTTTTAAATCTTGAGTAACTTTTTTTAAGCTTTTTACTTTACAAATTGGAACATAATTTATTGCTCCTGCAGATGATTTTACTGCCTCACTTGTTATAAGAGCTGATTCTTTCTCAGGAATTATAATTGCATCTACTCCAGATGCTTCTGCAACTCTTGTAATAGCACCAAAGTTTCTTGTATCTGTGATTCTATCTAAGATTAGAATTATAGGATCTTTTCCAGACTCGTAACATCTCTGTATTATTTCATTTGGTGGTTGATAGATTATTGGCGAGACATAACAGATTATCCCTTGATGATTTTTTTTTGTAATTCGATTTAACTTTTCTTTAGGAACAAATGAAATATTAACATTTCTATTATTTAGATTTCTTTTAATCTCATTAAAAATTTCTTTAGATAAATTTTTTTGAACGAATAGCTTTTCGATTGATTTACCAGATTTAATTGCTTCTAAAACAGGTCTAGTACCAAAAATAATATCTTGATTATTCATTCATTTTAATTTTAATATTTCACGAAGTAAATAAAAATTTTGATTTGCATTTGTATTATTATTTATTCTATAGTTTATAATAAAATCTATTTGTTCAGATTCAGTCCCGTGTATATCAATTAATTTTTTTAAAAAATCTTCAGAATGTTTATCTCCCTCAATTTTATTTAGGGCAAAATATCCAAGTATATGATTTGAATTTAAATTATTTAAAGTCATTTCGGAATAACTTATTATGTCATGTAAATATTTTTTTGATGACGTATCTTTTAGTTTTTCTAAACAATAATAAATAAGATAATTCTCTATTCTTTCATCTGGATTATATGGTTTTCCTACTCCAAGATTTTCAGGCCACATTTTTGACTCATTTAAAATATCTATTGCATTTTTTAATTTAGATTTTTTTATATGTTCTAATGCTAAACCTATATATGCACTTGAATATAATTCACGACCTTCTCCAGCGTGTTCATAAGGTAAAATATTTAGTTTTTTTAATATAGAAATTGCAAGTTCATATTTTTTTAATTTTACTAAAGACTTTACATAATCCATTCCAATTATATAATTTGAATTATCATTTTGATATGACTTTTCTAAAATTTGATTTGCCTTCTCATAATTTCCTAAATCATATAAATAATTTGATAGTGATTTAGATACTCTCCAATTTTTATTATCAAGTTGATAAGCTTTATTAAAATCATTTATAGGATCAATTCCTTTTTTTTGAAGAATAATCCCTCGATTTAAATAGAATATTGGGTTTAATGATTCATCTCCAATCTTCATTAACATATTTTCAGATTCATTATATCTACCTTTACCATATAAATTCATAGAGAGTAAATAATCTAGCTTCCAGTTAGAATATGAATTTCTAGCCCAATTAAGAATATTTATTGTTTCTGTTCTAAAAGGAAATGAAAAATCAATTTTATTTTTGGAAATTGTATTTTGTAATAAATTATCATCTTCCATAAGGTATGATAACCACAAAGTATTTATCAAATTCTTGGGCCCAATATTTAAAATTTTTATTGCTTCATCATTAAGCCCCCTATTAAAATATCTTATTGCAAGTTCTAGGTATGTTTGATGCCTAAGTTCTGACTGATGAGAATTTTTTATATCATTTAACTTTTCTTCATTTTGATCAATAATATATTTTTCAAATGAGATTAAATGATTAATCGGATCTAATTCTTCAAGTTTTTGAATTGCTTTTTCATGTTCAATATTTCTCTCTAAGTATCTTTTAGAAATAACAATAATTTCTAAAGATGGAATATTATTTATATTAAATTCCAAAGATTTTTCAGCATATTCTATTGCTTTAAAAAAGTTTTTTTCTTTTAGGAAAATATCTGCAATTTGAGAGTAAGCATTTGACCTATATTTTATAGATCTTGCCGCCCACCCTAAGCACTCTATACTATTTATATTATTATTTAGTGATTTATAATTTATACCTGCTATATAGTTTAAAGATGGATGATAAGTATCTATTTTCAGTCCTGCTTTTACTATATCTAAAGACTTTTCAAATTCACCAGATCTAAAGTATAGCTCTCCTAAATATGAAATTGCTTCTAAATTATATTTATCATTATCAACAATTTTTTGAAATTTTTCTTTTGCTTTATCATATTCTCGAAATGATAAGTTTTCTTTAGCCTCATTAAAAAGCTTTTGATATGATTCTTCTAATTTGTATTCATTTTCGCTTAAGAAAGACCTTTCAATTTTATTGAGAGACTTATTTGATTTATAATGGAGATCAAGACTTTCAATAATAACTTCAAAATCTACTTTTCTATCAAGTTTTATTTTGGACGAATAAACATCCATTGGTTTTAGAGATAATTCTTTTTTATCATAAAGTTTACCATCAATTAGTATATTCATACTTGAGTTTATTTTAATAAATGGATTTAGTTTTATCTCTATACTATCTTTTGTCCTTATTATATTTAAAGCTCCATATTCTGAAGCTTCGCTTAATCCGTCAATTTTTTTTAAAGGAAACCAAGCTTCTCTCCATTTATCAATAGCATAAGGTTCAAACTCTACATTTGTTATTGGGTTAACTTCTTCATTTGGTGAGTACTGAACAAATAATCTTCCTGCTTGAAACTCAATATATTGACCATCAGTATCTGTTAATAGATCTTCCCATATACCTCCTGCTCTAGACTGTGCCCACAACCAAAGCTTCTGGCCTGGAATATCTTCATATTTTCCCCAATGGCCAAATCCATAATTTGATTTATGGTAGTATCCTCCAAAAAAGTCACTATATTCTCCAACAATATGATACGATTTACTTGGTCCAAATTTATTATTATTATATTTTGATAAGTTTCTTCCCATATTATCAATTGGCCAATTTTTAGCATTTCCACTATGTTCTAAGTATATATCTCCTGGAGTATAAAAAATAAGATCATCTTTTGCTGGTGCTGCAGCCGTCATCCAATTATAATATGATTGATTAATAGATGTTGGATTATACCATAAAGCATCAGTTAGAAAAGATGCTTGATCTTTTTTAACAATAATTTCTACTCTCCATTGTGATCTTGATGGTAAATCAATATTACCAACAAAACAAGATACGCTACCGTCTTCATTTTTTCTGATCTTATAATCAACTGGAGTTGCAGTTGAAGGGTGATGACCTATTATTCCGAAATTAAATTCTATTCCTCCTGATGTCCAAGGCCCCCTCATTGAAATATTTCGAAATTTAACAACTTCGTTTTTATATATAAATTCTTCACCTGATGTTTTATCAATAGCACCCAATACTTTTCCTCCAAGCTCTGGTGTAACTAAAACCTTTATGTAATCATTTTCTAATTCTATTACATTAAATTTTTTTAATTTGGATTCAATGTTATACCCATCAAAAGTGAAATAAGGATAAATTTTTGGATTTGAAACAAAAATTGGAATTGGATTAGGATCACTAAAATCATATGTTTTTAAATCTTTATTAGATTCTTTTATAGATACTTGTGATTTTATATTATTAGGTATAATAAATAATAGTATAATACTTATTAGTCTATATTCATTTATGATTTTTATAAAATTCATTTAATAATATACAAAATATTTATTTAAGAGATTTTTAATCATTTAATTAGATTTATTATTAAGAAATCATTTCATATTAAATTTACACAATGTCTATTTATACAACCGAGATAACCTCTGATAAATTAGTTTCTGATAATCCTTTACACCATAGACTTCTTAGTGCTTATTTATTTGCTGTAAAATATATTTATGGTAATGTATTGGAGCTTGGTTGTGGGGAAGGAAGAGGTATTGATATAATTTTAAAGAAATCAAAATCTTTTACTGCTATTGATAAAATTTCAGAATTAACTGATAAGCTATCAAAAAAATATCCTGATCATACATTTATATCTTCATCATTCCCTCCATTTAAAAATATTAATGATAACTCATTTGATACTTTAATTTCATTTCAGGTTATCGAACATATAAAAAATGATAAGTTATTTATCGAGGAAATATACAGAATTCTTAAACCAGGAGGAAAAGCATTAATTTCTACTCCAAATATTAAAATGACTCTGACGAGAAACCCATGGCATGTAAGAGAATATACATCAGAGGAATTAAAAGAGTTAGTCTCACGTAATTTTGATAAAATTATTATTAAGGGAATATCAGGAAATGATAGAGTAAAAAAATATTATAAAGAGAATAAAAATTCAGTAATGAAATTTAAAAGACTTGATATTTTAAATTTAGAAAAATATTTGCCAAATTTTTTATATAGAATTCCATATGAGTTTTTGAATAGGATAAATAGAAATAAACTTGAGTCTAATGACTCATCTCTTGTTTCTTCAATATCAACTAATGATTATATTCTAGAAGATGATAACCCAAAAAATTTAGATTTATTTTTTATTTTAGAGAAATGAGAAAGATAATATTTTATATTATAATTAGTTTCTTATTTTCTGGTTGCATATCCCAAAAAAAAATAACGAAAAGCAGAAACATTAAATCTATAATTGGTGAAGCAAGAACTTATATTGGAACTCCTTATAAATGGGGTGGAAATGATAATAATGGAATTGATTGCTCTGGGTTACTAGTGAGATCTTTTGAATCAATAGGGATGAAAATTCCTAGAACTACTTCACAGCAAATTAATTTAGGTAAAAAAGTTTCATTAAAAAAATCAAGAGAAGGGGATTTAGTTTTTTTTGCTTTTGGAAAAAGTAAAAGAAAAGTTACTCATGTTGGATTAGTGTCTAAACATAATTCATCCTCAGATATAAATTTCATTCATGCTTCATCATCAAGAGGAGTTGTTGAAACGCAACTAATAAAAGATTATTACCTCAAAAGAATTAGAAAAATTAAGAGAGTATTTTAAACAAAATATTTTTTTAATAATCTTAATTAATATAATTTCAAAAAAAACTAAAACTTAAATTATGAAAAAAATCATTTACATATTATCAATTTTATTTTTTACATCATGTACATCTTCAAATCAAGAATGTGAAACCATTGCTAATGGATTTATTGATGGATTTGATGGGCAAGTTACAATTGGTCAGCAGTCAGCTGTTGAAATCTTTAATCAAATAGACAAGGCTTGGGCAGAGCTTGACTACGAAACCATAAAAACATTTGTTGCTGATGAGGCAGAAATGAAGTTTGCAGATGGTAGAGTTGCATCTGGTCCTCAAGAGTTTGTTGATTTAATTAAAACATGGGTATCTGAGGTTGAAGATCAAGATGGTAATGAGTATACATGGAATACTGATTATGCATTTTCATTAGCTGTAACTTCTGTTGAGGGTGATTGGGTCAATGCTCAATTTACATCTACTCATACTAATCCAGAATCCGAATTGGAAGCTGAGGTATTTTATGAATTTTATCATATAGTTGATGGTAAAATTCAGGAATGGTCTCAGTTTAAGAGAGATGTTCTTAAATAATTAATACCAGGGGGGCCATAGCTCAGCTGGCTAGAGTGCTTGACTGGCAGTCAAGAGGTCGAGGGTTCGACTCCCTCTGGCTCCACTTTTTAAATTTTAATAATAATTTTATTAATTATTATCAAGTAATTCATATCCTTGGTTAATACCTTTTTCAATCGCTGGTACACCTCGAACCATCCACATTGGTTTTGCACTACCTTTTAGGTAATGATCAAAAAATTGTTGCATTCTTATATTAAAGTCTTTTCTATTCTGCATCTTCAGAGGCCAGTGACGACCACCATTATAATTTAATAACCAAGATGGCTTGCCTAGTCTCCTTAAACTAACGAAGAATTCTATTCCTTGATACCAAGGAACATGTCCGTCTTTATCATTATGCATTATAAGAAGTGGTGTGTTAATTTTATCAATGTTATAAATAGGAGAGTTTTCAAAATATCTTTGAGGGTATTCCCATGGTGTTCCACCAATTCTACTTTGAGTATGTTCATATTGAAATTGCCTACTTAGACCCGTATCCCATCTTATTCCTCCAAAAGCACTAATCATATTTACAACTGGAGCTCCAGATTCTGCAGCTTTAAATATATCTGTTTTAGTAACTAAATATGCAATTTGATATCCACCCCAACTATGACCTTGAACCCCAATATTATCTTCATCTACAAATCCTTTTTCAATTAGAGAAGTAATTCCAGGTATAACACAATTAAATGCGCTTTCACCTGGATAACCAACTCTATAATAAACATCAGGATTAAAAATAAGATATCCTCTGCTTGTATAAAAACTATAATTAATTGTTGATCTTCCTGGAGAAGGTGCAATGTGTCTATGTAAACCATTAGAGCTTTTTTCATAAAAGTTAACGATCATTGGATATTTTTTATTCGGATCAAAATTTTCTGGTTTGACCAAAATACCAGTCAATGGTAAACCATCTAATGAGGTCCAATTAACAAGCTCAGCTGTGCCCCAGTTATAATTTATTTGTTGTGGATTTACATTACTAATTTTTTTATTTTCTTCAAAACTTAAGTCAGAAGCTATAATATCGGGAAATTTTTGAAATGATTGTTTTGTATAAATTATTTTATCGTTTATCCTAGCTTTTATGGGTTTAGAATATCTGTATGGTCCATTAATTAAATCTTTTCCAGAATTTTTTTTATGGTTATATTCGAAATATCCTCCATTTTTTGAGATCTCATTAAATGTTGCCATTATTATTTTATCTGAGGTCTGGATGAATCTTTCTTCTGGATCTAATTTAATGTATCTAAATGATGTTTTAATTTCTCTACCTCTTGTTAGGCGTTTGCCATCTCCACTTCTTGGGTTAAATTCCCATATATCATATCTATCATAAATAAATATGGTCTTATCATCTTTTGTCCATCCTGCTGAACCGTATGACCTTGGAAAATCTGGATAATCGCTAAGTTCATTATAAAATACTTTTCCTTTAGTTAGTTCAGTATATTTTGAGGTTTCAATATTATAGGTATACCAAGTACTATCATATTGATTGTAGCCATATGCATACTTTCCTTTTGGACTTAATCTTGCAGTACTTGGATTACCTAGAATTGCAATTTTAGATATGCCGTTATTAATATTAATAACTTTTAAATCATTTTTTGAAAATTGACCAGTCCACTGTGAACTTAATTGATAGGGTTCTGTTGTACTAATCAAAGCATGATCTCCATTTCCTTCATCAGATAATAATGCTCTAGGAAACTCTTTATTAGCAATTTGAATTATTTTATCTTCTTTTAAATGGTATACAGATTGAAATGATTTTCTTTTATCATTTTTTAGCTGCATTTCTTGAATTGTATATAATCTAGGTTCGTCATAACTCCATACTTCTACGTTTACAATTTCTTCATCTAACAGAGAAGTATCTTGATATATTTCAGGTAATGCTAGGCCAAAATATAATTTACTTTCGTCTTTTGAAAACGAAACCGTACCATCTGAAGAGACTCTGTACCCATCAGGAGAAATTTTGGTGTTTGCAACTAATTTTGCTTTATCTAGGGATTGGTTCCAAATAAAAAGTTCATTATCTCTATGATATGATTTTGATGAGTCGGCATCAATAATAAAAGCAATATTATTTCCGTTATCACTTACTGTCAGTTTAAAATATTTTGTTTTATTATGTGATTGAAATATATTTTTTGAATCGTATTTTTTTAAATTTATTACATAAACTCCCGCATTTATTGAGTCATCAATTCCCGTAGTAATATAGGATAATATCTCTGCCTCTTTTGCAAAAGAATAACTGGTAACATATGGAATAGTATCTTTCTCTCCGGTATTTAAATTATGAATTACTAACGGGTATCCATTTTTTGAGCTGGCTTTCTTTATTTTCTTTTTCAATTTCTTTTTAGTGGTATCTTTTTTTGACACACTTTCATAAGTATAGCCAATATATCCCGACCATTTTTCAGGTAGCTTGAAAGACTTTATATTCGCAATTTTATCTAAGGATCCATTGCTCATATTATAAATACCAATTGAATCTTTTGGCATTTTATCTTTTTTGACCTTTTCCCTTTTCATTTCTTTGATACTATCTTTCCAGGCTTTAATTGTGAAAACTGCGAATTCTGAATTGTAAGTAAATCGACCTCTTTCTGATCGTTCATGCTCAAATATTAAATTGCTATTTGTGTCTTTAATCTTTAGATGACTGTCTTTTTCACCTGTTTGAATTGAATACATTATATAATCTCCTTTTGAGTCTATAACTGAATTTTGGATTCTATTCCAGATATCAAAATCATTATGATCTAAAACTTTTTTTTGTGCATTTATGTTAGTTGATAATAATGATATTACAATGAATAAGAATTTTTTCATATGTTTTTTTGGTTAATTCTGTTTTTAGTTGAATGATATCTTTAATCTAATGAATTATTAAAACAATAAATTTTTATTTTCTAGAATTCATTTTTGCTAAAAGCTTTAATATCTCTAAATATAACCATATTAGTGTTACCATTAATCCAAATGCTCCATACCATTCCATGTATTTAGGTGCTCCTTTTTCTGCTCCTTCTTCGATAAAGTCAAAATCAACAACAAGATTCATAGCAGCTATTATTATTACAAAAACGCTGAATCCTATACTTGCCATAGAAGAATTAGTGATATCCATTAGTGGAATACCTGTACCAAAAAAACTCATTGCAAGATTGATAATATAAAGCATAAAAATACCTGATGTAGCAGCACCAACTCCAAGTTTGAAATTTTCAGTTGCTTTAATCAATCCAAGTCTATAAATTGAAAGTAACCCAAATAAAATACAAAATGTATAAGATATTGCAGTTATTGCTATTCCTTCATATAATGTATTAAAATAATAGGAAAACATTCCCATAACTATACCTTGAGAAATAGCATATAAAGGAGCTAAATAACTTATCATTTTTTTGTTAAAAATTATTACAAGCATAAAAACAAGTGAAAGAATTGTTGCAGGTAATAATAAATACAAGGAGGCGTATAAATTAGTCCATGCAAAATAACCTGAACCCATTACAAGAAATAATAATAAAAAAGTTTTATTCACTGTACCTTCTATTGTCATTTTTTCAGAATAGTCGGATTTTATACTAAATGCTTTAGATGTAAGAACAGGGTTTCCTGATCTGTATGATAGATGTTGATTGTTCATTTTTTTAATATTTAGTTAAAGATAATAATCAGAATTAATAATTATATTCTTAACTAGGTTAAATTTGATAATGGAGTTTTTAGCCGAATGGGGATATATAGGATTATTTATAGCATCGTTTCTTGCTGCAACAATAATACCTTTAAGTTCAGAAATTGTTCTAAGTATATTGATTGCAAATAACTATGACCTTTCTTTATCATTAGGAGTTGCATCCGTAGGGAATTGGTTAGGGGGTCTTAGCAGCTATGCTATAGGAATGTTAGGGAATTGGAATTTTATAGAAAAATATTTTAGGATAAAAAAAAATACAATTTTACAACTAAAAAAAAGAGTTGATAGATATGGTGGCATTCTTGCTCTTTTATCTTGGACTCCTGTTTTTGGTGATCCAATAGCCATAGCATTGGGTTTTTTTAGAACTAATTTTTTTTTGGTTAGTATCTATATGTTAGTTGGCAAGGTTTTTAGATATATAGTTTGGGCAATTCTAACTTACTGGGGTATCTCTCTATTTTAATTAAAGAATTCTTAAATTCGTTGATATGAATAAAATTAAAATTTTTTCTCCTGCAACTGTATCTAATGTTGCTTGTGGATTTGATATTTTAGGTTTCCCTATTGAATCTCTCGGGGATGAAATGACAATCTCAAAGTCAAAAAATATAGGGGTAAGAATTACTAAAGTTGAAGGATATCCTGTTCCAATTGATTCACAAAAAAATGTTGCTACTGTATCTGCAGAAAAATTAATACAAGACCTAAAACCTAATTGTGGATTCGACATAGAAATAAAAAAGAATATTATACCGGGTAGTGGAATAGGAAGTAGCGGATCAAATGCTGCAGGTAGTGTTTTCGGTATAAATAAACTTCTTGGAGACCCCCTAACAACAAAGCAACTTATTAAATATGCAATGATAGGTGAGGGTATTTCTAGTTTGTCTGAACATCCAGATAACGTAGCTCCAGCCTTGTTAGGTGGACTAATTATGGTGAAATCAATTGAAGAAGAAAATATAATTTCACTCCCTATACCTAATGATTTATTTTGTTTTGTTATTAACCCTAAAATTGAAGTAAAAACATCATATTCTAGAGAGATTTTACCGAGTGAAATTGAGTTAAGTTCAATGACTAAACAAGTTGCTAATTTTGGTGCTTTAGTTCATGCTCTCCACACATCAAATTATGATCTTCTTCGATTATCTCTAGTTGATAATGTGATTGAAAAGCATAGAAAAAAATTAATTCCTTCTTTCGATAAAGTTAAAAATAAGTGTATAGAGTTAGGTGCTTTAGGTTGTTCAATATCAGGTTCAGGTCCTTCGATATTTGCAATAACTAAAGGGAAGGATGATGCGAATAAAATTGATATAGAAGTTAAAAAAATATATAGAGAAACAAATATTGACTTTTCGACTTATGTCTCTAAAATTAGTTCAGATGGAATTAAAATTATTGACTCTATATAATGGATTACTATAGTCTAAATAATAAAAATCATAGGGTAAATTTTAAAGAGGCATTGTTTAATGGTTTAGCACCTGATAGAGGATTATACTTTCCTCAAGAAATTAAATCTCTAAAAAAATCCTTTATATCCAATCTGAATGATTACGATAAAATAGAAATTTCTATGGAGGTTATCTCTCAATTTATTGGCAATCAAATTGATAAACAATCTTTAAAAAAAATAATTGAACACTCCATTGATTTTGAATTTCCCTTAAAAAAAATTGATGAAAATATTTCAGTTCTTGAGTTATTCCATGGCCCTTCAATGGCTTTTAAAGATGTTGGGGCAAGATTCACTTCTCGTTGCCTTAGTCATTTTATTAGAAAAGGTTATAATAAGAAAGTTACAGTTCTAGTTGCTACTTCTGGT